>Ga0307510_10006062_pt1 | contig 14410 bp, 18 predicted proteins | sample 12_EM_MG_FD_207224 | JGI IMG/M metagenome (GOLD analysis project Ga0307510, IMG submission 207224) | Populus trichocarpa ectomycorrhiza microbial communities from riparian zone in the Pacific Northwest, United States - 12_EM | ecosystem: Host-associated > Plants > Roots > Unclassified | place...
AGTGTCGTACAGGACCGCCTTGTACCCGGCCTGCATCGGCACGTACGGCAGGCTGTCGATCGTGACCGACGAGCCGTGGCCGCGTACCGCCGTGGCCTCCCCGGTGTCCGGGTCGACCCGGGTGACGTACGCGTACGGGGCGTCGATGTCGCTGAAGTCGAGATCGAGCCGGACCTGCGCTTTCTGCACGTCGGCGCTTGCTGCGATCGTGGACACCCGCTCACCTCGTCCCGTACGCCAGCTCGTTGGCCTGGTCGTTCAGCTTCTTGTCGATCTGCGTGTTGAGGATATCGGTGATCTCCCGGGTGCCGAGGTAGACCTTGACCAGCGTGGTGCCCATGTTGCCCATGCGGCTGCCGAGGATGTCGAGCAAGCCCGTCTTCTTGGCGGCGGCTGCCGCCTTCGCCGGGTCGCTCAGCGGGATGACCGCCTCGGGTCCGGCCTCGCCGACAACGGCGAGGGTGGGGGCGTTGATCAGGCCACCGGAGGCGAGCAGCGGAATGTGCGGCAGGCCGATGTGAACCATGTTCGCGACCCTGTCGATGCCTGAGTTGAAGCCGGAGATCACCGAATTGATGCCGGACTTCAAGCCGCTGAGGATGTCGTGGCCGACGTTGCGCATGAAACCGGAGATCCGCCGAGGCAGGTTTTGCACGAAGCCGACCACGGCGTCGGCGCCGTTGGCGACCTCACGTTTCGCCCAGGCCCACGCCGATCGGAAGGCCCCGCCGATGATGCCGGGCAGCCGGTTCACGAAGTTGTAGATCTTGGTCGGGAGCTGGGTGAACACCCACATCACAGCCGCGACGCCGAGGTCGAGGGCCGCCTTGCCTGCCGACAGGGCCAGGTGCCACAGGTCGACGAACAGGTGTCCGATGCCCTTGAGGGCGTCCCAGATCCAGCCGGGGAACTTCATGAAGAAGGCGAGCTGCAAGCCGACCCACGTGCCGATGACCTGGCCTGCCAGGTTCAAGGCAGTGAGGAACGCCTGACTGAGCAGGCCGGGCAGCGACTGGAGAGCAGCCCAGATCTTCCCGGGGATGCTGAGGAAGAAGTTCGGCAGGGTGACCGAGAACCAGTTGCCGATGTCCTTGCCGACCGAGACGATCCAGTTCCAGATGCCGACGAAAAAGTCCTTGATCGCGCCGCCCGCCGACTTGAGCGCCCGGTTGACGGCATCCCAGTTCTTGTAGATCAGGTACGCCCCGGCGGCAATGGCGGCAATGGCGAGAACGATCCAGCCGACCGGGTTGAGGGCGTCCACGATCGCCTCATAGATGGCGACCGCGACCAGGGCCGTCCGGTACGCCATCCACGCGGCGGCAGCGGCGGCGAGCAGGTCCGGGTGTGCGGCGAGGATCTTGGCGATGTCCACCAGGTACGGGGTGATGGCGACCAGGGCGGACGTGAGGCCGCCCGCGAGCGTGGACACGAGCTGGCCGATCGCCGGGAGCAGCGGGGTCAGGATCTGCGCCATGCTGCTCAGCGCGGTGTTCAGCAGCAGGAAGAGGTCAGCAAGCATCTCCTTGCCCTGCGCGGTGGCGAAGAACTCGGCAAGCTGCCCGACCAGTTGCGACAGGAAGCCGAGAGCCTGGGCGCCGTCGGCCTGGAGGGCGGTGATGATCGACGTGACAAGATCGAAAACGTTGTGGAGAAGGCCGCCGAACTGCTGAAGAACCACCAGGGCGTCGTTGAAGAACTGGTCCAGCGCCCCCGAGTCGGCCGCCTGCTGAGTGAACTGCGAGAACAGTAGGAGCAGGTGCGCGAAGCCGCCGGAAAGGTTCGCGAACAGCGGCCCGGCGGCGGCGCCGAGGGTGACGAACGCGCCCGCGACGGCGGCCAGCGCCGGGATGAACGGCTTGATCGCCTCGTGCGCCGCAAGGAAGATCGACGCGATGTCGGCCTGGCGCCCGCCGAACGCGCTCAGGAAGCCGTCAGCCATCTTGCCCAGGTCTATCGACAGGCTGCGCAGCCCCTTGTGCAGGGTCGGCAGCAGCGACCGGGAGACACGGGTCAGCGTCCCTTCGAGCTGGTTGAAGAAGACCTGCTGGATGTCCTGCTGCAACTGATGGAACGCCGGGTGCAGGTTCTTAATCTCCGTCACGAACTGGCGCGCGGACGGGCTGAGCTTCTTCATCGCCGCGTTGAACTGTTCCGCCTTGGCCGGGTCGAATGCCGTCTTGAGGGCGGCGCCGACGCCGGAGAAGGCGAGCTTGAGCGTCACCCCCGCCGCGATGGCGGTCCCGATCGCAGCGGGCAAGGTCGCGGCCAGCGCGGTGACAGCGGGGGCAAGGGCGGCGACCAGCTCAACGGCGAAGGCAATCAGGGTAGGCATGAGCAGGCCCGCCGCGAGGGAGAACCCAGCGGTCAAGCCCTTCCAGAGCGAGGTACCGCCCCTTCTCCCCGACCGATCCATATTCTTTTCGATCTTGGAGTCAACGCCCCGGCCGACCTCATCGGCCGCCGACTCGCCCGCCTTCTCGGCAGACTTGTCCAGCTCGTCGAACCGCAGACCCTTCGTCTGTTCGTCGAGCGCCTTCTTGATCTCCTGGCGCAATCCCGGCGTGAACTTGGACAGGTCCGCGAAGACCTGCACGAACGCCCGCCCCAGTACCCCAGCCATGGTCAGGATCCTACGGGGTCAGGCGGGCGCGCCTGCCCCATCAGGGCCGTGAACGCCTCCTCGGCGGCGCGCTGGTCGTACATCTCCTCCGTCTTCACACCCTCCACCCCGATCGGGGGCAGCCGAAGATCGATGTCGAACTTGTTGCGCTCCTGCTCGTCCATCGTCCGCACACAGATCACGTAGATGGCGTTCAGGGCCGCCCCGAGACTTACTGATCCCAGGTCCACCCCCAGACGGGTCAGCTCACCACCGATGATGTGCCAGCTTGCACCCGAGGAACGGATCAGCCGGTCCGCCTCCCACCATGGCCGCCCCGCAGCCGCCGTCAGCAGCTCCCGCGAGCGAGTAACGACCAGGTCGGTGGTGATCGCGCCGTCCAGTAGCAGGTCGGTGACACGCTCCTCAGCGTTGCCGGACATCAGACCGGGGATCAGCGGTAGCGGGGTCTCCTCGTCGAGGATGGCCAGGAACCAGTCGACGGCTGGCCGGGGTGGGACCGTGAAGGTCTCCCCACCCAATTCGACGTCGAGCGCCCACATCTTGAGCGCGGCGAGGGCGTCAGCCCCGGGCATCGCTGGGCATCTCGACGCAGATGTGGTCCGGCGACCCGAACCGGAAGCCGTGGCTGCATCGCGGGCCGTACTGGATCCCGCCGCGCCGGACGGACACCTCGGGAAGCAGGTCGATGCCCTGCGGAATGGGGACGTTGTGGTCTTGGAGCGCCTTCAGATAGCCGTCGTCATGGCCAAGGGCGTACCCCTTCGCGTGACCCTCTCCGCGCCCGAGCGTCCGGCCCGTGTCGTATGCGGCCTTGCGCAGATGGTCGTGCCGCCAGAAGTGGAACGGCAGCCACACCGCGAGCACCACGTACGCGACCAACTGGACCGGCCAGGGCACATACTGGGCGATGTACTCGGTCCAGGGGATCGTGCCCGCCGGATGGAACACCCCCGCCACGACTTCCATCACGATGGCAGCCAGGGTCAGTCCGAGGAACACGATCGACCAGATGAGCCGCTTCGTCTTGATGCCGGTCACTGGGTCACTGCCGGGTCGATCAGGGCGCAGGCCCCATCCGGCAGAGGGTCCCCATCCTTGTGCTCCACGACCGCCGACATCCCGCCGTCCACCAGCACCAGGTCGCCGTGCGGCCAGACGGCAGGCGTCGGATCCTGGCCTACGGGGACCGCGAGTCTTTCCAGGTTGTAGTCGAGAAGTGCGGCGCCGCACCAGGCGCAACGCTGACGCAGGAACGGCCCAACCCGTACGTGCACTCCGGCGATGTGGACGACTCCGGCGGTCACCGACGCCGCCGGACCGGGGCGGCCACCTTCTTGGCCGTGGCCGCTGCGCCGTTGAACTTCTCGCCGACCTCGCGGATCGAGCGGAAGACATCTTCGGCAGTGACCTCGCCGGAGATCATGACGTCGTCGAGCCAATCCTTGTCGTCATCCTTGACGATCATGCCTTCGACGACCTTGCCGATGGTGCCGAGGTTGCGGATCATGCGATCACGCACTTCGGTGGGCATCTGGTCAACGTTTTCGATCATGGAGTTGGGCAGTCCCCGGCTCACCCGGGCCAGCACGACCAGCGCACCCTCGGTCGGCCTGCGCATCTCGACATCGCGGCCACCCAGCTCGACCAGGACGGTCTGCTCCTTCGTCTCAGGCATCGGTATCCCCCACCTCGACCTGCACGGCTGAGATGAGACGGTTCTCGGGGATGACCAGCACAACCTCCATGGACCCCGGATCCTGGACTACCACGGTTTCGCCGAGCAGCGAAATCCTGGCCTGGACGTGCACCTCTGCCGAGGTGATCGTCTGATCAACGCCGTCGGTCCAGGACCCGTTCATCCAGGTCACCTTGAGCTTCTTCACGTCTCCTCCTCCTACTCGCTGCCGCCAGCGTCTGCGGCGGCGGCGCTCTGCATCCTGTAGCCCTCTTGCGCTGCGACTTCGCGGAGCGCGTCTCGCATCCATGGGCGTCCCCGCCGGGCCGGTTGGGATACCCATTTACGTACCATCGGCTGGCCGTGCCAGACGAACGCGAGGGCCTGCCTGTTCTTGGGCCGGATGATGATTGCCCGGCGTCCTTCATGCACGGCGAGCGCGTATTTGACCTTGGTGAAGACCTCGCCTGTGATCTTGCTGCTGGTCTGCGTCAGCCGGAACTGGTGACTCGACCGCAGGTTCCCGGTATCCACCGGGGTCATCACCTTCGACCGGTTGAGCACCCGCAGCATCACCCGTGTGACGTCACGCCCGGCAAGGTCGTGAAGGACGCTGCCGATCACCGCCTCATACAGGTCAACCCTGACCTGCTTCACCGGCATCCGGGGCCTCCTCCGTAACATCCCGAAGGTAGCCGGTCTTCACGTGCCGCATCGCCCAGGCCAGCTCGTCGGGCTGCTGCGAGAAGCGCTCACCCGCGTCGAGCCCGTCGAAGCTGACCACCACCTCGAACGTGCGCGGCTGGGCCTTGCGGGTCGTTCCGGCCATCGCTCTTCCTAGCTTTCTCCCAGTTGCTCCCAGGTCTGGGAGCTAGCAGTCCCTGCACGGCGCCATCACCGAGACCGTCACCCGCAGCGTACCGCCCGTGCATCCGCCCTCAACAGACAGCGGGGACCACTCGCCCACGGCCCGGCGCTGTGTCGGCGCGAAGCAGCAGGCCGCCGCCCGGCGCATCAGCGTCTGATGCAGCATCAGCGTGGTGAACGCGGTCTGCCAGTCTTCGGTGCTGGGCGGGTCGATGTTGTCGAAGGAGTCGTCGGAGTTGGACCAGGGCATGCAGAACGCGGAGCCCATCTCCAAGACCACGGCGTAGGCGAGGGGGCCGCACGGCAGCCAGGTGTTGTCCGGCCCGGGGAAGCTGTCCCAGCTCGGGTAGACGTTGGCCACCCGCACCCAGGCCAGCCCGGCGCAACACTCGTCCACGTTCGGGCCGATCAGCGGCCCGGTCTCCGCCCCGGCCCGTAGCTGGATGCGCGTGGGCGGCGAGGGCAGCGTCTGCATCTGCTCGGTGAGGCAGGCGAGCAGGGCGTTGGCCACCGGCGTGGCGATCGGGTCGGTCGGCCCGGTCGTAGGCACGGTCACCGTCGCCGACATCCCGGCCGTAGCGGTCAGGCTGGCGGCGAGGGTGAGCTGGCTCGCCATGGTCGCGCTCATGCTGCCCGTCGCGGTAAGCGTCGCGCTCAAGGGCGCCTCGCGTAGCAACGTCGCGCTCAGGCTGGCAGTCGCGGTCAGACTGGCGGACGCCAGGGCCTCCCGCGTCACTGCGCCCGTCATGCTGGCCGTAGCGGTGAGGCTGGCGGAGGCGAGACGCTCGGCCGTCAGCGCCGCACCCATGCTGCCCGTCGCGGTCAGGGTGGCGGCCATGTCTTGGATGGGTGCGCCGGACGGGGTGAAGTCGACATCGACGAAGTAGTTGGTGGGGCCGAAGTTCTGGTTCGGGTACGAGGTGATGTCGGTGGCGGCGTTGCCGTTGTGCAGCAGACCGATCCCCACCGGGTTGCTGCCGTCCTGGATGCCGGTGATGTTGCCGTTCGTCAGTGCGGAGCCCCAGAAGCTGCTCGTCGACTGGTAGCGGCCGACGCTCGTCCGAACACCGATCCGGTAGGCGACACCGGTGGACACGGCGACGCCCGAGGAGAACGACAGGCTGTTCCACGTGTTCGGGGTGAGCGCCCCGAACGTGGCAGACGCCAGCAGCGTGCCGGTGCCGGTGCCGGACGCGTCGTTCGTGTTCACCTGCCACAGCACCAGCTCGTAAGTGCCGCCACTAAGTGTGGCGCTGGCATAGAACCGTCCGCCGTTGACTGTGCCCGCCGCCGAGACCGTAAAGGTCATGGCGAGAGTCAGCGGTGAGGCATCGAAGTTGTCGCTTGCCGGTATCTGGGACGTGAAGAGGTTCTGGCCCATGCGCCAGGCCCTACTGCATCGTCAGGGTGAGCTGCCCCGCGACGAACCGGGCAGTGTCGCCCAGGTTGAAGGTCTTGTTCGCGGCGACTGGCCCCCACCACCAGCGGAACGGGGTACCGGCAGCATCCCAAAGTTCGACGGCGACGACCGTGCAGGCGGGCATGTTGAGGAACACCACGTCGGACGAGTTGCCGACCGGTCCGCCGGAGCCGGATGCGGCGGGGAACGCGACCGTCTGCGCACTGTACGTGGAGCCACCGGCGTTGACGACTTCGGTACCGGCGGCCGAGTCCGACCCGATGACGGTCATCAGCCGCACGGAGTAGGGCATCGTCGGCGCGGTGGTGCTGTTGCCGGTCAGCCAGTTCAGCGCACGGGCCTCGGCCAGGTCGGTCAGGTTGTCTGCCATCTGCTACCTCACGGCCACGTTTTGATGCGGAGGGGGGACTGGTCCATCGACAGCACCAGCGGCGACTGTGTGAGCCGCCCAGGGTTGAATTGCACCACGAACTGGTCGACCTCGTTGAGGCCGGTCAGCCCACGGTCAAGATACGTGTTCACGCCGGGAAACTGCACCGTGACGCCCTGGCGGGACAGCGACTGCATGCGCTGCGGGAGGCGGCAGGGCTGCCCCTTGATCGCCTTGCCGATTTCGCAGGCGAGGATCGAGGCAGCGTCCAGGGCTTCCTGCGGCACGGCGCGGCCGAACACGCCGGTCACTGACCAGGTGTCCGCGACGCCCAGGTTCTTGTCGAGATCCTGGCATTGTGGCCAGCAGGCGCCGTCGGTGCGGACCAGCAGACGGCCGTTGTCCACCCGGTAGGCGCTGGGGTCCACCGTGGCGCCATCGACGGTTACGGAGGTGATCGAGACGGTGCGCGGCAGCTCCACCTCGCAGGTGGCGCCGCAGCAGTTGATCCCCGCACATCCGGCGTTGTGCCACACACCGTTCTGGATGTAGAGCGGGTAGTAGGTGTTCCCCTCGTCGGTGCCCCACGGGTTGATCAGGTTCACCGGGTAGACCTGATAGAGCGGCGGCAGCATGGGGGCGTTGCAGGGCCTGAGCGTGAGCGTGACGGTCCCGAACTGCCGACCCGTCAGCGAATACACGGTGAACGCCGCCAGGCGCAGAGCGAGGGCCTGCTGGTCGGCCGACAGGGACGTCCAGGTATCCGCGCATGCCGCGAAGTTCGAGACGGTCCAGCCGTCCGGTACTGCGCTGACCATCAGCTACCCACCGCCTCATCAGTGCCGTCCCAGCGAAACTCGGCAACCGGTGCGTGCCGGGCACATGCCACACAGTATGTCGCGCCATAGAAGCTGGGTCTGCGCGCGTAGGTCTCGGCCAGGGCTTGAGACATGGTCGTCACCGAGCCGCAGGCGATGTGACGGTACGACCGCCGCAGCGGACGGACGAAACCCTTGCCGCGTTCGTCCTTCGACAGGACCAGATACGCCTCGGCCTGTGGGACGCGCGCCCCTTCCGGGTCGGCACCATGCGTCAGGTCGGGGTCCGATGGGTCGTCGGTGAGTCTGCCCATCTCGCCTCCTTCGAAAGGATAGGGTTCGGGGCAGGTGGTCCGGCTCGTCACCGGCGCCAGTTTGGCCGGGCCTGCCCCGAACCCTATCGAGTCAGCTCGCGCAGCCGCAGGATCCGGCCGGGGGTGCGAGGTACGTCCACTGAAGGTGGCGGTGGGTGTCGGACGGCAGGGCGATCAGCAGGTTCTCGGCCGCGCCGGTCGTCATGTTGGCGAGCACGGTCTTCGGGCCGGTGCCCCAGTTGGTGCCCTGCTTGGTGCGGCCGTTGACGGTGAACGAGATCGCACCGTTTTCGATCTTGAGGTCGCCGACGGTGCCTTCGACCACGTTCGGGAGCAGGAAGTACCCGTACGGCACCAGCGAGAAGGTGCCGAGCGTGACGCACGCCGGAGCGGAGATGTTCGTCCACACCTCCAGCGCGAACTGGCCAGTCGCGTAGTTTCCCGTGCGCGTCTGGAAACCCACGGCAGCCGGGGATGCCGCGTCGTTGAGCACCAGCGTGGAGCCGGTCACCAGGTTGAACAGCTCAGGGTCGACGTTGCAGAAGGTGATCGTGACGTCGATCCATTTGAGCTGCTTCGGGCTCTTCTCGTTGACGCACATGATTCCGGCCGCGTTCAGGACCACGATCTCCTGGCCCGACTCGACCTGATCTTGCATCTCCACCGAGACGAAGCCGGTCGAGACGGCCGACACGCAGGAACCCGTCGTCGGGGTACCGCACGAGTTGACCTTCTGGACCCGCATGGTGGTGCCCTGAATAGGGGCCTGACATACGGCCGTCATTCGCTACTCCCTGGCCTTGCCCGGCCGCGTCTTGCGGACCGGAGGGGTGTTCGGGTCTCCGTCGTCGTCCACCAGCTCGTCCTCCGGGGCGGGCCACCGGCTGTCGCGCTCGGCGTCGAACGCCTCCGCCACATCCTGCGGCACCCGGAAGGACAAGGCGGCATCGTGTTCGCCGCGCTGCGCCTCGACTGCCGAGACGGCGTGGCCCTTCTTGCGTGCCAGCTTCAGTAGTAGGGCGGCTACTTCGTCGTGCGGCTCGTACGTGTTGACGATCACGATTCCAGTCATGGTCAGCTCCTCAGTACAGCGTCGCTGCGGTCGTCGTACCGGTACCCCGCGTCATGCTGTCCAACTCGACCAGAACGAAGAAGGCCACACAGTCCACCGTGATGGAGTACGCCTGCTGAGCCGTGGTCTGCCAGGCGTTCCCCGACCGATCGAAGGTGCGCTCCGGAGGGCTGACGAAGATCCGGGGGTCACTCCAGATGGTCGTAGCGCCGGTGGCCGCGATGTAGGCGGTACCGGCCGTCGGTGCCGTCGCGTCGTTGTTCGGCTTGTTGCCGCTGTAGCCGCGCCCGAAGGACCACACGTTGCCCATCGGCGTGTACTGCTTGCCGGTGAGGCCCTTCTGTTGCGGCAGCGGCATCATCTGCCGCTCAACCAGATACGGCGTCACGATCGGGCGGCAGTGCAGGATTCCCGGATAGCTGTACGCGGCGAGCGCGTCTTCGAGCAGGCCGACGCCGTATTCGATCGTGACGGGGGTGCCCGGCGTCGGGGTGACGTCGAGGATGCCCGAGCCGTTCAGTTCCGGCCGCATCAGGGCGGCCTGCACGTCAGCGTTGCCGCCCCAGAACGCCTGCTCCGTGACGTACTGCGCGTTGTCGTTCAGCCGGATCCGGGCGCGGCGCTCAACCTCGGCGGCGTCGTACGGGAATGCCCCGGCCTTCAGTCCGGCGACCACCTGGAACGGCAGACCGATGGCCGTGCCGTCGCACGCGTCAAGAGTGGTGCTGGCCGCGATGGTCGGGCTGGAACAGGAGGCCGCCGCCAGCAGGTGCGCCTGGCCGCAGTGCTCTTCCAGGTACTGCACGCCGCCGACGTCGCCGTGATCCGGCATCGGGAACGGTCCGTTGGCGGCCGTGAAGAGGCCGTACCGGATGTTGCCGACTGCGGGCTGGTCGACGTAGACCGGCCCGGTCATGGGGGTGAGTGCTGCCATCAGTTTTCCTCCCTTCCCGTAGGTGGGTTCCCGGGGGGCTTACCAGGGTCAGTCTGGCGAGAGCCTGACATAGCCCCCCGGGAGTCTCGGTTACGGGTTGGTCGGGAAAGTGCCGCTGGTGGTGGAGGTGGCTGCCGCCTGCGCGTTCAGCGCGTACGAGGCCGCGCCGTCCGGGATCAGGCCGCCCACGACGTTGCCAACGGTGTAGACCCGGCTGTCGAAGCAGGTCTTCGCGGCCAGGATTCCCTGCTCGGTGAAGAGCTGGGTCGTCTTGTTCTGCGCCAGCAGCGTGCTGTCATAGACGGTGTCCAGGGTGATGATGTCGGCGTTGCCGCGCACCCACGTACCGGCCGCGTAGACGAGCACCTGGAGCGTGTGCGGCCAGTCCTGGACGAAGTCGGTGGAGGTCGGGCTGGCGCCGAACTGCTGCCACGCCGACGGCGCACCGGTCGGGTAGGCGGCCCAGTAGAAGGCGTCCTGCCAGTCGTACACCCACTGGACGCGGGCGCCGCGGACGGCCAGCCAGTTCTGGATGTTCGCCATGGTGACGGCGAACTGGTCGACGCCGTTGTCGCCGTCGTAGAACGACCGGCGGGTGACGTCGGCGCGGATCCAGGACTGCACCCAATACGGCAGCACCACTTCGAGGGTGGAGGAAAGCTGCATGCGCTGCCGGTACTTGTAGTCCACGATCGCCATCTCCAGGGCGCCCAGGAGGGTGGAGACGACGGAGTGGTCGGTGTACCAGGTGGTGCCGAGGCCGGGGGTGTGGCTGGTGACGTTGCTCGGGAGGTTGAGGGCGGTGGAGCCGGTCACCAGGGCGTTGATCATGAACTGGTTGATCTTGTGCGTGTGCGCGACCATCGCACCCCGCACGAACCGGGCGATCAGCTCCGGGTAGCCGCGAAGCTGAAGCAGGTCAGCCTGAATCGACAGCCCGTCCGCCTGCAACCGGACATCCGTGAAGCTCGGGCACGGCACCGGCATGGTCGGCTTCGTGACACCCGAGATGATCTCCGCCTCGGTGTAGTGGAAGAACCCCGCACCCGAGTAGATCGACGAGAAATCCGGGCCGGTCGTGAACTTGATGCCACCACGCGAAACGTTGATCTCCGGAATGTCCAGAAGACCATCCGAGGACTCCAGCTCGCACAGGTCGTAGATGACCTCCGACGGGGCACACCAGCCCGCACCGGCGGCCGTCAGGCTGTTCGGCGCGGTGCTGCTCTTCGCCCGGCGGGCGATGTCGATCGACGCCAGCAAGGAGCCGCCCGGCAGCCGCTTCTCACTGGCCGCGTAGTCGATGACCTTGGTCGCGTCCTCCGCGAGACCACCCGACGCGGTCAGCTCCTTCGGGTACTCCAGCTTGAACTGGGCGATCGGGTCACGGCGCGAACCGCCCGCACCACCGAAGGCGGAGTACTGGAGGAACCGCTTCTCGACGGCCATGCCGACCTTGTCCCAGGACAGCTCTTCGCCGACCTGGAAGTCGGAGTTGTTGGCCCCGGCGAGGATGACGGCCGGGGTCTGCTGCGGCACCTGGGACGGGACGGCGGGGGTCGTCTTGGCGGCCACGTCGGCGACACTCGGCGCGGTCGGCTTGGCCGCCGCCGCCGTGGTCACCGGAGGGGTCTCCTCGACAGGAACACTCTCGCCAGCCGCCCCGGGACCGGTGTCCGCGTCACCGTCGGAGTCGTCATCGTCGCCGAGGCTGTCGGTGAGGGCGGCGAAAGCGCCAGCCGCGCCGCTGCGGCGACTGCGCTCCGCGTCGACCCCCTTGACGATGGTGGTCAGCTCACGCATCGTCGCGATGTCGTCGGGCTGCACATCGGCGACGTCCATGTCCGCGTAGCGGGTGGCCGCGTCGCGGGCCTGGGAGCGAATCGAAGTCAGGTCTTCGGTCGACATTCCCGAGAAGGCGTAGGAGCCGTCCTCGGCTGTCGGGACCTGGAAAGGCAGGTTAGGCACTGCGGTCTCTCTTCAACTTCGAGCGCTCGGCCGGACCGTGGCAGCACCGATACACCTGCGGGCGATCATAGCCGGTAGCCTGGCGGAATCGGAGGAGGAGGCCGTTAATGGAGTCTGAGCATTTCACGAGCGAGGCAGTGCAGGCTGCCGCCGAGCTGGCGGGGGCGCTCAACCCGCGCGCCGGGGAGAAGGTCTGCATCGGGGTACCGCACCTGAATGACGCCGGGTGGAACTTCGCCGAGTCGGTGCTGCGCATGGCCGCATACGACAAGGCCCACGGGAACCACCTGCTGCACAACTCAGGGCTGATGAACAACGGCGCACTGGCACCGGTGTGGGGCCGCTCCATGGAACTCGCGCACGCGCGCAACACCGCCGCCGCCGCGTTCCTGTCCAGCGACTCGGACTGGCTGCTCTGGATCGATACCGACATCGGCTTCGAGCAGGACGCGCTGGAAAAGCTCCTCGCCGTCGCCGACCCGGAAACAGCACCGATCGTGGGCGGGCTGTGCTTCATCGAGGGCGACTTCTCGCACGATTTCCGGGGCGGTCTGCGATCGAGTCTGGCCCCGACGCTGTACGACTGGGCATGGATCGAACCGAAGTCGGGCATGCCCGGCGCGTACAAGATGGTCGCCCGGCAGGAGTGGGCCGACGACGCCGTGACCCGGGTCGGCGCGACCGGCTGCGGCCTGCTGCTCACCCATCGGTCCGTGTACGAGAAGGTCGCCCAGTGGCTGCGCGAGTCCGGGGCGCCGCCGCACATCTGGTTCGAGCGCATCCCCGGCGCCGACGGCGAGCTGTGCGGCGAGGACATCTCGTTCTGCCTCCGCGCACACCAGGTCGGCCTCCCGGTCATGGTGCACACCGGCGTCATCACCACCCACCAGAAGACTGCCTGGTACGGGGCTGAGGACTACCGGATGAAGCCGTTCACGCCGCCACCCATGGACGTGCGTCTGCTTCCGCCGGACCAGTGGCCGAAGTTGCAGATCAACCGGAACGCCGCCGAGCAGGCAGCCCGCAACTCCCCGATGCGGGACAAGCAGGTGCCGGAGGCGGCCGAAGAGGTCGCCATCATCGTGCCGGTGGCGCAGCGGGACAACTCCAAGGAGTTCCTGGCATCGCTGCATGAAAGCCTCACCCCGGCCCAGGAGGATCGGGTGCGGGTCTACGTGATGACCGACGAGTCCGACATCCTCACGGCGAATGCCTGGGAGCGCGCCGCCAGCCGACTGGTCAAGGTCGACGAACACACCTACTTGCGGGAGATGGGCTCCTTCGCGGAGAAGGTGAACCGGGGGTTCTTGATCACCGGCGAGCCCTGGCTGTTCCTGGTCGGCGACGACGTCCGATTCCATAAGGGCTGGCTGGACCAGGCCATGGAGGTCGCGCGGACCACGGGCAAAAGCGTGGTCGGCACCAACGACCTGGGCAATCCGGCGGTGATGGCCGGTAACCACGCGACGCACATGCTCATCAGCCGCGCGTACGTCAGGCAGCTCGGGGCGAGCCTGGACGGGCCGGGCGTCGTCTGCCACGAGGGCTACCGGCATTGGTACGTCGACAACGAGATCGTCGAGCTGGCGAAACGGCGCGGCGAATGGGCGCCGTGCCTGGCTGCGCACGTCGAGCACCTGCACCCCCTGTTCCATAAGGGCGAGATGGATGCGGTGTACGCAATCGGGCAGGCGGCGGCCGAGACCGACGGGGCGCTCTGGCAGCACCGGTACCAGAGCATGATCGAAAACGAGGGCAAGTAGATGCACGGGCAGGCGTTTGGCTGGGTCGGCCAGTTCCGTACCGACGAAGACCTGGCCGTCCTCGACATCGGCGGGCGCGACCTCAACGGCAGCACGCGCCCGCTGTTCCCGAACGCGAACCCGTACCACGTGATCGACATCCGGCCCGGCAAGGGCGTCGATATCGTGGCGGACGCAGCCGACTGGCGCGGCAACGAGGGGTCCTACGACCTGGTCGTCACCACAGAGACCTTCGAGCATGCCGAGAAGTGGCGGGAGATCATCCGCACCGCGTGGCATGTTCTGCGTCCAGGCGGCTGGCTGATCTTCACCTGCGCCGGACCCGGCCGCCCTCCGCACTCCGGCGTCGAAGCTGTGTGGGGCCTGATCGGCGACGAGTGGTACGCCAACGTATCCCCGCAGGAGATCGCCGCCGAACTACGGATTCAGGGCTGGACGGAGATCGAGGCTCACCAGCTTGGCCTGGACACGCGGGGCAAGGCCGTCAAGCCGAAGACTGTGCCAAGCGAAGTTCTGATGAGCGCGAGCCTGACTCGCACTGCTACCGTCTGAGCCCAGGGGAAACACAGGAACGGCCCGCACG
>Ga0307510_10006063_pt1 | contig 14408 bp, 14 predicted proteins | sample 12_EM_MG_FD_207224 | JGI IMG/M metagenome (GOLD analysis project Ga0307510, IMG submission 207224) | Populus trichocarpa ectomycorrhiza microbial communities from riparian zone in the Pacific Northwest, United States - 12_EM | ecosystem: Host-associated > Plants > Roots > Unclassified | place...
CATGTATACTTAATTTCAGTGCATAGTTAACCTCAAAGATACTATGTCTAGAAATAAAACTAAACCACTAAACCTACATCACCTGGAATTGATATTCTACCAAGCTTATACATATTTATCACCCTGACTTCTATCCTTATAATCATGAGCCTCCAATAAATTGTGTATAAAATATGTTACATCCATCAGTTTTATCATATTTGCCAAATATCAACATATTGAATAATAGTGAAGGAAAACAAAAACTCTAGCTCAACTGCTGACACACACACACACTCACACACACACACACACACACACACAAGGGATACCATTTGTGTATTAAATAAATGATATTTTGCAAAGACAACAATGACAACTACAACAAACACACATATTTCTTCATAGAAAACATGCATAATTGTTTAAACAGTGGTAATCGCATAAAGAGAGAAATAGACTAGATTCTATTTTGATAGGATTTTCATTTTCATTTTCAATATATTTTTTTGTGTGCTTTCATGGTACACTAATCCTTTCTTCCTCTTCTTAATTATGCAAGAATTTCCACAACTTCTCTCTATTTTTAAAATACTCCTCTCTCTCTCTCTCTCTCTCTCTATCCTTGTTGATATTCAAGGACATGTATAACTCAAATAATAATAATACTACACGACACTCTTTTACATTTGTGTTTATATTTCTCATTTATGCTACACGCAATGCAGAAATGCAACTAATTAATATCAAATAAATTGAATAATACACGTGCAAAGCAAGTGAGAGGACCAGATACACTAAAAACAAGAACTCATGCAAGGGCAGAGAGGCATCAAGGAACAAGGATCTTTTGCTTTTCATCTACATGTGCACATATAAATTGGTTTAACTTTAAAAAGAACTGCACATCAGTAGTTTTAAAATTCCAATCCTACGAAATTGCAGATGCATATATCAGGTCTGAAAACACAGATTGCTGACCCACAGTCAGACGTAACTCGTCAAACTATTCTACAGGGGCATGTTGACTTGATAATTCACAACTGTCACGCTCCATTTTGGTTTCTTCTATAAAAGCTCATTTGACCTGCAAGCAAAACACTAACAGTTTGACAAGTTCACACACACAGCCATGAAAAATCCCCTCTCTAAGTTGAGAAAATGACCTTTGCAAGATAAAACCAAGGCTAGGTAGCAACAAAATCCACATATCCACCCACTTTTCTTTCTCGGCTCTTATCTTATGATGTTAATTCAGCCATAAGCTGTTCATACTCCGTTCGAACTTGTCCCAGTTCACTTCTTAGCCGTGTAACCTGCATCAATAAGAATGGCAACCCTCATCAGCTCGTAGAATAATTGAAACTCTCTTCATTTCCAAAGCAAGCTTTGTGTACAAGATTCAGTTTAGATTTGATTTATTACTAGTTGCATCTTTTTGGACACCAAATGGGAATCAAGTTGCATAAACTCTGTGATTACTGAGGCTGTTAGACTTGTAGTGAGAGTTTAGTGTGCCATTCAAAACAAATAAAATGCAGGCAAGAGTTCAGTGATTCTGGAAGTGGAAAAAAAACCACTACCTATTTTATTTATTTATTTATTTTTCATAAAATAAAAGGAGAAAAGTTTATTAAAACAAAATGGAAATGAATAGTACAAAATTGGAGAATAAGCCATTATGAAAAGAAAGAACAATCAAGGTTCAAATAACAAAGCACTCCCATCCCATTGTAAATTAGCTAGGAAGCGCCTCCAAGGCCCCTGCAGTTTGACACCATGAAAAAAGCCAAGAAGACTACCCCATCCCACAACAACTGTTTTGGAATCAAGTGATTACCTGAAATCCTCCAAAAAATGCATCAAATAATTAAAGTACCAGCACATCTCCATAAAATCTTACAATCTTTATCCCTTCCAAAAACCATCTCAAGATCATCAAAGATCACTCCCAAATGAAAACCCTCTGCCACATATCCCAAGCTATACGGCAATGAAGATATAAGTTCCCCCGAGATTCTCCATTTTGGTGACAGGTAACATGTATTAGGAGATAAGCATTGTGTGGCCTTCTAACTTGCAAAAAAATCATTAGGGTTAATCTTGCTAAGGAATCCAAATGAAAGTTTCAACTTCAGAAGGTACTTAGCTTTCCAAATTGTTTGAACCAAAGGATCTTCGGATGTGTATGGGTCTCGTGGAAGATAACATAGAAAAATGTTCAAGTTCCAGTCCCATCTAATGTTCAGATTCTAAAATCCGATGTCTCTTGGGATGAAAAATCATAAATGATAAAAGTAACAAGATCAGGAGATCCTGAATTTCAGTGTCATTAGGTTTTTATAGAAAAAGTGGAAATCACAATTACCATTATCCCCCTCCATCTGATAAAATTGGGAGATGGAAGCACTGTAAATTGAAGGGTAATAAAGTCAAGGAAAAGCAATAGAAAAGAGAGTTCCCTCACCCTCACCCATAACCACCCCCCCCCCCCCAAAAAAAAAAAAAAAAACAAAACCCTAACACAGCCAGCATTACCCACTTTGAATTTCATGGGCAGAATAAAATGTGGAAATACTAGATGTCCAAGGACTTCAATGTCTACAAGTTGTTCCAGCCTTGCCATTCTAACCGTTAGGGGAAGCACAAAGAATGCAATGAATAACCTTGTGCCAAAGAGAATGAACCTCTAAAGGAAAACGCCATAACCATTTATACACTTGAGCCATATTCTTATGAATCAAGTGGAGAGAACCCATGCCTCCTGCTTTCTTAGTTTTATAACAAACTTCCCAATTTACCAAATGATCCTTATTCCTTTCCTTTGCTCCTGACCAAAGGAAATTACACATGATTTTCTATACATGTTCAACTGCTACTACCAATAACTGAAACAAGGACAAATTATAAAGGAATGCTTTGATAAACAGGCTTGTATAAGAGCCATCCACCCTCCCAATGAGAAGAAACTCCCTTTTCCAATCATCCAACCTCTTAGAAACTGTTTCTACCTCTGAATCCCAAAAAGGATTTAGAACAAGAATGTCCACCAAAAGGAAATCCCAAATACTTCAAAGGCCATTGCATTATACAACAACCAGTCACTTGAGCAAATCTTAACACAGAGGCATGCTCCAAATTCAACCCTGCAGCTCCACTCTTTTGGCATCTGGATACTCAAACCTGAAATACTCCAAGAACTTGCACTAATAGCAAAACATTCTCAAAACTAAGCATTATCATCCTGGAAAAGAATGGTATCATCTAACAACTACAAATGTGACACAAAAATGTTCTCCGAACCCACTAACAATCCACTGACCATGCCTCTCTCCACTACTTTATTAATAATCCTACTAAGAGCATCTACCACAGTGGTAAAAAAAAATGGTGTGAGAGGGGCCTATGGCGAATCAATCCTTGAAACCAAGACTTTGGTTCCCCATACACAATTGCTGAGAATACCGTAATGGAATAAACACCCTTTGATCCATCTCCCCCACCTTATACAGATATTTATTTTAGCATTGATCTAAAAAGGACAGATTTGTCATATCATAGGCCTAATAAAATGACCAATTTACCCTATAGCAGGCCTTTTAAAAACCATTTCTATATGATATCTCTTCCACACTGATTCTGCTCACCATAACTATCCTGCATGCGATTATAAATAAACTAACTGGCCTGAAATCTCAATTTCAAGGAAATATCTTTCCAGGAAATCAATGCAATAAGAGTAGAATAATGCTCCTTGACTCCTTGTTACTACCCAAATCCCTTGACATTCATGAAAAAACTCTCAGGTCATCCTTGATAATATCCCAACACTCTAGATAAAAGATTTAAAATTTGATATTTCCTCTATTTAATTCCATCCTATTGTATTATTCATAAGCATGTCAACGTAAGCATTTTTTTTTATAATCAGAATGATGGGATCAAAATGTAAATTCATGACCTAGTCTCCACTGACCAATATATATACAAGACAAGCATAGACTTGTATTAGGTGCAACTCCCAGGATATCTCCAATAAGATGCTATTGTAAGCATACAAACAAGATGGCCCAACTAAAGAAATAAAAGACATATTTGTAATGGAAAAAAAAAAGCAGAAGTAAATAATAGAATGTGCAGGTAACAGTGCAATACTAAGTACCTTCAAATCAAGGTCTTCCGTCCTCTTCTTGTAGTCCAAGCATCTGAAATGTAAAACACAAGTCAATATTTCAAAGACCATGCTTAAAACATTCCTCCAATGTGGGGAAAATGTTTATAGTCATTAGTAAATTCTCCTGTTATTGCATTATGATGTTATACTAGTGTTCACCTGGTGCTAGTCTAATATTAACTTCATGACACTAAGTTATCCCAGGCATGAAATATCAATACACTCAATCCAATCAATCACAAAAGCAACTCGAGCAAATTCATAATGAAAGCTGCAATTGACCCTGTAAGACCAATTTTCATGCATACTTACTTTGCACGGAAATTCTTGTTTACTTGAATCAAGTTTACAACATCCTGATCTTCCAGCTTATTTTTAATATCACTGACAACCTACAAAAGTTCACAAACCAAATTAGTGGTAGATTTCTTTGAAGAAAATGAGATAGTGCAAACAAATGAATATATCAGAACAAGCAAATGAATTGCAACAATAACATAATGAAGCAGCCTATGTAATGAAAGCAATCCCAAACTAAACAGTGATGGATCCACAATTAAAGGCCAGTTGGAGAGGGGGGCAATTTAGGATAATAGATATCAACATTTATATTTGCTAAAGAATTTCTTTTCAGGGAGTAAAATGAATAAATTATCTTCTTATGGATCAAATTGAAATGTTTTCAATAACAAACCACGTTTGTCTTTCTTTAATGGGGAAGGCAGGAAACATTCCATCCTTTCAGGGTTAAATACAATGAGAAAATGTCTTTTGGGTGAAAAATATGAGATACCTTTTATTTGGCAGGGATCAATTTTTTTTTAAAAAAAAATGATTAATGAAAAGGGATTGAATTTATTATATTGCCAAAGGGCTGGATCCATCATCAACACTAAAGAAGTTACCTTCTGTGCTTGTGCGTGTGCATCCATGCAAGTGTGTTTGACTATATTAAATTTGTGCTTTGCAGCCTTCTGTCTCAGAAGCTACAATACTAAAACTTTCTGCTTGGGTATCATATCATTGTTCTCCTACCTTCACTATGGACACTGAAATCAAAATCTAAAGCACAAAGCAAAGAAGAGACAAAATGGGCCTGGCAACATTATTACATGATACAGGGGCAAAGAACAAATAGAATTTGCTAGAGATGATTTAAGGTCGAAGCTTTAAGAAAAAATGGGAAATGTGCATGCACACAACAGTTCGGCTTTAATAAGATATTCAGATCCATGTTCCCTGCAGACCTCTGTTTCAAAACCGTGCCCCGACAAAAATGCATTGGCCCCAGTCCCTGCCTGCCGTTTTATGCTTTCAAGTTTGTCTAAATCACTATGTTCCTTCCTCTTTGAAGATAATCCTGTCACCAACAAGAGGCATTATTTCCAACAAAAGCATAGTAAAGATAACAATCAAGTTTTATTCAAGCACAATGAGAAATGATAATTATCTAGTTTCTATTCAAGGACACAAGTTCTTCAGATTGAAACAGCATACCCGCAGCAGATGCTGCGTTTGCACTAACAAGAAAGGGGTAGTTTTGATTCAATGCAAGATTTGTTTTAGCACCATTTGGCATACCATGTTTCAATGTGTCACTAGTTGAGATGCCAAGAGGTGAATCTGGTGGAGGCTCGGTTGGTCGAAGCTTTTTTATGACCTGGTAACCAATTAGACCGCAATGATAATCCCTGTTGAAATTAAATAATTTGCATCACATAGTTATCATATATATGGACAAATGCATAAAACTTATATTAGTAGCTGCCATATATTCAGGTAAGCAGATTTAACAACAAAGGCAGTTTGAGATTGTGCATTAATCATTTTATTGAGTGAGCAGACCTAAAAAAACCTTGGGCAAACCTCAAATATACCCTCCACCAATTGCTCAGGTTCCAGCACCCCCCAAATTGTGCCAGTTTGTTTCCTCTGTAAGAACACTATTAAACTACCGAGTTGAGTTATTTAAACCATGCATCACTTTTTTCCAGCACAACCCACCAGATACACAAACTCAATTCCTTTTAGAATAAAAAAGCACTGCCCTAAAGTTTTCCTTTTATAATCCATTTGACCTTCGAAATCCAACTTCACAACAAGATTTTCTCCAAATTGTTTCACCATTTGAACCTTTATAATTAAGTCTCTCCATGGAAGCAAACTTTTAAAGACAATTTTGTTTAACAGAGAAGTTGGATTATAAAGGGTAAACTTTAGGGCAATGATTTTTGGGGCTAAATGGAATTGGAATTGTGTATTTGGCAAGTTATGTTGGAGGGAAGCACAACATGTACTTGGCAGATGCAGTTTGACATGGTAACTGAACAGGTTCCAATAAAGGGAACAAATTGTAACAATTGGGATAGGTGGAAGGTAATTTGGTTGAATTTGTATGGGGATGAAATTGAAACATGATCACTTGATGGAAGGTATACTTGATGTTTGCTCAAAAACCTTATAGTTCTAGAGGTCTACGAAATAAATTACAGGGAACAAGTCAAGAGCCCCAAAAGAGAGCAAGAATGAAAATAGCAAAGTTAAGAAAATAGAATTATTTGTGTGGAAATTGAAAAGTTTACCAGTACTCCCATGTCATCTCCTTCAACCGAACTTCAAGCTTCTGAAACAAGGAAGTTCTCTCAAAATCTTGTTTGTCATGAGTGGGCTCAACAAAATTTGCTTCCAGAACACCTAAGGAAACATTACTAGAATACAGTCAAGCATTTATTATAATTCTGACCAAAATTTACATCAATGCCATAGCAGGTAAAAACAAAAAAGTTTCAGCAGCTTCTCACCAACTACTCCTCTACTTCTACTGTTATTTCCATAGTTCACAATGGGCCAAAATGGCTGCGATGAAGAGAAAGAAAACAGATTTTAGAAGTTTGCATTTGGATTCAACAATAAAAAGGGCATCATTTTGTTTTGTTTTTTTTTTTTTTTGGTGGTGAGGGGAGGGGGTGGGGTACAGATAGAATGGCTGCTGCAAACTTTTTATTTTACTAAGATACCAAATTAAAGAAATTGTCTATTGCTTCATTCAAAATTTTCATGTAAAGGCAAACAATCTAATTGTTCTTGTATGTAATACTAAGTATGACCAGTGGTATGGCTTTGCCTGTTATCCTTGCCATTTCTCTTGGGACGAGTCATACATCAATTCCATGGAATGATCTTCTTTTTTGGAACTGGGTTCCATGGAGCATCCACTTCTCATCATCTTCTGGTGTTCCGGTGTTGCAACATTCTGCTTTTGTAAAACTAGTTACTCTACTAAAATGCATGACATAATTCAACTGATTTCATCACCTCAAATTATTCAAACCCCAGAACAATGATGTTTCTACCATATAAATTTGCACGTGCAATACCTACTGGTGGCAGGTTTGTCAATAGAAAGCTAAAATCAAGCAGTATACAGGTTAATAGAAAGGCTGAATTCAAGCAGGCTGTAAATACTAGATAGGAAATTTCTCTTACCATAGATAGCTCCCTAGATCTAGCTTAACATATATAGCTCCCTAGAATTACTCTTTGTAATTACTGTGTACAAGACAATTTTCCCTATATAAATGAAAGGCTAATCTCAATGAGAGGCAGGCAATTCAAACCAATCTGTTAAGGTTTTGCTCCCTAACAGCTCAAATCATAAATAGTACACGTGCACATGAGCATATATACTTGCACATCCTTCTCTTCCTATGTCAGGCGGAAGCACATCGTACACACCTTGTACTCCATAAAAAGGCAAATTTCACTGTTAGACATAAAAATGCCATATCTAGCAGATCTATCAACAGTGACTAACAGCATATAATGTATATACACTCCAACTACACTCCCAAATCTGACATCAACCAAATCTAACACGGTTAGCAATTACAGCATTCATAAAAACTGCACACAGAGGACTGGAGGACTGGATCAAAAAAGAATCAGTAGGTCAATGGTCCTTTCAATTATCTAATAATGCAGAGGTAAGACTAATTCAAAAAAGAATCAGTAGGTCAAGGGTCCTTTCAATTATCTAATAATGCAGAGGTAAGACTAATTAAATTAATTTGTGGATACTCACTAGTATAAGACGGTTCTTGTGGTAGATGTTAAAACCATGAACGGTAACTTGTGGAGCTTCTTTTAAAAACCCAATAGTAGTTAACAGTTCACCCTGAATTATTAAACAAGAAGAGGATAAGTGTAATTACATAAAGAATCATGTCTATTTCACAACATAAGCATCACTTGGACATGCTAGAGCTCAAAGATGGCAGTTGCAATGTTTAATAATACCATCAATAAACCGAGTTCGCTTTATACATCCTATCAGTTGAACATGCAGTTTTTAAACCTCATAGTAACAAAAAAGGTGAATAGGAGTTCTTGCTACAGAGAATAACATTAATGTATTCAGGTAATTAAAATCAGGTGCCACTTGCAAAATAAGACACCAAGCAACTCAATATATTTTGGAGAGTGTGCACGAAGCAATACCTTTATACATCCACTGCTTTGGGGTCTATATACGATAAATTCTTGAAATTTGAGATCAAGGGCAAGATTGTGATGCTTGACAAATCCCCCCCGCAATACTATTGTGAAATTTTCAGGTATTCGCAGGTATAAAATGGATAAATAAGCCTGTGGCGCATAAGATACCAGCATCAGCAAGATTTAAATTCTTATAATTCTTAGATGAGCCAGTATGAGTGAGCTATTATGTCTCTATGATTAACTTAGACAAGGAGACTTGTCATGAAAAAATTGCACAGGCTAGAATATGAAAATAATATGAACTTACATGAAGAGAGGAAAAAAAAAACACTTACCCTCAAAGAATATCGTAGTCGGTTGGAAATGTGTTCTTCATTTACTGTCCTCCAAGCAGGGCGTGTCTGCACTTCTTTTATATCCCCATTAATACGAATATCCTGCAACCCCATTCCACAAGAAAGCACCTAATTGAGAATGATAGTGGCATATAACAAAGATTTGTATTTCCTCTTGAAGAGGGGAATGAGAAAGATTTTGAAATCAAACAGAGACAGCCTTTGCTAAATGTCTGTCCCAAGGACAGATTGTCAACATGTAACAAAGAATTAAAAGAAAAGGCAAGCATGAAGAGACAGAAAGAAGTTTCAACCTCAGGATCTGTATCGAAGTCTAGCTCCACATTCCCATCATCATTGAACCACAAATTATAAACAATCACTTTAGTACCATGCAATCCAATGTCTTCAAACTGCAACCAAATTAGATGCATAGGGAAATGAGCTTGGATGAGAGGACTAATTAGGTGATCAACAGAGCATTTACCAATGTTATTCTTTTCAAGAATTATACTCTAGCCAGGAAATTTTCCATTTAGTCCTCACTCATTAAAAATACAAAGTCCCACCAAACTTTTTGATAAGATTAAGTGGTATTGCTTGTACATAGGATTTGTTTCCTCATTCTTCTGTTTCATCTTAATCCTTCCTTCTCAATATCTATTTTACTACTAGTTCTACTATGCAATCTCACTCCAATAGCTAAGTGAAAAGTTTTTAGATTCCAATTTTACAACATTGACAGCTGAAAATGAGTGTCTAATCCACTCACATCAATCCATAATCCTACAATTCGCCATCAACCACAGTAAACTTATACCTATAATCTTATCTGAACATCATGTTCTTTCCAAAATTTTAGTGTAATATCTCTTGAAAATGGAATACATCATTTCACATAACAGTTTAACATGTATGATCATTTAAAGCATATAACATCTTTTAAGAAATCCAACTCTAATGAAAGGCAACCATAATCTCAGGGGGGGAGTAGCAGTTGTATTTTTCGTGCATATATGTCTGCACGTGTTAAATTGCTCGAAAACTTGTACGGGAGTAAAAGAGGCCAATGGGAATTAATTATTAAATGAGAAGAGCACTACTCTTAATTAACTAGATTAACTTGTTGAAACCTATCCATGTTCGATAAATATCTGAATGAGGAGCAACATACAATGCAAAAAATGATAGCACTATGAACATATCAAAAGGTGCTTACTTGTTTCAGTAGCTCTGCTTCTGTTGAATATGGAGACCATTGCAGCAGCAAGGAAAGGTTGGACATAAAGTATTCTTTCCCATATCGATCTAGAATTTCCAAATTACCAGCTGTGTTAAGCTCATAATCCACCTGCATAAGGACAAGCTCTTGAAATGGGCTCCAGAATAAAAAAAAATGGAAAAGGTGAGTAAATCCCGATGCAGCTGTTTACCCATCCACGAGACCAAAAAGCCGACAACTAATTCAGCTATTCATTAACAAGATTTAAAACATACAGTTTGCTAGTATCCGTCACCGTCACAAGCCCGGGATCCTAACATGTGCAAACCTATAACATCATCTCTTTAAACCCTCTTTAGTTTTTCCTGTGGTCTTCTCATCACTTCACATGGTAATGTTGCATAATCAAATAAAGCAACAATTGAAAAGAAAAGGGCCAAACCTCAGCTTCAAGCTGTTTTTGGATGCATGAGGTACCACTATATGCACACGCTAGATACGATGTAGGAATGATGTGTATGAATTTATAATTGTTAACTTTTGCAGAACACTGCCAAAATTAAATAGGCTAGATTCAGAAAGAACTTTGACTAACATATTTGAGTAGGGAAGTCAAACCCACCATTGGCACTACTATTCTGTCATGTCCTGTTTGTGTCAAAAATGTGAAAGAGAGGAGACCAATGCTTTGAGTCAATACCCTGCTCATTATATAAATTGATAAGGAAACAAGCTAGAATTTAAAACTACAATACATATCACATTAGAAACAAAACTAAAAAAAACCTCAATCTTTATCTTTTTTCCCCTTGAACTGAAGTTTGTTCATTTATGGAATCCAAGCATGCCTATTTTGGCTGGCATGTAATGACCATTTCAACAGTTCAGCGAACCAACCATCAAAACAAGGGAAAAAACAATTGAAATGGAGGGAGAATAGAGGGCATGGGTTAGAGATTTATAGAATTAATAAACAAACTTGAGAGTAATGGAGCTGGTATGTTTGCCATAAGACCATATATATCGTATGGCCACCCATGACAATCACTTCACTTGCTTTGCATGACAATTGTAAACATTTAATATCAAATGAGCAAGTCGGTAGAAAACTACAGAATCACACTTATACCTATCATCTGCATGGCGGCTGAAGACAATAGCATCTGCCCCAAGTCTCATAGTGCTGGTCTTGAAGCCATTACCATCTGAAAGACCATTAAAGCAACAACTGTGAGATAAAATTATTGTAGAATTTTCTTTGTGGATACACAAGTTGCATACATTGTCCAATTGCTGATTTGGATTTTTTATCTGAAAACCCAAAGCTCATGCATCGCCGGATTGCTTCGGGATCCATTCCACCACCATCATCTAGTCAGAGTACAAGTTTTACAAAACCATTGTCAGGCAGTATTCATTCCTTTTAAGATGTGTTACATCAACAGACTACAAAACAACATTAAGAACAATTCTTTATGATTGATAAGTTCAAGCACCTTGAATTAACAGTGCAGGACTTCCATCTCTTGGATTTGAGATTTTATCTACAATGACAAAAGAGGCCCCATTTTCGATCTAAAAAGTAAAAAAGGGAAAGGGAATGAAAAGTAAAATTTGAAGCTTGAAGATGTAGCAAAATGATAGCCAGAAATAAATGGTGCAAAACATCCCAAAACATTGAAAGACCAGCAACATTAGTATATATTAGAGAGAAATAGACATAAGAAAGGCTGTTAATGTGATAGAAGCTAGACTTCATAAAGAAGAAAGAAAAAAAAACATATATTGAGACTCAAATTGTCAAATCAAAATGCTAGATGCCTTAAGAAAGCCCATTCATTGATTTAGATAGGAGACTAAGTAACAGGGTAAAGCCATGACATCACACCAATTCATATAGTTAAAAATAAATATTTGGATGTACATGTATAAAATAATGATTAAATTCTCACACATTGAATAATAAATATGAGGTCCTTTTAAATTAGAAGTTTAAGTAAACCATGTAGAAGAAATAAAAAAACTTACATGTGATGTATTAAGTTCCATAAATATTGGTTTCATATCCACTAGACATTGAGCAGTTGTTCAGATTTCTTGTTGCTAGTTTCATTGTCATGGTGAATGTGTTTTTGTGGGGATAGGGGATCTAATCTCTGGTTGCATTTGAAATAATTATTAGGAAAAAAAAAGTGTAGCGTACTATATTATCAAAACAAGAAAGTTTTATGACCTCCAGTTTTAGGAGATCACCTGGACTGGTGTCCCACCAGTCCCCTGATATGCAGATTATCTCATTGATCTTGGCCAGTTTTGTAAATTGTTTTGTCCATCAGGAATAAAGAAGTAGTTGTCAGTTTGGCATGTCAAAAATATATAGGCAAACAGGCCCACTTTGATCTCAAAAATTCTATACACTCAAGCTTTGCAACACTACAATGCCTGATAATCAGGCTCCTACATGCCAGATAAAAGGAAAATTGATTACTTAAAAAAAATTCCGTTATAAATCACCTCATCAACTGCATTGTCAACCAGTTCTGCTATGGCTGCAAACAAGAAAAGAACTGTACTCAATTAAATTTATCATCAACAAAATGCAAATGGAATAGAACTCTGTATAAGCTGGACATACCACCAAAAACCCACTTATGTGAAGTGGCATTTGAATGAAGAAACATCGGGTGGACATGGAGATAATTTTTTCCATCTGAAATCCCAAAAAGAAAAGGACTAAAAAAATCAGAGCATGGCTGATCAAGTATGAACAGAGCATGGACAATAGATACTTCGACAAATCATACAAGGTTTTATCATCCAACTTATAAGGAAAAACAAGGAGGAAGGTAGCACCAGAAAATCTATAATAGAATGCATAATAAGTAGAGTTGCTTTTCAGCGAGCAGGGAAGATCATGAAATTATAATTAAGAATTGATAGCTGCATACTTTGAAGTGTGAGCTTGGAACTGGGCCCATCATCATAGTCCCCAGCTTTCCAAAATTGACGACAAGGTGGTGCTGGAAATTTTATAAATTCAGAATAAGTGCCACTTTCATCTACTGGAGATCTTCCCTGCTCTAATACATTTGAATTACTTTGACCGCTACTTAAGGCATTTGAGCTTTTATTTTCTTTAGATTCTTGTCTTCTGGAATGGTTCACAGACTTCTGATGCTGAGCTAGTTGGCCTCTAAGGCAGTTGTTCCCTTGCACTCGATCCCCAACATCTTTATCCAATTCAGTAGCTTTCATAACCATGTTTTCAAAGCCCACTGTCACGAAAAAAATCAATGCTAGTAAAATCCATCTCAAACAAATAATAGATAGGATGGATTATGCAAGAGGAGTAAGCATTCTGAACAGATAAAGGTAGAAACATTGGCATACCAAAACAAAAAACATATTGCATCAGCAAGATACAAAAATTTTAATACAGAATGGGGAGTATAAAATTCAAGAGTAACTGTACCGATGACCTCTCTTTTTTTCTTTATTTTTTTAGTCTTTTAAAATAAGTTCCCTATAGCTCAAGCCACTACATCATTTCACTTGTTTTGGGAAAAGATACCATAGGAATAATAATCAAACATCTTCTACAGTAATGAAAATAAATTTCAAGGCAAGGCTTAGGGGTTTAAAACAAGTTGCATTTGGAGTGAGAAAAACCAAAAACCAGGTTTTGGGGCATTTGCGGGTGCTGAGGAGTATCTGTCATGTGCGAGTTTTAGTGTAGCACGTTTTATATCTTCTTGCCATTTGGTACAAAATGTTCAATACTGAAAGAAAGAAGAAAGCTACAGGCACAAATCCAAATTCCATCCTAGAATCCAGATAAAAGGGACATCCAAACCCTTGCAGTTCCTCTGAAACCTTTCTGGCATATTAACATAAGCAGACATCAAGCAAATACAAAAAATTCTCAGCAGGGTGAAGACTAAATTTTACAAAACTGCAACTCAGCTAGTGAGAATTGAGAGATGAGAAGCTACAGCCTACAAGTTCAAAATATAAGCATAGGAAAGATTAGAATGTTCAGATGGTAGTAGGAAACCATCTGAACATTCTCAAGGACTAGGGCTGTTTGAGATGATTTGGTCATATCCGACACACAGACTTGAGGGTGCAAACATCATCCAGTTCACGTACAAGAATATGAGAATAGAGATAGGCCAAATATGGTGTGGATTTAAGTGGGGGG
>Ga0307510_10006064_pt1 | contig 14408 bp, 11 predicted proteins | sample 12_EM_MG_FD_207224 | JGI IMG/M metagenome (GOLD analysis project Ga0307510, IMG submission 207224) | Populus trichocarpa ectomycorrhiza microbial communities from riparian zone in the Pacific Northwest, United States - 12_EM | ecosystem: Host-associated > Plants > Roots > Unclassified | place...
CAGCTTGATTATTGTCAATTCAAGTTTCTTTTGGGGGGAAAACATTTCCAACTTTCAGCCTAATTTTCTTACTCTGCATTCTTTTCCAGATCTTAATTAAACACACGCTCCGCCTCCCCAAGCACACTGGCCTACAAACCCGCTATGGCCAACCCTTCATCAGGTGATGGCGCAGGCTCAACGGGGGCTTCTCCAACGGGGCCCTCGCCCAGCTCGGTCAAACCGTCGCCAAAGTCGTCGTCGTCGAACGCGCCACCTTCTGCCACTCCCACCTCGGCCCAGGCCCAATTCCACAGGTTCAGGTTGTCGGAATTCAGTCGTGTCGAGTCCAGCCCTACGAGCGCTTCGCCCGGCGGCCACTGCTCGCGGTTTCGCGTTACTGATTTCGTCCCATGGGCCTCTCAGACTGATCCTCCGCCACCCCCCCCTCCGCCGCCCCCTCCGGGCGTTGCAACGAACGGTGGGAGATCTGCGTCGGATGGCTCACCTTCGTCTGCTACGACTCCGCGGGCGGGAAGTTTCTCAGTCATGCATATGGACGTGGATAATTCTGGCCCACAACAAACAAGCACTTCCGTGGCAGCCGCGGCGGGATCGACGAGAGGTGTCTTGCAGAAAATTACAGTGCCCTCTGCTCAGGCGCAGGGATTGAAGCAAGTTGTGAGTAGTGGGATCTTTCTTGGTAGTTTTGTTCTATTTTTTACAGCCGCCTTGTACTTTCTCTCTTTCTTCCCCTGGGCGATTTTTGTAAGGGAAAGGGATCGGAAAGTTGCACGTTTGCGAGCATTTTGTGCTGATTTTAGAGTCGCGGATTATGCAGTTGCCGATTCACCCACGGCCTCTCGCTCCCTCTCCCATTATGACTAATGGTATGGTCCCCTATAATCCTGCTACGGTTCCACAAGAGGCGGTTTGGGAGCTCTCTCGGGTTCTGAATATTCTACGTAATACGGCTCCGGAGATGGTTGTCAAAATCATATCGGATGCTCTGATTAGCTGGCCGAGTGTCTTGGAGGGCAGTCTCCTCCGTCGTATTGGTGAGATCTTTCCACCATTACCGGCCCCCAGCCCGGCAGGGGCTCCCGGGCCATCAAATAGCGCCGCCAGTCCCCAGGAACCCCCCAAGAAGAAGCGTGGAAGACCGCCCGGGAAGAAAGCCAAATTGAATGATGGCAGTTCTGCAACCGTGCCCATCGCAGCTAATCTGGCAGCTATGCCACCCCCGCCGCTACCGTACATTGCGCCTGGTCCACAAGCTCAGCTAGCTCCTGTCGCGCCGCCACCACAACCATCTCCAACCGCCGCTAAGCGCAATCAGACAGACGGGGGGAAGCTGCTACAATGCACACGTTGTTTGAAGTATTTCAATCCCACTTGGAGGGCTACCCCCGCCTCTGATCCTTCCTCGGAAGCTACATGTGCTGTTAAGCACCCGTTTAAAGACTTTCCATCCGGCCTCGAGGTGGTTACTCCTGCTAGGCGCAAGAATAATTACAAGACTACCTGGAAATGGAAGTGTTGCGGGAGAGAAGTGCAGAGCACATCGAACGAGCTGTTAATGTGGCCGAGAAAGGAGGACGACAGGACAGGTGGGTGGTGTTTTGTCGGGAAGCATACTACTGAAGCTGGGGTGAGGGAGAAGTTGGGATTGAAGCCGGGCAAAGGAAGGAAAATACATGGTGATGGGGATAAGAAGCACAAGGGTGGACAGGGGGGTCCGGAGGATCATTCACAAGCGAATGGAGAGCAAGAGGATCCGAAGGAAGAAGGGTGGACTATGCTTCCTGGGGGCGGTAGGAGTATAGCTGGACCAGCCGGGGGGGCGCAGCAGTATGGTGGGCATCCGCAGCAGCAGCAACTTCAGCAGGTGCCACCACCATCTCCGCAAGGGCAGCAATCCGCCTATCAGCAGCAGCAGCAGCAGCACCATCACCAACAACCGCAACAGCAACGGGTAGAAGATTCACCGGACAGTCCACCCAAGCGCAAGCGCGGAAGGCCAAAAGGTAGTAAGACCCGTAGCAAGGCCATGCCAATTCCAGCATCAACGGCTTCGTCTTCATCTACAACTGTCACAGCCAAAGATCCCACCACCTCCACCCCCGCTCAGCAACCCCCGCACCCTCACCATCAAACGCAGCGTGCCCACCCCCAGGACCAATCCTCCTTCTGGACGCAATACACCGAACCAGCCTCTACCTCAAACGCCTCTCCCCGTCATCAAGCTCCAACAACCCTTCCAACTGCCAGTCCTTCGACTACAGCCACCTCCCCTGCAACCCCTCAAACTCCGCACCATCCTCACCATGCACATCACTCCTCCCACCACCCTCTGGAAGACCCAGCAATCTCAACCGCAGACCTAACCCTCCTCGCCAGCGCCACCGCCGCAATGGCTGGCAGCAACAATCCTTCCTCTAATCAACCGTCGGCCTCGGGTGCAAACACCACAACCACCGACACCCCAGAAAAGCGCAAACGTGGCCGCCCAAAGGGGAGTAAGAACGGTGGTAAAGCCCTTGACACAGGGGGAACTACTACTACCAGCGGCAATAGGGGACTACGCATGAAGGGACAACAACAGCAGCAGCAGCCACAGCCACAGCCCCAACCACAACAAAAAAAGGTTGAAAGAGCTGTTATCTCAGTTCCCGAGGAAATCGAAGTCGTCGACGACGACGAGGAAGTGGAAGAAGAAATGGAGGAAGAGGATGAAGAGGATGAAGAGGAGGAGGATGAAGAAGAGGAAGAGGAGGATGCAGTCGGCGAAGATGACGTTGACGTCGATGCCAACAACACCCCTGCGAATGCCACCACCACCGCTAGCGCCGCCGTCCCCGCCGCCGCCGGATCAAATACTGCCGAAGTTGGCGAGGAAGTCGAGTTCGGCGTCAGTGTCGGCGTAGGTGTGGGTGTGGGAATGGGGATTAGTGGCATGGACGGGTATGCGGGTCTTGGTGGGGGTGATGGCGGGGGGTGGTTTGGGTAGTTCGTTGGTTTCGTGCTCTCGAGGAGGGGAAGGGAGTTGAGGAAGGGAGGGGGGGGGAGGGGCGACAAAAATAGCTATTTCTTTTTTTCTCTTTTTCCATTTCTTTTCGTTATTGTGCTGTACCCGGTATTACTTACTTGGCCTTGTGGCTATTACTGCTTTCCTTTTTTTTATATTACTCTACTCTACATTACTACTTCTTAACCCTTTGTCTCTCTCCTTGAGTGCTTCTCCCTTGTACGGGTTTTGTCCGTTCGTCCGTTATTCTTGTCATCGCTTGTACTGTGCTCTATTGTACTGTATCCTAACCAGTCAGTCCGTCAGTCAATCAGTCCGTCAATCAAAGCCGGGCGAAACTGCCTAGGAAGGAGACGAAGCGGAAAAAACGTGGGAACATTACACAGACGCACGTACACAACAAGCAGTTTGCGCAAGTGAATGGCAAAATGGAATAACAGGAGTGGGTTGGTTTGTGTATGTACTGTAGGATGATATATATTAATATTTGGTTAGATTTCGAATTGGAGCGGTAGGCGTGATGCTGTAGCCTAGTAATTGGTCTATAGAATTCTCATCGTGGTATCCAGTTGCCGTGATGAGTAGATTTCGGCCTTTAGTCTGGAATAGTGGTGCCATAATTTGGTAAACCTTAGGGAGTAGTGAGGGGATTTACTTGATTGACCATTGCTGGATAAACTTGCTGCGTATCATACATTACTTTGAATTTTTACTTTACTTTTCTTCTCCCGAGCAGTCGACTATGTGAATGTAGAGTATATAGCTGGGGGGGTTCGGTTTGACATTGTACTGGTGTCCGTTCGTGCTGTATTCTATGTAAGTTACTGGTATCATACGGTAGTGTTGCCAATAATGTTTGTCCGTCATAATTTTGCACTCGATTTTTTGAGAGAGGAGTTTGTAGCAGAACTGTTGATTGGTTTCATGAGGCATCACTCGGGAGGACACGGTGTGCAAGGCTCGGTGGGTAATGTAGATGGGAGTTTATCTACTTGTGCACTGTACCGGGCACAAATTATTATCGAAGGGCCGGGTGCCGTCCTCTCGTAGTTCATCTAATTAGGTTTCTTCCTTCTTTTCTAAATCCAGTACCTGGCAAAGGCATTCCTGGAAGGCTGGGTTGGGAGTAGAAAGGAAAGAGGTATAGGGAAAGCCTTTCAGTGAGGAGCGGCCGCCCACCTGCGACTGCCTCTAGAGCCTGTCTTTTCCACCGTTTCTCTATCATCACTGATATTCTGGCTGTGATTTTCGCTTGGCATACAAAGGGGGGCGTGGGGTCGGCTATCAGTGACTAATCTTTATTCTAATTTTCAAGAAAAGAGGATAAGCGTTTGTTCCTGTGGTGATAGCAATATGAAAATACCTAGCTGGCTTAGTGGTTAAGATGTCAAGAAACAGTTACCCCCCCCCCCCGCCAGGAGTCCAGTTGTTCAATTTCACTCAAACTGGGGCATTGTTGAATAATCCTTTATGCGGAGTAGGTAGGAGAAATCCTGCCATGCAAGGACTAGGAGGTTTATTCCCTTCGATGTATGTAGATTGTCTCGATAGCTCAAGCTCGGAAATTTATCTCAAAGTCAGAGCTATTATTGTCTTCAACTCTCAGTGCTATCAGTTATCACACTGCGCCTAAGAATTTATACCAATATTTTCACGTCCAGTGAAAAGATAGGATTGGATACTGGTGGTGGTGGTGGTGGTGGAGCCCTTCGCCGCGAGGTCGAAAGCCAAGCTATATCTATATGTCGGTTTTGGGCTTGAAATTTCACTTTTTTTCCACAAGACACGGGAAAATATTATACTACCGTAGCACAACTAATAAAAAAAATAAAAAATCCTCACCTCGAGTTGCCTTGCGATGCCCTGTGGCTGTGCTGAATTCCGCTAGCATCAAGAGGGGGCAGTGTTTGATGTGGTAGGTTTTTGGCTGCTCTATGGCATAGGGGAGAGAATTATGTTTTTTTCTTTTTCTTTTCTACAAAGCCCACCCTTCACATCCTAAGCGTGGCCTACATGAGGACTCGTGAGTCGCTCCCTAATATGAGGGAATGTGCTATCATACTATCATACTGGGGGGTATTAGATGCAAAGGCCGCATAGGATAACATTGTCGGGTGCTTAGGCATGGTGGCTCCTGGGGTCTAACTTGGCTGTGTATCACAGGTCCGGAGGGGCATGAAGTGCAGAGAAGGTGCCCCGCAACTTTTCCTCGCTTACATGGCTCGGTTAGATTTCCTCGGATAATTATTATAGATTGCCTCGAATACATGTGCAAGTATGATACAAGAAAAGTGTGCTAGGACGTTGGAATTTCCCCCCCCAGCCCCGCGAGGGGAAAACACCGCAAACTCAGCCATCAATTGGGACAAAACTAAGGGAATATAGTCTACGCAGCGCCTTGCTAGGAGGAGGAGGAGGAGGGGGGGGGGGAGCAACTGCAATACCCCAGCACATTCCCTTCTATTGGAGTTTTTACGGTACTCGAGTAGTAGGCTGCGTATTTCTTGGCTACCGGGCGAAGCTGACGTTCCACTATCGGGCGGGATCGGCAACTGGTACCGCCATTGGTGCTAGAATATGAGCATCTACCTAAAGTGCTGCTAGCCTTGAGCTTTTTTCGAGTTTGTCAATCCCACGGGCGGAATCGTCTCGTGGCTGGGACCGATTGGTAAACTGATGGCTGTTGACGCTGCCTTCGTTTAATCAGTTGAGAACATTTTCCGAGGAACTCGAAATTTCGTCATGTGTAAGCTGCTAGGAAAGCAAGTGTAGTAAATTTACTGTACAAATAGTACTAATCCTACACAAGGTATATCTATTTGGCAACTACTGAACTTAAGTTAGTGGGAAAGTCGCTTTTTTTGGTTTATTTCTTAGTTAGGGTATCAGAAGTCCTTTGCAGTATCATAACTTCAGGAAAATTTAGGGTAGGGTCGAGCCTATGCAAGTGTCTTTTGCGAGCGCCGTGGGTACGGTATCCGTAAAAACTCAAATAATTATTATGATTGAAGAAACATGTGCTAGGACGTTGGAATTTCCTTTCTGAGCTATGCGAGGGGAAAACACCGCAAACTCAGCCCCAGTTGAGACAAAACAAAAGGAATACGATGCGCTTTACTAGGAGAGGCAGCTCCAACGTCCTAGCACATGTTTCTTCTATCGGTATTCGGGTTTTTACATGTACGGTATGTGGTTACTGTTACTTGTATGATATGATAATACTCGTACATATTATTATGTGATTTCAAAGTTCGATCCCGGGGGCAAGGGTAAGGGTGTCATGAGGTTTTGTTGGCCCGGGATGGTTGGGTATTTGAATGCTTGTGAGACGTCAAAGCCTTATCCCACTTGTAGTCTTAAGCTCCTGAGGAATCCCCTGAAATTCCTTGATACAACATTTCCAATTACACTACCGGCGCTAATCGAGAGTGTTTCAAGCAACATGGCACAAAAATCATCGCGAAACCTAAGCATCACCGACAATATCAACTCTTTCAATAATGTCATCAACGTCAACACGGGGATATCCGATGAGGATAATCAGGTCCGAGAGTGGCTATCGCCTCTTAAGCCTCAGCAGCGGCACCAAGACGTGCGATCTGACAGGCTCGATGGTGTGGGGGATTGGTTTCTAGAAACCAGCGAGTTCCGGAAATGGAGTAACAGAGAAGATGAATCCCGTGAGCGGGTGTTATTTTGTTCCGGGGGTCCAGGTGTGGGAAAGACATATTTGTGGTAAGGACGCCCTCTTCTGAAAAAGGAAAAGAAAGCGGATGTCGCTAAAAAGTAAATAGTTCCCTAGTGATTGACAGCCTCTGCGACCAGGCTGGGGAAAAGGATCTGGCTGTCGCTTGGCTATATTGCGATTTCCATGCCCACCAAGAGCAGTCAGCAACGGCCATGCTGGGTGCCATCCTAAAGCAGCTTGTGAGCATAGGGGAGATGCCGGGTAATATACGACAGGCGTTTCGAAAGCGGTTTTCCGACCGAGGTCTTCGATTACCCGATATTCTGGGAATGCTGAAGACGGCTATCGCTTTGCTCCCCGCAGTATATATATGCATCGACGCCTTGGATGAGTCCAGTCCAAAGAGTCGACAGGAGCTGCTGGGGTCGCTGCGAGATATTATTCGGGAGTCGCCAAGCACACGGGTGCTATTTACGGGGAGATCTCATGTCGAGAAGGAAGTGAGGAAATACTTCAATGAAGTCATTACAATACCCTTCAGTCCGACAGAAGGTGACATTAGGGTATATTTAGATGTGAGGTTGGACAGGGACACGGAGCCCGATGCAATGGATGATGATTTGCGTAAGGATATTATGAGAGTAATCCCTGAAATGATTTCCGAAGTGTGAGTAGCAATTTCGGTCACTTTCACAATACATGGAAGGGCAGTTCCCTGACACTAGTAGCTAGATTCCTCCTGGTTTCGCTAAATATTGATGCAATTCTGGGAGAAGTGACAACCTATAAGAGAAGAAAAAAGCTGGAGGAGATGACGAGAGGCAAGGGGCTGGGAGATGCGTACACGGCAACCCTCACCCGGATAAAGTCCCAGAATGAAAGCAAATCGAGGCTCGGTATGGAAGCCCTCATGTGGATATCACATTCCGAACGGCCCTTGAAGGCCCTTGAGTTATGTCAGGCACTGGGGGTAGAGACAGGAGATACAGACCGGAATGCTGGGAATATACCTGCAATAGAAACTGTGCTACGTTGTTCGCTGGGGCTTGTCACGATAGAGGCATCATCTACCGTCCGCCTTGTTCACTTCACTCTCCAAGAGCATTTATCTAATGCTTCTTCCCTGTTCTGCAGTCCCCACTCGATGATGGCGGAGATTTGTTTGACTTTCCTCAACTTTCAGTGGGTTAGGGACCTGTCGACTGCTCTCGATTCGCCACCGGCAGCAGCCCCCTTTGTCGGCTATGCCTCTTGTTTCTGGGGAACACACGCAAGGAAGGAGCTCAGCGAAAGAGTGAAATTACTGGCATTGAAACTTCTTGACGGTTACGATAAGCATGTATCCTCTAAGCTACTCTTAATTCACGAGAGAGATTGGTGGTGGCATCGTTCGGGGAGAGAGGGTGATAATGCCCTTGAGGGATTCACAGGGCTTCACGGTGCGGCCTACCTCGGGATCGTGGAGATAATAGGTTCTTTGTTGGAGAAGAGAGAAAGGGATCTTAATTCAACCGATGTCGAGGGAAATACGGCATTTGCCTGGGCTGCTAGAAAGGGGCATGATGATACGATAAGGATGCTACTAGCACGGCGGGATGTTGATCTCAATACGGTGGACGCAGACGGTCGAACCCCTTTCTTATGGGCTGCTGGGTGTGGGCATGAGGGTGTGGTGAAGATGCTACTGGGGCGAGTGGATGTCAATCCCAATACTGCCGATCGTCATGGTGAAACACCACTCTTCATAGCTGCCCGGGAGAGGCGTGAGGGAACTGTGAAGATGCTGCTGGAACGAGGGGATGTCGACCCCAACACTGCGGATAAATGTGGCCGGACGCCTCTCTTCCGAGCCGCCTGGGAGGGACATGAGGGAGTCGTTCGGATGCTACTTGGGCGGAACGATGTCAACCCTAATACGGCGGATGATGATAGTGAAACACCACTCTTCAGAGCCGCCTGGGAGGGCCATGAAGGGGTTGTTAAGCTGCTGTTGGAGCGGAACGACGTCGACCCTAGCGCTCCGGACGGACATGGTCGGACACCACTCTTCATAGCTGCTCGGAAAGGACATGAGGGAGTCATTGGTATGCTACTGGAGTGGAATGGCGTCAACCCCGATGCGGCGGATGATGATGATGGTGAAACACTACTCTCCAGAGCCGCCCGGGATGGCCATGAGGGAGTCGTTAAGATGCTGCTGGAGCGGAACGATATCAATCCTAACACTGCGAATAACTATGTCCGAACGCCACTCTTCCTAGCCGCCTATGGAGGACATGAGGGAGTCGTAAAGATGCTACTGGAACGGAACGATATCAATCCCAATACTGCGAGTGGTGATGGTGAAACACCGCTCTTTATTGCCGCCCGAGAGGGCCAGGAGGAAGTCGTTAAGCTGCTGTTGGAGCGGAAAGATATCAACCCCAGCGCTCCGGATGGACATGGTCGAACACCACTCTTCATAGCCGCCTGGAAAGGGCATGAGGGAGTCATTGAGATGTTACTAGAGCATAATGATGTCAACCTCGATAAGGCAGATGATGATGGTGAAACAATACTCTCCAGAGCCGCCTGGGAGGGCCATGAGGAGGTCACTAAGATGCTGTTGGAGCGGAACGATATCAATCCTAACACTGCAAATAGCTATGGTCAAACGCCACTCTTCCTAGCCGCCTGGAAAGGGCACGAGGGGGTCGTGAAGATGCTGCTGGAGCGGAACGATATCAATCCCAATACTGCGAGTGATGATGGTGAAACACCACTCAGCGCTTCCTGGCAGGGCTATGAAGGGTTCGTGGAGATGCTGCCGGGACGAGCGGATGTCAACCCCAACGCCGGCCAAACGCCACTCTACAGAGCCGCCTGGGGGGGCCATGTGGGAATCGTCAAGATGCTGCTGGAGCGAAACGATGTCAATACCAACACTGCGGATAACTATGGCCAAACGCCACTCTTCCGAGCCTCCTGGGAGGGCCATGAGAGGGTCGTTAAGCTGCTGCTGGAGCGGAACGATGTTAACCCTAGTACTCCGGATGGACATGGTCGGACACCACTCTTCATAGCCGCCCGGAACGGATGTGAGGGAGTCGTTGGGACGCTACTGGAGCGGGGTGATATCAATCCCAACACTGCCGGTGATGATGGTGAAACACCACTCTTCCGAGCCGCCTGGGAGGGCCATGAGGGAGTCGTTAAGATGCTGCTGGAGCGGAACGATATCAATCCGGGCACTGCAGATGGACATGGCCGAACGCCACTCTTCATAGCCGCTCGGAAAGGGCATGAGGGAGTCGTGAAGATGTTACTGGACCGGAATGATATCAGTCCCAATACTGCGAGCAATGATGGTGAAACATTACTTTTTATTGCCGCCCGGGAGGGCCACGAGAGGGTTGTCAAACTGCTGCTGGAGCGGAATAATGCTAACCCCAGCACTGCCGATGGGCATGGTCGAACGCCACTCCTCATGGCCGCCTGGAAAGGACGTGAGGGAGTCGCTAAGATACTACTGGAGAGGAATGATGTCAATCCCGATACTGCTGATGATGATGGTGAAACACCACTCTCCAGAGCCGCTTGGGGTGGCCAGGAGGGAGTCGTTAAGATGCTGCTAGAGCGGAACGATATCAATCCTAACACTGCAAATAACTATGGCCAAACGCCGCTCTTCTTAGCCGCCTGGAAAGGACATGAGGGGGTCGTGAAGATGCTACTGGAACGGAATGATATCAATCCCAATACTACGGGTGGTGATGGCGAAACGCCACTCCTCAGCGCTCCCTGGCAGGGATATGAAGGGTTCGTGGAGATGCTGCCGGGGCGAGCGGATGTCAACCCCAACGCCGGCCAAACGCCACTCTACAGAGCCGCCTGGGGGGGGCATGTGGGAATCGTTAAGATGCTGCTGGAGCGAAACGATGTCAACCCTAACACCGCGGATAACTATGGCCAAACGCCACTCTTCCGAGCCTCCTGGGAGGGCCATGAGAGGGTCGTTAAGCTGCTGCTGGAGCGGAACGATGTTAACCCTAGTACTCCGGATGGATATGGTCGGACACCACTCTTCATAGCCGCCCGGAAAGGACGTGAGGGAGTCGTTGGGATGCTGCTGGAACGAGGGGATATCAATCCCGATACTGCCGGTGATGATGGTGAAACACCACTCTTCCGAGCCGCCTGGGAGGGCCATGAGGAAATCGTTAAGATCCTCCTGGAGCGGAACGATGTCAATCCGGGCACTGCAGATGGACATGGCCGAACGCCACTCTTCATAGCCGCTCGGAAAGGGCATGAGGGAGTTGTGAAGATGCTGTTGGAACGAGGAGATGTCAACTCCGATACAATAGGCCTCGCTCATGAAACAGCACTTGTGCAAGCTCTTAAGCGTGGACACGATGCCATTGTGAAATTACTATCCGAGCATAGAAATTTGGTTCCCCCATTAAATGGTGACAAATCTACAGCACTTGCCTCACCCAGGCCGTCCGACCTAGATCAGCGCCCCTCCAAAAGGATCCGCAGGTTTTGATGTTCAAGGCCAAAGTTGAGCGCCCCTCTCGAGCTTCCGTCTGATCTACCCCAGCCTGCCGCCTATTTAACCTTTTAACACCCCTACTACGCAGCCTCCACCTCATTACTCCGTCTGTTGATTTAACAACACTATCCGCATCTCTCCATTTACTTTCCCCCCTTTTCCGGTTCCTTCCCCTCTTGGTCTACGTACGGCTCTGTTACCTCCCCAGAAACGCTATTGGTCAATTTCCTGTGGGCTTTGATCGTGGAGTGTGCGGTGTGGGAGTGATCTAGGATGAATTAGCGTGGATACTTTCCTTGATTTGCGCAGGCATCAAACTTGAACTACGATAGCATTAGCATTGTATCATACCCTTTTTCTCTTTATTTTTTTCTATAGACTGTAGTATTTCCTGTTGAGTATTGTAGGGGCACGGGCAACCCCCTCACTGTGTTGTGTTGTAGAGAACATATGTTGAAGACGTTGAGTGTTAACCATGGGGCCGCACTTGTTTTTTATTCCTATTTAGTTAGCAGACTCGCACCAAAGTAGAACTTAATTCCCGGTAATTCCTTCTCACCTTCTCGACCACACTCTAACATTTCCTCGCCCCTTGCTTTAAGATAATAGTATTTTTATATCTTTTATTATTTATATCGAATTTTTTTTCCAGCTAAATTAGAGGCTTTCTTATTTTATAGAATAGAAGTCCCTCCTTCCTCGCCGTCTTCTGGCGGATGGGAAACAACCTCAGTCTAAAGAAACAGCTCTTATAATTCCCAAGCATATGTAAATTACCATCCCAGCAAAAGTCGGGACTGTAGGAACGTGGTGGTGGTGGAAGAATGACTTAGTGTATTTCCTATCTATGACCGAAGGTATATATAGAGATACATGACCGCCAAGAGCCAACAACCGGTTCTACTAACCCTACTGCTCAACCCCAACACATATGAGGATAGCTACCCGTACCTACTGCTACCCTAATATCTAACAGGGACCAGAGTTCACTTTCTTTCCTCTTCTCCTTTCACCACCGCGGTATCATAGTCTGCCTCAATGTATATACCCCAGTAGTAGAGGCTGCAGACTAGAGCACTGGCTACTGGTGTGCTGTTTCTTGGGTTCTGTCTCTTCCATTGGCATTTGGTTTCTTTTAAAGGCCCATCTGGTTGCCACCTCAAACCTTCGTTTCGGTTTTATTGGCACGTGGTGTATCTGGCTAGTATCGTAACTTGATCCCCTTCCTCTGGGGAGGGAAAGCAACTGCGGATCCCGAATTCTATATAGATTCTCTAGCACGATAGTACTCTACATCTCGCGTTAATACGGAAAAAGAATACATATCAACAAGCTCTACACTGCCGTCTAATTGAGTTCTAGCTCCTCTCCTCCGCCCCTTTCCTACTCCCCGCTCCTCGAACGCTACCCCCCCTTCAACCACCTTCCTCATCCCCCGGCCATAATATCGCTCTCATAACCCTGTTAATACCCGGTCAAGAGCGACTTTCTTAACCGGGAAAACACTCTAGCGCGAACCCTCTCTCCTCTCCCCTCCTCACCCCTACCCTACCCTACCCTACCCTACCCTACCACTCCACCGCCGTCGCAGAACTCCTCTCGCCTGGCCCGTCTGGGCTAATACTCTGCATACATCCTCCCGGTGCCTGCCCAGAAACTTCGAGAAGACGTTATAGTTCTGGCTCGACTCCACCGGCTTGCATAGTGGGGACTCTGCGCCAGAGAATGCTTCCTTCTGGATGTTGGCGCTGAGGCTGGAATCTAGGGGGGCATGTATCTGTGGCACGGGGTGCACCACTAGTCCGCCACTAGTCCGCCAAGGGTCGGATGGTTTCTTCTAGGGAGAATCCTTGACCGGGGACTATGAAAGAGGGGACTGGTTGGTTTTTTGGCATTTTCTACCGTTTGTTGCTCCTTTTGGTGGTATTTAGTTGGGGTTAATGGCTTCGCAGGAAGGAGGAGTAGGGTGAGGTCGGCTGGGATGGGTGGGTGCTGGTACGTATAGCTGGGGTATGGAGGTGTACAAGGCCCGTCGGGGTGGTGGCACCTTGTCGAATTTAGTGAATATAGTGGTAAATAGTCCTACGATAACGAGGTTGAAATCTAACAGGATGGCTCGCAATGGCATCTAATCAGCATGCAGGGGACAGGGGTTCTAGTACCACCAAGTTTGGGCACAGTAGGACTCCGAGAGGGAAATCAGGATTGGAGATAAGAGATGGGTACGAGGGTGAGTTGGTAGAAAAGGGGCCCCCAGGTTGAGAAGACCGAATCGAAGGGTCAAGCTAGTGTATCTAGTAGAAAGCAGATGCGTGTTCCCGGTTGCGGCGAGCAAGGTTTCGGAAAGTGGGGTATAAAAAGAAGAAGGGAGCGATGCTAAATACGAGTAATAAAGCCAACTTCGGAGGGGGGGGAACCTGGTAACGAATCCGCGAGAGCCATTACAGATGCGTCCTCTGCCTAATAGTGAGTAGAGGAATTGAGGGTGGTGGGTGTTTCTCTTCTAATAATATTGGATCTTCCCATGCGAGCTACTGTTCGTGAACGGGGCGGGGAATTAAGAGGACCTATGTGTGAGCATCCATGACCGAAGTCATGGATTATCACCACCAGTTGTAACCGCTGACTACCCGGGCTACGAAGATTAGGTCCATGGCGCATATCCTCAGGCACTCGCCTGACGATGTGATGCTCAAAGGAAATCCAGTTAAAGCCTGGATCCCAAGTCTGACCAAAGGCACTAATCGGGCCACGAGCCGCCGGATACATAGATGCCGGATGTATCTGGCACAGCCTTACAGAACAAAACACCTGTTACTCCAAAACTCTTTTGGGAATGCCGAGGTAGTGAGAATAATGAACCCATACTTTATTTGGAATCGAGTACTAACTGTTGTAGATCAAGAAAGGCTCAGCACGGTTACGTGTTTTGGCAATTAGTCTGGGTTTGTACTGTACTACTGGTTCTTTAGAACTTAGTATAAGGGTCTGCCGAAGGCGTGAGATATTAGATCTAGAGTGTTCCCGTGGGGTAGTATCTTTGCTCCATAAGTTAATGTGAGCTGTGGGTTTCCCCTCCAAGTTGACGCTTCGAAACAAAATTTAACCAATTACTGGCAATACACGGCACACAGGGTGCTTCCTATTGTGCTTCTCCGGCGGTAATAGAGGATAGGACA
>Ga0307510_10006065_pt1 | contig 14405 bp, 12 predicted proteins | sample 12_EM_MG_FD_207224 | JGI IMG/M metagenome (GOLD analysis project Ga0307510, IMG submission 207224) | Populus trichocarpa ectomycorrhiza microbial communities from riparian zone in the Pacific Northwest, United States - 12_EM | ecosystem: Host-associated > Plants > Roots > Unclassified | place...
GCGGGCAGCGCCGTCTTCTTCACCGGCATGCGCCAACTCTTCAGCCCCGGCTCACGCTGGGTCCTGGCCGCACAGGCGCGGGAGGGTCTGCGCCGGGCGATCGACCGCTACCTGCTGCTCCCGCAGACCGACCGCGACACGGAAGCGCGGGCCGCCCTGCACCGGGCGATCGACGAGGTGGGCACCAGCGAACTGCGCGGATGGACGGAGGTCCAGGGCCAACGCGGCGAACCACCGCTGCCCACCGGGGGCGCGTGAATGCCGGGACGGGGCGGGTGTCCTGAACTGTTCGCCGTGGCGCCTGAATGCTGGGACCGCGCGGGTGCCCTTTGGCGTTCGCCGCAGGCGCGTGAGTGGCGGGTGGGGCGGGTGTACTGCGTCAGCGTCTGAACCCCCGCTGCTACGCCTCGAGTTGTGCCCGCAACCACTCCTCGACCTCTCCCACGTGCGAAGCCGCCGCCGCCCGTGCCGCCTCCGGGTCGCGGGCCACCAACGCTCGGTGGATCGCGGCGTGTTCGCGGCGGGTGCGGGCGAAGGCGCCCTCCTCCTGGTAGCCGCGCCAGACCCGGGCCCGGAACGTCCGGGACGACAGGCCCTCCAGGATCGCGGCCATGGTGTCGTTGCCGGCGGCGGCGGCGATCTCGCGGTGGAAGGCGAGGTCGTGAGCGAGGATCTCCTCGGGATCGTCGGTGGCGTTCATCGCCGTGAGGTGTTTCTCGACCTCGGCCAACTGGTCCGGGGTGATGCGGGCGGCGGCCAGAGCTGTCGCCGTCGACTCCAGGATGCGGCGGACCTCCAACAACTCCACCAGACCCGGGCCGCGTGACAGGTCGGCGACGACGCCGAAGGTCTCCAGCAGGTCACCGGCCTCCAGTTGCGTGACGTAGATGCCCGAACCGTGCCGCGCCTCCAGCACGCCGAGGACGGTCAGCGCGCGGATCGCCTCGCGCATCGAGCTGCGGGAGATGCCCAGTTGGGCCGCGAGATCGCGCTCGGTGGGCAACCGCTGGCCCGGCTCCAGGCGGCCCTCGCCGATCAACGCCTTGATCGAGTCGATGGCGCGCTGCGTCACCGTGCCCTTCGGCGGAGCGGCCACCGGGTCCGTCTCGCTCGGCAGGGTCTCGTCCACGCCACTCCTCCTGTCGCCGGTCCGCGCAGTCTAGCCACGCATGTGGTCCGACCACTACGGCCCGAAACCGCGAGAATTTGGCTCCTGAGGGTGTTGCAGCCCCGAAGTGGTCTGATAAATATTCCGGCAACTGCTCGAAACCGCTCGATGAGGAGCCCGACAGATGGCCGGCAGCACAGTGCGGAACGGACGGCAAGGCAGACGACTGACCGCGTGGGCGGTGCGTGCGACGGCGGCGGCCGCGTGCGGCACCCTCGCGCTCACGGCGTGCGGCAGCACCAAGGACACCGGCGCGTCCAGCGCCGGCGGGGGCGGCACGGGCAAGGTCGGGGTGATCCTGCCCCTGCTGACCTCGCCGTTCTGGCAGTCGTACAACGACTACGTGCCGAAGATGGCGAAGTCCGAAGGTGTCCAGGCGCTGAAGACGGTCAACTCCAACAGCGACCCCTCGCAGCAGATCACCGACATCAACAACGAGCTGAACCAGGGCGTCAAGGGCCTGGTCGTCGCCCCGCTGGACAGCGCCGCCATCGAAGCCGGCCTCGACCAGGCCGAGCGCAAGGGCGTGCCGGTCGTCGCCGTCGACGTGGCGCCCGACAAGGGCAAGGTCGCGATGGTCGTGCGCGCCGACAACGTCGCGTACGGCGAGAAGGCCTGCGAGTACCTCGGGGCGCACATCACCAGCGGCAAGGTCGTACAGATCATGGGCGACCTCGCCTCGGTCAACGGCCGTGACAGGTCAGAGGCGTTCAGGGCCTGCGTCAAGAAGAAGTACCCGAAGCTCAAGGTCCTGGAGATCCCCGCAAAGTGGGAGTCCGACACCGCGGCCTCCAAGCTCGACACGCTCCTCAACGCCAACCCCGACATCAAGGGCATCTACATGCAGGCGGGCGGCGTCTACCTCGCGCCCACCCTGCAAACCCTCAAGTCCAAGGGCCTGTTGAAGACGGCCGGCCAGGCCGGGCACATCACGATCGTCTCGAACGACGGCATCCCGCAGGAGTTCGACGCGATCCGCAAGGGCGAGATCGACGCCACCGTGTCGCAGCCGGCCGACGCCTATGCCAAGTACGGCATGTACTACATCAAGGCCGCGATGGCGGGGAAGACCTTCAAGCCCGGCCCCACCGACCACGACTCCACGATCGTCAAGCTGCCCAGCGGCATCCTCGAGGACCAGCTGCCCGCGCCCCTGGTCACCAAGGACAACGTCGACGACCCCAAGCTCTGGGGCAACACGGTCAAATGAGCAGCCCACTGACCACCCCGCTGGTGGAGGCGACGGGAATCGTCAAGCGGTACGGCCCCACCGTCGCCCTCGCCGACGGCCGGCTCACCGTACTGCCGGGCGAGTCCCACGCCCTCGTCGGCCGCAACGGCGCCGGCAAGTCCACCCTCGTCACCGTCCTCACCGGACTCCAGGCCCCCGACGAGGGCACGGTCCGCTTCGACGGCGAGCCCGCGCCCCCGCTCACCGACCGCGACGCCTGGCGCGCCAAGGTCGCCTGCGTCTATCAAAAGCCCACCGTGGTCCCCGAGTTGACGGTCGCCGAGAACCTCTTCATCAACCGTCAGCCGCAGTCCCGGGGCGGCATCATCAGCTGGCGCCGGCTCCGCACCGAGGCCGCCGAACTCCTCGACACCTGGGACGTGCGTGTCGACCCCGAGGCGCGTACCGCCGACCTCAAGGTCGAGGACCGCCAAATGGTGGAGATCGCCAGGGCGTTGAGCTTCGGCGCCCGGTTCATCGTCCTCGACGAACCGACCGCCCAGCTCGACAACCGGGAGATCGAGCGGCTCTTCACCCGCATGCGAGCCCTCCAGGATTCGGGCGTCACCTTCCTGTTCATCTCGCACCACCTCCAGGAGGTGTACGAGGTGTGCCAGACCGTCACCGTGCTGCGCGACGCCCGCTGGATCACGACCGCACCGGTCGCCGACCTTCCGCGCCGGGCCCTGGTGGAGGCAATGGCGGGGGAGTCCATCGCCGAACTGGAGGTGCAACTGCGGGAGTTGGACGAAGCGGCACCCGTCCTCCTCGACGCACGAGGGCTCACCTCCGAGTCGTACGAGAACGTCGATCTCACCGTCCGCCGGGGTGAGGTCGTCGGACTCGCCGGGTCCAGCGGCAGCGGCAAGATCGAGCTGGCCGAGTCCTTCACCGGGCTGTACACGCCGACCGGCGGCAGCGCTCAACTGGACGGCGAGAAGCTGCCGTTCGGGGATGTGCAGGCGGCTCTGAAGGCCGGTGTCGGATGCGTACCGCGTGACCGGCACGGGCAGGGACTGGTCTTCGGCATGTCCATCGGGGACAACGCCACCATGACGGTCCTGGACCGGCTCGGCCGCTTCGGGTTCGTCGGCACCGACCGCAAGCGCGCGTTCGCCACCGAGCTGATCGACCGGCTCGACATCCACACCGAGGGCCCCGAACAGCCCGTCTCCGACCTGTCCGGCGGCAACGCGCAGAAGGTCGTCATGGCCCGCGCGCTCGCCTCCGACCCCAGGCTGCTGGTCCTCATCAACCCCACCGCGGGCGTCGACGTGAAGTCCAAGGAGTCACTGCTCGCCCGCATGGACAGCGCCCGCGACGACGGCACCGCCGTGCTCGTCGTCTCCGACGAACTCGACGACCTGCGGCGCTGCGACCGCGTCCTCGTCCTCTTCCACGGCCGTGTCGTCGCCGAGCACCCGGCGGGCTGGCGCGACCACGAGCTGATCGCCTCCATCGAAGGAGTGGACCATGGCTGACACCAAGGCGGCCCCGCCGCTCGCCGCCCCACGCGCCACCGGGGCGGGCTCGGCCCGCACGGTCCTGCTCCGCCGGGCCCGCGAACTCGCCCTCGTACCGGCCCTGTTGGTGCTCCTGGTGCTCGGTGCGATCGTCAACGACTCGTTCCTCACCGAACGGAACCTGATCTCCATCCTGGGCGCCTCAGCCGCCCTCGCGATGGTGGTCCTGGCCGAGTCGCTGATCCTCATCACCGGCAAGATCGACCTGTCGCTGGAGTCCGTGGTCGGCATCGCGCCCGCCATCGGCGCCCTGCTGGTCCTGCCGGCCGCCGAGTCCGGCTGGGGCACGGAATGGTCGGCCCCGCTCGCCCTCGTCGCGATCCTCGTCGTGGGCGGGATCATCGGCGCCTTCAACGGCATCCTCGTGGTGAAGTTCAAGCTCAACGCCTTCATCGTCACCCTCGCCATGCTGATCGTCCTGCGCGGACTGCTGGTCGGCGCCACCAAGGGCAAGACGCTGTTCGGCATGCCCGACTCCTTCTTCACCCTGGCCACCAGCACCTTCCTGAACGTCCCGATGTCGGTGTGGCTGGCCGCCGTCTGCTTCGCGATCGCCGGGTTCGTGCTCAAGTACCACCGCGTCGGGCGCGCCCTGTACGCGATCGGCGGCAACCAGGAGGCGGCTCGCGCGGCAGGCATCCGCGTCGACCGGATGCTCCTCGGCGTCTCCGTCGTCGCCGGCGTCCTCGCCTCGGTGGGCGGCATCATGCAGACCGGCTACGTCGGCGCGATCAGCGCCAACCAGGGCAACAACATGATCTTCACCGTGATGGCGGCCGCGGTCATCGGCGGCATCAGCCTCGACGGCGGCAAGGGCACCATGTTCGGCGCCCTGACGGGCGTACTCCTCCTGGGAGTCGTCCAGAACCTCCTCACCCTCGCCCAGGTCCCGTCCTTCTGGATCCAGGCCATCTACGGCGGGATCATCCTGGTCGCCCTCATGATCGCCCGCGTCACCACGGGCCGCGCCCAGGACTGACCCACCGGCCTCCGGCACCCGCACGGCACCGGATCCCTGTACCCGACCGAAAGGCCTTCCGTGTCCCCGACCCCCGCCCGCATCACCGCGGTCGACACCTACGACATCCGTTTCCCCACCTCGCGCGAGCTCGACGGCTCCGACGCGATGAACCCGGACCCCGACTACTCGGCCGCGTACGTCGTGCTGCGCACCGACGCGGCCGACGGGCACGCGGGGCACGGGTTCTCCTTCACCATCGGGCGGGGCAATGATGTCCAGGTCGCCGCGATCGACGCGCTGCGCCACCATGTGATCGGCCGGTCGGTCGACGAACTGTGCGCGGATCCGGGGTCGTTGAACCGCGAGCTGATCGGCGACAGCCAACTCCGCTGGCTGGGGCCCGAGAAGGGCGTGATGCACATGGCGATCGGCGCCGTGATCAACGCGGCCTGGGACCTCACCGCCAAGCGCGCCGGCAAACCGCTGTGGCAGCTCCTCGCCGACGCCGACCCCGAATGGCTCGTCAGCCAGATCGACTTCAGGTACATCACGGACGCGCTCACCCCGGACGAGGCCCTCGACATCCTGCGCCGAGGGAAGACGGGCGCCGAAGACCGCAGGAACATCCTGCTGGAGCGCGGCTTCCCCGCCTACACCACCTCCGCCGGCTGGCTCGGCTACGACGACGAGAAGCTCACCCGGCTCGCCGCGCAGGCCGTCGCCGACGGCTTCCGGCAGATCAAGCTGAAGGTCGGCGCCGACCTCGACGACGACATCCGCCGGTGCCGGGTGGCCCGTTCGGTCGTCGGCCCCGACATCCGCATGGCGATCGACGCCAACCAGCGCTGGGACGTGGCCGAGGCGATCCGCTGGACCAAGGCCCTCGCCGAGTTCGACCCGTACTGGATCGAGGAACCCACCAGCCCCGACGACGTGTTGGGCCACGCCACCATCCGCGCCGCCGTCACCCCGGTCAAGGTCGCCACCGGCGAACACGTCCAGAACCGCATCGTGTTCAAGCAGCTGCTCCAGGCCGGCGCCCTCGACATCCTCCAGATAGACGCGGCCCGCGTCGGCGGCGTCAACGAGAACCTCGCGATCCTGCTGCTCGCCGCCAAGTTCGGCATCCCCGTCTGCCCGCACGCGGGCGGCGTCGGACTGTGCGAACTCGTCCAGCACCTCTCGATGTTCGACTACCTCGCCGTCGCCGGAACCACCGACGACCGCGTCATCGAGTACGTCGATCATCTGCACGACCACTTCCTCGATCCGGTGGTGATCCGCGAAGGTCACTACATGGCACCCAGCACACCCGGCTTCTCGGCCACCATGCGGCCCGAGTCCATCGCGCGTTACACGTTCCCCGGCGGCACCTTCTGGGCCGCCGACCTCGACCGCCAGAAGGGACACGCGGCATGACCGACTTCGAGGGACTCAAGGCCCTGGTCACCGGCGGCGCCTCCGGCATCGGCCGGGCCACCGCCGAACTCCTCGCCGAACGCGGCGCGTTGGTCGCCGTCCTCGACCTCGATCCGGCCGGCGTCGAGAAGCCGCTGCTCGGCTACCGCGCCGACGTCACCGACGACGCCTCCGTACGGCAGGCCGTCGCCGCCGCGGTCGCCGACCTCGGCGGACTCGACGTGGTCGTCAACAACGCGGGTATCGGCGCCCAGGGCACCGTCGAGGACAACGACGACGACGAGTGGCACCGCGTCCTGAACGTCAACGTCATCGGCATGGTCCGCGTCGCCCGCGCCGCCCTCCCGCACCTGCGCGAGTCCTCCCACGCGGCGATTGTCAACACCTGCTCCATCGCGGCCACGGCGGGACTGCCGCAACGCGCGCTGTACAGCGCCACGAAGGGCGCCGTGTACTCCCTCACCCTCGCCATGGCCGCCGACCACCTCCGCGAGGGCGTCCGCGTCAACTGCGTCAATCCTGGTACGGCGGACACCCCTTGGGTCGGCCGCCTCCTCGACTCCGCCCCCGACCCGGCCGCCGAACGCGCCGCCCTCGCCGCCCGCCAGCCCTCGGGACGCCTCGTCTCGGCGGCCGAAGTCGCGGGCGCCATCGCCTACTTGGCGAGCCCCCTGTCCGGCGCCACCACCGGCACGTCACTCGCCGTGGACGGCGGCATGCAGGGCCTGCGACTGCGGCCGGTGGGCCGGTGAACGCCCTCGGAGGGAGCGGGGTCGAGGTCAGCGGGCTGGGCTTCGGCGGCGCCGCGATCGCCAACCTGTACACCGAGGTCGACGACGAGCAGGCCCACCGGGCCGTCAACACGGCCTGGCAGCAGGGCATTCGCTACTTCGACACCGCACCGCACTACGGCCTCGGACTGTCCGAGCGGCGCCTGGGCGCGGCCCTGCGAGAGCATCCGCGTTCGTCGTACGCGGTCTCCACCAAGGTGGGACGTCGGCTGGAACCCGTCGGGGCGACGGCCGGCGACGACCTCGCCAACGGGTTCGCCGTGCCTGCCACCTCCCGCCGCGTGTGGGACTTCAGCGCCGACGGGGTACGCCGGACCCTGGAGGCCAGCCTGGAGCGGCTCGGCCTCGACCGCGTCGACATCGTCTACCTCCACGACCCCGACGACCACGCCGAACAGGCCTTCCGCGAGGGCTATCCGGCCCTGGAGAAGCTCCGCGCGGAGGGCGTCGTCGGGGCGATCGGCGCGGGCATGAACCAGGCCGAGATGCTGAGCCGCTTCGTCCAGGACACGGACGTGGACGTCGTGTTGTGCGCCGGCCGCTACACCCTGCTCGACCAGAGCGCGCTCACCGAACTGCTCCAGGCCGCCGTCGCACGCGGCAAGTCGGTGGTCATCGGCGGAGCCTTCAACTCCGGTCTGCTGGCCGACCCGAAGCCGGACGCGACGTACAACTACGCCCAGGCGCCTGCCGAGTTGCTGGACCGCGCCCTGCGCATGAAGGCCGTGGCCGAGCGCCACGGAATCACTCTGCGCGCCGCCGCCCTGGCCTTCTGTGCCGCCCACCCGGCCGTGGCGAGTGTCCTGGTCGGCGCCCGGTCGGAGGCCGAAGTGCGGGACTGCGCCGAGCAGTTCGCCCTCCCCGTGCCGGCCGCGTTCTGGCAGGAACTGCGGGACACGGGTCTCCTGTCGTCGGACGCCCCCGTCCCTACTTAGGAGCCGTCTTGAGAGTCGCCCTGCACACCAAGGTCCGCGACGACCGCATCGCCGAGTACGAGAGCGCCCACCGCGAGGTCCCCAAGGAACTCACCGCCGCGATCCACGCCGCCGGCGCCACCTCCTGGACGATCTGGCGCAGCGGCACCGACCTCTTCCACGTCCTGGAATGCGACGACTACGCCCGCCTGCTCGCCGAGTTGGACCAGCTCCCGGTGAACGTCGCCTGGCAGGCCCGCATGGCCCAGCTCCTCAGCGTGGTGCACGACTACTCGGGCAAGGGCGCCGACGCCGGCCTGCCCGTCGTATGGGAGCTGCCATGACGGTCGACGCGCACCACCACGTCTGGGACCTCTCGGTCCGCGACCAGGACTGGATCACCGGCCCCGAACTCCAGCCGCTGCGCCGCGACTTCACCGTCACCGACCTCGCACCCGAGGCACGGGCGGCCGGCGTCGACCGGACCGTCCTCGTCCAGACGATCACCGTCGCCGAGGAGACCCCGGAGTTCCTGGCCCTCGCCGACACGCACGACCTGATCGCCGGAGTCGTCGGCTGGACCGACCTGACCCGCCCGGACATCACCGACGAACTGGCCCGTCTGCGCGAACTCCCCGGCGGCCGCTACCTGAAGGGCATCCGCCACCAGGTACAGGGCGAGCCCGACCCGAACTGGCTGCTGCGCCCGGACGTACGCCGAGGCCTCACCGCCGTCGCCGACGCGGGACTCGTCTACGACCTGCTGGTCCTGCCCCATCAGTTCCCGGCAGCAGTGGAGGTTGCCGCCTCCCTGCCCCAACTCGCCTTCGTCCTCGACCACTTGGGCAAACCACCCATCGCCTCGGGGCAACTCGAACCCTGGGAGACCTCCCTCCGCTCCCTCGCCGCGCTCCCCAACACGTACTGCAAACTGTCCGGCCTGGTCACGGAGGCCGACTGGAAGACCTGGAGTGCGGAGGACCTGCACCCCTACGCGGACACCGCACTCGACGCCTTCGGCCCGAGCCGGCTGATGTTCGGCTCCGACTGGCCGGTGTGCACCTTGGCGGCGACGTACGGCCAAGTCGCGGACACGGCAGGTGAGTTGACGGACGATCTCAGCGCGGCCGAACGCGCCGAGGTCCTCGAGGGCACCGCGACCCGCGTCTACGGCCTCTGAGTATCTGCCGCCAACCGCGTCGGCGGCAGATACTCGCGCACGAACGTCCGCTCCCAGCACGCGCCCGTCTCCCGCAGCTCCCGCCAACTCGTGTAGCGGTAGCGGAAGAGACGGGCCCGTACGTGACGCGGGGGCGCGTCGGGCGGGAACGGGGAGCGGCGCAACAGCCGTAGCGTGTCCCGGTCGTTCTCCAGGAGGCGTTCCACCAGGGCGCCGAACCACGGGTCGGCGTAGCCGGGGGAGAGGGCCGCGAACCACATCATCCAGTCCAGCCGCAGGTGGTACGGCGCGAACTGGCGCGGCCAGCGGCGTGGATCGCCGGGCTTGCCCCTGAACTGGTACTCCCGCCAGTCGGAGTCCTCACGGGGTACGGCGTCCGTCGTGCCCTCGAGCACCACCTCGTGGCGGACGCGGCCGACCGTGCCGAACGCGCCGTAGGAATTGACCAGATGGAGCGGGTCGAAGGAGCGGTTCATGATCTGGCGGCGGGAGACCATGTTGCGGACCGGGCGGTGACTGAGCCAGAGCAGCAGGGCGGCGACCGCGACGACCACGGCCTCGTACCAGACGGGCGGGTCGGGTACGGGTGGCGCTGTGTGGGGGAACTCGACCGCCGACAGGGCCAGCACGATGGTGATCCAGTTCAGCCAGGAGAAGTTGCCGGACAGGACCAGCCACAACTGGGTCGCGATCATCAGGGACGCGGCGGCCGTCGCGATCGGCTGCGGGGTGAACAGCAGGGCGGGGACGAGGAGTTGGGTGACGTGGTTGGCGGCCACCTCCACCCGGTGCAGGGGTCGGGGGAGGTGGTGGAAGAACCAGCTCAGCGGGCCCGGCATCGGCTGTGTCTCGTGGTGGAAGTCCAGGCAGGTCAGCTTCCGCCAGCACGCGTCGCCGCGCAGTTTGATCAGACCCGCGCCGAACTCGACCCGGAACAGGATCCAGCGGAGCAGGAACAGCACCACGACCGGTGGCGCCACCGCGTCGTTGCCGAGGAAGACGGCCAGGAAGCCGACCTCCAGCAGCAGTGACTCCCAGCCGAACGCGTACCAGGTCTGGCCCACGTTGACGATCGACAGGTACAGCACCCACGGCACGAACCACAGCAACATCCCGCCCCAGAGCGGAAGTCGGGAGTCGAGTCCGGCGACGAGGGCCGCCGACACCGCGCAGCCCGTCCAGGCGCAGGCCGCGAAGAAGCGGTCCGTGTAGTGGAGTTGGAAGACGCTCGGGGCCCGGCGGAACGGTGTCCGGGCGAGGAAGCGGGGGACCGGCAGCATGCCGCGTTCGCCGATCAGCGCGCGGAACTGGCGGACCGCCGTGAGGAACGCGATCAGATAGACGCCGGCCAGCGCCCGCTGGAAGACGAGTCGGCTCAGCCAGTAATCGGGTGCGGTGAACCAGCCCACGACCGTGCCCTCCTCTCTCCTTCGTCATGCCCGAGCGGACCTTCACTCTCCGTGTCTCGTGCCTCCGGTTGCGTAACCCAAGTGAGTGAAGCAGACAATAGTGGCGAATCACCCGGCTTGAGGCGGGAGAACACGGTGCGCACATCCACCGGAACCATCGCCACGGCCTGCGCGCTCTCGGCGACGCTCCTCGTCGCCGGCTGCGGCGGCGACGGCGGCAAGGACACGAAGTCGAGCGGCGAGGTCTTCCTTCAGCCCGTCGCGGCACAGGGCCCCGACCCCTTCACGGACTCCACGGCCACCGCGCCGAGCGCTCCACCACGGGTCACCCGAACGCCGCAGTCGACACCTGGGAAGTCGACGCCCCCGCAGACGGCACCCACGGGGACCGTGTCCACGCCCTCCGGCCGCCCGCGTTCCGTCTCCGGCGCCACGCCCGGTCTGTACGGCGGGACCGCGCGGACCGGCAGTTGTGACGTCGAGCGGCAGATCTCCTATCTCACTCGCGATCAGGCCAAGGCCCGCGCCTTCGCGCAGGCCGAGGGGATCTCCCCGGGCGGGATCCCCGGCTATCTGCGCGGGCTGACCTCGGTCGTGCTGCGCGCCGACACCCAGGTCACCAACCACGGGTTCCGGGACACGCGGGTGACCGGCTTCCAGTCGGTGCTCCAGGCCGGTACCGCCGTCCTCGTCGACAACCGGGGTGTGCCCCGGGTCCGCTGCGCCTGCGGCAACCCGCTCAAGGGGGGCGTGGCCGGTCAGGGCGCGCTCGGGGACAGCGGGCGGCCCTGGTCCGGGTTCCGGCCCGCCGGAGTCGTCGTGGTGACCCCGGCGCCCCAGGTGATCACCAACATCACGATCATCAACATCGTCGACAACACCTGGATCGAACGGCCCCTCGGTCATCGCGGGCCCCACCACGACCACGTCGTACCCCGGCCGCCGCACGTGACGCCGACGCCGACACCGTCCCGCACGGGTCCGTCGCCGCGACCGCACGACAGCGGCTCCAGCGCCTCGCCCGGCGATACGAGTCCCGCGCCCAGTGGCAGCGGGAGCACCTCCCCGAGCCCGCACCAGAGCCAGAGCCCTGGCCGGAGCCCGAGCGAGAGTCAGGGGCAGAGCTTCTCCCCGGGCGACGAGAGCGCGTCCCCCGGCGGTAGCCCCACCCCGTCGGGGTCCGCCACCGACTGCGTCACCCCGACCGTCACCGTCACCCCGGGCGCGACCGGCGACGCACCCGGCACGGCACCGTCCCCGGGCGCCACGGACTGCCCCGCAGCCACCGTCACGGCCACCCCGCCGACCAGCCCGCCCGGCACCACCGTCACCCCGTCGCAGCGCGGGGCCACCCCGGGTGCCGGGACGGTCGTACCGGAGCCGTCCCAGGAGCGGGACTCCCCGGACGAGATCGGCCCGCCGACCGTCCCGGAGACCCCCGACCTGCCCGACGGCGGCGGGCTGATCCCCGACGACACCGGCGCCGGCAGCATCTTCGACAGCCCCACGAACGTGTTCGACAGCTGACCGCGCCTGGTGCCGCCGTAGCGCTCGGACAAGTCGAAGAATCGGGCAAATCCTGGCAAGGTGGGCCGCATGGTTGATCGGGGAGCGAGCGCCCTGTCACTCCCGGACGACTGGCCCGCCCACCCGGACCCGATCCTGGCGCTCAACCGCATGGGCAGCTTCGACTGGGACCTGGACAACGGCCTGTTCCACATGGACGCCCAGGCCCACGAGGTCTTCGACCTGCGCCCCGACGAATACGACGGGCGGCCCGAGTCGCTGGCCATCCGGGTACCGCCCCCCGAGGGCTACCGGCTCGACGGTCTCGTCTCCCAGGCCCTGAAGGACGGCAGCGAGAACTACGGAGCCTACTTCCGCATGCGGCTGAGAGACGGCAGCCTGCGCTGGACCCACACGCAGGGCTACATCCGGCGCGACGAGACGGGCCGTCCGCGCCGGATCATCGGCATCGTCCGGGACGCCACGCGGGAGCTCGCCGAGAGCGCGGCCCGCCGTGAGCAGGCGGCCCAGGACGCGGCGCTGCGTCGGCAGACCAACGTCGTGCAGCTCACCACCGCCGCCCTCGCGCACGCCCGGACCGTCCAGGACGTCATCGACGTCCTCAAGGACACCCACGGCCTCGTCCACCTCGGCGCGACCAGCCTGGTCATGGGGCTGGTCGAGGCCGGCCGTATCCGACTGGTCGCCGAGGGCCCGGAGGGCAGCTTCGTGCCCGGCACGGAGGTCACCCGGATCGACGAGCAGTACCCGATGGGGGAGGTCGTACGGACCCTCGCCCCGGCGTTCATCGAGTCGCCGGCGGAGTTCGCCGAGCGGTATCCGCTGCTGTGGCCGCACATCACCGAGCTGAACATCACGGCGGCCGCCTATCTGCCGTTGATCGCGCAGGCACGGCCGATCGGTGCGATGGGTCTGCTCTACAGCGACCGGCGCGGTTTCTCGGCGGACGAGCGCAACGTGCTCGTCGCGCTGGGCAGCAGCATCGCGCAGAGCCTTCAGCGGGCCATGTTCTACGAGCAGGAGAAGGACCTCGCGCAGGGCCTCCAGCAGGCGATGCTGCCGCGCGCGATCCCCAGTGTCCCGGGCGCCGACGTCGCCGTCCGCTACCGGTCCGCGAAGCTCGGGCGGGACATCGGCGGTGACTGGTACGACCTGATCCCGCTGCCGGGCGGGCGGGTCGGCGCGGTCATCGGCGACGTCCAGGGCCACGACACGCACGCCGCCGCCGTCATGGGGCAGCTGCGCATCGTCCTCAAGGCGTACGCCGCCGAGGGGCACACCCCGGCCACGGTGATGGCCCGCGCCTCCGTCTTCCTCCACGAACTCGACACCGAGCGCTTCGCCACCTGCCTCTACGCCGAGGTCGACCTGTCGACCGGAGTGGTGCAGGTGGTCCGGGCCGGTCATATCGACCCGCTGGTCCGGCAGTTGGACGGGACGTGCCGTCGGGCGACCGTCGTGGGCGGGCTGCCGCTCGGGCTGTCCGCCGAGTTCGGGCGGCTCGAGTACCCCGTCTCCACCATCGAACTCGCCCCCGGTGAAGCCCTGTTGCTGTGCACCGACGGCCTCGTCGAACAGCCCGGGGCCGACCTCGACGACGGCATGCGGACCCTCGCCGCGCTCATCGCCTCCGGCCCCGACGACGTGCGCGACCTCGCCGATCTGCTGATCGACGTGGCCGAGGAACGCGGCGGCGAGGACGACGTGGCGCTGCTCCTGCTGCGCCGGCGCGGCCTCGACGCCCCGCGGTCCGGCGGGCGGCTCCAGCAGCACGTTGCCCCCGGCGACTCCGAGGCCCTCACCGGGGCCCGGCACATGATCAGGGCGGCGGTCCGCGCGTGGGGCGCCGGCGAGCGCTCCGACGAGGTGGAGCTGGTCGCCGACGAGCTGATCACCAACGCGCTGATGCACACCGAGGGCTCCGCGATCGTCACCCTCAGGGTCCTCAACGGCACCGAGCGGCGGCTGCGCGTGGAGGTCGAGGACTCCTCCAGTGCCCTCCCGCGCCGCCGTGAGGCGGGCGAGAACGGAGTCTCCGGGCGCGGTCTGCTCCTGGTCGACCTGCTCACGGACGTGTGGGGCGTGGAGGCGCGCGGCAGCGGCAAGTGCGTGTGGTGCGAGTTCCTGGTCCCGGACCGGAGCGGACCGGATCCGACGAGGTCCGACCCGGGCTGACCCCACGGGCCGCTGATGGCACCCTGGACGTATGCCGGAACTTCCCGAGGTCGAAGCGCTGAAGGACTTCCTGACCGAACACCTCGTCGGCCACGAGATCGTACGGG
>Ga0307510_10006066_pt1 | contig 14404 bp, 7 predicted proteins | sample 12_EM_MG_FD_207224 | JGI IMG/M metagenome (GOLD analysis project Ga0307510, IMG submission 207224) | Populus trichocarpa ectomycorrhiza microbial communities from riparian zone in the Pacific Northwest, United States - 12_EM | ecosystem: Host-associated > Plants > Roots > Unclassified | place...
TTTTTTCCCCGACAATAAAAGAATTTTTAAGTTGACGTATTAATTGAGATTAAATATTTTCTTGAATAATTATAATGGAGAATTCTAGTCTAGTATATTTATAAAAAATTAATAAATCTTATTAAATCGTGGTTCTAAAAATTTAATTTTTAAAAAAATCTATTTTAATCACTAAACAAATCCCTTAAGTTTTTTACTTGGAATGTCTTCAAAGTTATTTAATTTATACACTTCATAAAAAAAAATTATCTATTAATATTTCATTTGAAATGATTTATCTTTGTGGAAAAATTATGGTATGATTAATTTAAAGGTTGGGAAATTCTGAGTTATTTTTCATATGAAAAACTAATTTCTTTATGATTAGAACAAATACATGCTAAGGATGAAAAAACAATTTCTCTCATAACCTTCTTTACTATTTTACCCAAAAATAGTGGAATATATTCATCCTCCTATCCATCCAAGTCATGATAAGATTTGTGAAATCATTTATAATATGTTTGAATTTTTTGAATTGATTCCAATTTTTTAATATTAAAAAATCTAATATTTGAACTATTTTGAGTGTTAAGAATTGAATTCTAAATTAAATTTAATCTAACAAGTAATATAAAAATAAATCAAAGATCAATTTTTCTAATTTACAATTTCAATTAGAAAAAATTTAATATTAAAACTAGTGTAAGATCTAAATTTTTGGCCCAAATTTAAACTCAAGTCAGCCTAAATCCAACCTAATTAATTAACCTAGATATATAAAGAAAAGTTGCAAGAGCATTATCTCTCTTCTAATTCTTGTAGTTGTCGAGATCCTCTCGAATCAAACTAAAAATTTCAGTTTTTTATCTTAAATTTTTTAGTTTAAAAAAGGTGAAAGTAACAAGTAAATGGTTTTTTCTTATGTTATTTTTTTAAATAATAAATTGTTTATGAAAGAATTAAAAAATATATTAAGATTTATAAGAATTTAAAGTTAATATTGTTAAGATTTCTTTCTTCTTTATATCTATCTCTGTTTTAGAAATAAACATAAATAGTTAATTAAAATTCAATAATTTTATAGAAGCTTAAAAAAGGTACAATTTTCAATACCACTATCAGACTGGGAAGCAGAAACTGAACTATCATAATATTTAGCACAATATCAAAGGAGAAAACAGAATTTACTTAAAGAAGGTCCTTCGCATAACCTTTTTACAGAATGTACAAACGAGGAAGAGGAAAAGCAGGGCAAAGAATTTAACAACACAGTACTTTTTATAGCAGAACAATAACACAGACAGCTCACACACACAACAGAAGCTAGAGTCCGCCCCATTACATGAAATCCATGCATGGCCACCCTTACAATACCACATATGATGAGAGAAACAAATTCAATTAGTCAAAAAATTAGGGTTTCTTGGTGAGCGCCATCAACATTTTTCACATAGATAGCAAGAATCATTAGTACCACCTAAATACTTAGTCTCTCCTCTCTAGAGTTAACCCTTGAAATAGACACCAAGTAACTAGTTTCAAATCAACAGAATCACTTGAAAGAAAAATAATGACCATTTATATTTGTATGTCTGCGATCGTTGTCTGTTCTTGACCACCAAAAATGGCTCATAAATTGGCTTTTAGGCATTTAAGCTTTTTGTCCATTTTTGTGGTTAGTAATTAGACTGGCTGTTTCATTGATAATTCCTGTGGATCCCTGAAGGGTCCATTTCTCGGGAGTCATTGCTTGATGTTCCATGCTCACTGCTCCCAAATCCCTGACTACCTAACGCCACCTGCCTGAACCTTTTCATATCTGCATTATACGAATTTGTATCGTAGTCTGAGCTTCCGTTCGAGCTGGAAAACATCGGGCTCTGGCCAGTACTCCTTGTGCCCTCATTTAAGACATCCAGTAATACATCTCCTTCTAATGCACGTACTATCTATTTTGCAGAAAAATTACAAGATGTCAAATAGCGTCTCATGATAATTATTAGAAATTTACTTGTGGAAGTGAGGTTCTTTGGATACCTGGCTCATTTTTGGGCGCTTTCTAGCAGAATGGCGAATGCTGGCGGCAGCACAAGCTATCATTCTTTGCATCTCTTGATGGTTGTACTTGCTCTCCAACATTGGATCGACCAACTCAATGAAGTTGCCAGTCTCCAAAGCAGAAATCGTAAGTGGTCGAGCCTGTCCGTTACATGCACAAAAAATTATATTTACTTGTACAGAAGAACACAAGATGGCAAGTATTTCAAAAACTTTGTTGAAAGGTTTATTCTGAAAAGCATTTTAGTCAAACTTGGATAAAAATAGAGAAACCACAAACCCAGTCCACCAAGCTATCTTCCATTGCACTTGAAGGATCAACAGGTTTCTTCCCGGTTATGAGTTCCAAGAGCATGACTCCATACGAGAAAACATCAGATTTCTCAGTCAGCTTGCCGCTTGCTGCATACTCAGGAGCCAAATACCTGCATTAGCATCAAGGAAGTTTATTAGCAGCAACCTTTTCTAACTGCTTATCATTTTTTAATAAGAAAGTAGATGGTTAAGACTTTGCCATGCTATGGAAAGAGCTTTGAAATTGATTCAAGTCCACCCTTATCTAACAAAAGAATGGCTTATCATAGCTTTACCCGAAAGTACCCATGACACGGGTAGATACGTGCGTATAATTGTCAGAAGACAGCTTAGCCAATCCGAAATCAGCAACCTGAATAGGCAAAGGAGCGTGATCAATTAGCTTTGTCAACATCAGCAATATTGTTTTGATGGATCTACTGCTATGGGGGCCGGTATCATATATGTGTGTATGTATAGGATAAACTATAAATCTAGTTCCACCAAGAGAAGGTACCATGGCTTCGAAGTTGTTGTCAATAAGAATATTAGCAGCTTTAATATCACGGTGGATAATCCGAGGATGGCCTGCACATATTTTTCAATGAAGTAACATAAATATGTGATCACTGCGTGCATGTGTTGGGGGGGTAGAATTTCTTACAATCTTCATGAAGGTAAGCAAGCCCTTTGGCAGAACCTAATGCAATACGGAGCCTAGTCGGCCACTCCATGACTGGAAGACCTTTTCCTGCAACCGACAGTTTGAGGTTATCATCCTAATTGGATTTTTTTGCTGAAATTTTACAATATAAGAGGTGGTGCTGGTGCGTATCAAGATGCCTTGAAGCTAGAAGGCTTGACGTAGTACTGTCTGTATGCATTCTTTTGACAAATCTAGATCTATCGATGGCTTAAGATTGGACAGACTTCTCTGTAATCTTAGAAAGTCTACAATTAAGGCACCATAACATTTCTTTTATCGTTCAACAAGAAACTTTACAATTGAGAGGTGCCTTAGAAAACGAAGCAGAAGCAGAAACAGAAACTTACCATGAAGGTGATGTTCCAAGGTCTTGTTGGGAACAAACTCATAGACCAACATTCTTTGCCCTCCAGCAATACAATAACCAACAAGTGATACAAGATGGCGATGATGGACACGACTAATGATATCAACTTCAGCCTGGAATTCTCGTTCACCCTGTCCAGTACCTGCCTTTAAGCTCTTAACTGCAATCTCCTTCCCATTAGGCAACACACCTTTGTGCACATAACCGAACCCACCTTGACCTAATAAATTGGCTTGATCAAATCCACCTGTAGCTGCTGCTAGTTCATCATATGTGAAGGTACTTTTGTTGAAACCAAGAGCAATATTTGGTGGCGGAGGCGGCAAGGGGGGGCGGTATGGGCCAGAATTAATGGAGCTCATATCATCACTGTTCCCCATCGGTGGAGGTGGAGGTTGTGCAAGCCAGGGAGACCCCATTGCACCTGGTGATTGGGATAGCTTCACAACATGTTCTTTTGGGGGACCATTTTGCCAGTTTGATTGCTGTGCGCTGTAGTTATAAGAAAATTGTTCACTCCCTGCGCGTAAAAATAGAACATTATCAATAAAGGATCTAATTGATTTGGAATTGTAAAAAAAATGAATCACCTGGGATGCCAGTACAGAAACAAGATTCAGCAATAATCTCATAAGTATTCAACCTGATATTTACTTGAACGCTCTTCAAAATTATTTAGCAGAGATATCAAGACATCTTTTCCGTCATTTTTATGAATAGATTGGAGGGGCTATACGTGATCTATAACAAGTTCAAAATGAATTGAAGCAACAGAAGAAGCTTTTCTAGCACAACCAGTTTCTGAACATAAAATCAGACTAACGAAGTTACAATACAACTCCCTTGTCTCAAAACAGTGATTGAAGGAAAGAAATAGCTTGAACCATTCTGAAATCGGATGAACCATTTGAAATCTACTTATTTCTAAGTTATATAAAAAGGAGGGCTTATACATTTTGTATTTGAAAAGAAGGTATACTATCACAAAACATGATATTTGTACATTAGTTGAGATAATGCAATCCAACCATGATGATCGGTAGAGTGTTATAATGTAATTGTTGGGTGCACAAATTAGAAGTAATTATCTCATACTTAAAAGATGAACGGAAAAAAGAGGTGCTTTTATATTGACTCAACATCTTTGTGTATAAGCTCCTTGACAAATTGGTATCAAAGATGATGGTTCGGCTTGGGATGAGTGGCGATTGTGGTTAGACTCTCGTAGCTTTGTTTACTTCGCCATGATTGAGCAAACGAGCTAAGCTCCAAGCTCTAGATATCATATTAGGAATGTTAAATACTTCCAAGAGAAGGAGAGTTGTGTTCGAATGGGTCTGGCTTACATGTGAAGGTTTAGATACCTCCACAGGAGAGGGAGTTGTGTTAAATACTTCTACAAAGGAATGAGAAAGAAGAGATGCTTATCTTATATAAGATGGATTCATGATCCAATAGTCTAGGTTTTTGGATTGGAGATGAGTCTTGTTTTATGTGTAAGCTCTCATAGTGCAGACACAAACCCGACACAGATGCGAGAGCCCACACATCTCCTCAAACACAGACAACTCCCTAACAGTAATCAATGGTGATAAAAATGATTTACAAAAACATAAGGTTTGGTGAAACAACATATGTACCTCCTTGAGGATTTTCTCCATAATAATGCCTATTTTTTCTTTTCTTCTTGCGCGAACAGTATGCACAGATGAAAATCAAGGCAATAAGGAATATACCGAAACCAACTGCCACGCCAACTACAATTTTAATCTGATCTGAAGTAAGTCCTCCACCATTATTTGATGAATCTGGAGGTGCTGGTTGTGAGTTTTCTGAACTTGGTGGAGGAGGTGGCGAAGCATCTTCTCTGTGTTTAGGAGGGGGTGGAGGAGGTGGCGAAGCATCTTCTCTGTGTTTAGGAGGGGGTGGAGATGGTGGAGAACGAGAATCACTAGTTGGCGGTGGAGGTGGTGGAGATGGTGGAGGAGGAGATGATGTATCTGGTGGTGGAGTATCCGATTGAGGTGGGGGTGCAGATGTTGAATTCTCAGGTGGTGGTGACGCTGGTGGAGGAGGGGGGGAGCCAGAATCTGGCGAGGGAGCATCAGGGGTTGAAGACATTCTTCTTTTTTTCTTTATCTCATGAAGAACTTCCGGCCAAAAGGTTATTTAGCGTTACACGCCGGAAACTCCACGAATCCCCCAGACTGCTCGTCTCAAGATTTTAGGATACCTGAAAATATTAATGACAGGATCAGAAGCAATCAAGAGATGATGAATCAAAACATATATTCTAACATAAGAACTATAACAAAACAGAACAAGGATGTTTATTTTTTGTAGTATGGTATTATTAGGCTGCTCCGACAAAGCATGATCATAAATTTTCTCCTTCAAGCATGCACCTTCATGTCTTCAAAACGACTCCAATTTAGAGGCCTCACTATTTCTCATTTCCTATGATCAGATCTTATGGAATTATGGCATTTAATTTCTAACATTTCCTTCTATTGACCCCCCTGTAATTTCATGATGTGTTTTTTTTTTTTTTTGTCGCAAACTTTGCAATTCCAGTGAATGGAGAATGATATTACAAACTGGAAAAAAAATTACCTGAATGAAGAAGATGGGTAGGATCTCAAAGAAAAGAGAAGGAAAAGGGGTTGCATGGTAGATACCTGTAAACCTCCTACAAAGGTGGACTTCTCTCTCTCTCTCTCTCCTATTGTCTCTGCCACCTTTTTTTTTTTTTTTTTACCATTTCTTGATTGATGCTTGTCTTCACACTTGTAAGAAGCACAACGTCGGAGACAAAACATTTTGATAAGCTACAGTTGATCCAAGCAGAAGCATGATTAATTATAAAATAAAAAATAAATGAAGTCAAAGAATAACAAGGCACGCATTTGGTGAAAACTCATTCTAGCAAAATCAGCAAAGCACGATATCCTGTAGGCAGCTACTTTTCATGGGAGCCTTTGGAATTGTAGTTGCTATATGACTTGTGAGATTATTCCGGCCATGATTTTCCCCGAAGATATATAGGAATTTGCTTCATACCCTGTCATCGTTTATTAAATCTATAGGAAGCCAAGCATTGAATTAGCAGTCGATGCGAGATACGAAGTACTAGTATTGAGGTGCGTTCGATAAAACTCTAGCCGATGCTGCTGCCGCTTTGTAGTTACAAAAAAAAGGTACAGATGCATTACATGATTAGAAAAGGTAGATGTAAAGACAACGAACCAATCTTTCAACTTTGAAGCCCACAGGAACTTCAGAAAACAATTTCAGGATAATCGCTGAACTTCCGTCAGGAAAATCTCTTAGCTTTCTTTCCCTAGAAACAAACATATGGTTACACCTTTCTTTTTGCATTCGTTCTTTTTCTATCAAATAACAAAACTCAACGATTTGCGAAAGGGCATCATCAAAGAATAAGGCAATCAGTAACCATAACAGAACGCGTATGAAAATGGAAGGTGATAGCATTTATGAAATTCCATCACAACTAGCTTGAATTCACAAGTTTAACCCTTCACAACAGTGACAGCAGATCAAAAAAGAAAATCATTTGCATCATTCAATCATGCTTTAAAAGCTCCAGCACAAGGTCAAAATATCCCACGGAAGAATTGGAATTCAAAAGGAAATTCTATGTTTAGCTTCCACCGTATTCTCGGTTTGAGCAGAAGTCATGTCTGATAATTCACAAAAACAGAAAGAATATTAATAGTCGATAGTCCTGAGACATCCATCCTGGAATCAGCAATCCAGGTTCAGAGAGTCTTTGTGGAAATCTCACGGATACAAAGCTGTGTCGCGCATGAAAGGGCCCACGGGTGCAAGGCTGTTCACGTATGGCAAATACTTCACAAAACCATCAGTCCTGGCATCACTTACCCGCTCCATCTTATGTGCTCTTACATGATAAGCAATCACTTTCATCCCAAGAGCAATGATCATTGTGTCATCATTCACAAATGCCAAAGCCCGGCACTGTCCATCTACAAGATGACCCAAAACCTCAGAATGAAGAGGAATTACACGCCTCAGGCTCATGTCCATATTTCCGTAGACCTCAATTGACCATGCGTCATCTTCTTTGTGAGGCAGAAGGTAGCACAACTCCCCCCGCAACTCTGTCAAAGCACCTGTCGGGTTGCTGCTAGGTGGGAGACTGAGAATTCCATACTCTTCCTCCTTACAATCGAAACCCAGAACTGCACCTGATTGGGTTTCCCAAAAGACAAATCCTCTGATGTAGAAACCATCGCCATTAAGAGGCAGAGCATCCAGCTCCAAGCACATAGCTGTGCATACTCTCCAAGAGTTTGTCCTTGAAGAGTATATTTCAAACAGAAGAGCTGCCCTATCTGGTAGAGTGACTGCACAGACAAGCTCATATTGCGCTCCAAATTTGAGTGCATCAGGTTCAAAGGCAAGTGCTATGGCTGTTTCAGGTCCATGATATAAAGTTGGCTTTGGAACCACCCTCCATTCCTTAGTCACGGGGTTGCAAATGTAGTAAGCATTATCTCCAAGGCGGCTTTGGCAGCCAAGTAATCCATTGCAAGAGGTTCGGACATCAATAGGTTCAGGCAAGAAACGGAGAGTGGGGCTAGAAACGCCATAAGCAACTGGATTGAATGATATGAAGGAGGGACTCTCGCCAGGAAACTGACAGAAAAGACCAGAAACATGCTTGAAGTGGTTGGTCTGCTTGTGGGAAAAAAAAGGACTGTCTATCCACTTAAGCCACTCTTTAGAAACAGTCTTGAACCTGCATATTGACTTGGCTGGAAGGAAACAAAGAGCATACTGCCTAACAACATCTTCAATTTTTATGTCCTCCTGCTTTACGTGACCAGGAAATTTAGCACAGCTTGCTGAACTCTTGTAAGAACTGGACTTGTATGAATAAGTTGGAATCTGCAAACAAAGAAAAGAACAGTTATGAAAGGATTTGCGAATGAAGATGGAAAAGCTGAATTAATATCTAGTCTCCATAAAACCACCAAAACGACAAGCAATATACAAAAGAAAGCCTTTTTTTTTTTGTAACAATTAAGCATAAATGAAGAGACATGTGTCAGGATCAGAGGGACCACAAGGCTCAAGTAATGTATTATGTAATCATATAAGAGTCTGATTGTTATTGAGGTGTTACCTTGCTTTTCAATTTTTTTTTTAAATTAATTTTTTATGTTTTTAAATCGTTTTGATGCTAATATTAAAAAAAAATAAAAAAAATAAAAAAAAAATTAATTTATTTTCAAACAAAAAACATTTAAAAAAACAATCCACTATCACATTAACAAATACTATCTAAATCTAACATGGAAAGGGAAGCAAGGTTTTACATCACATGAAAGATTACATTGCCCCACATGCATTTCAGAGATTTATATAAAAATTAGTAAACTGATCACATGTCCAATTACTTCTGACAAAAAAAAAAAGAAAAAAGAAAAGAAAAGAAAAAGGAATGCTATCACCATCCCTCAAATCGAGGGTCATGACAATGACAATGCACTATTTCAAATAGATACTGAGCCCGAAATACTTGAGTCTGAAGTAAGCTACACTGTTTCTAACTATGTCTCCAAACTAGTTTAAAGGCCTTTTTTATCTCCACCTTCTAGCCAAGGCAGTGTTAACTTTCTTAAGAAAACAGAAACCAATAGAAAAGTGACAAAACAGAAACCACGCAATTGTCATCAAGACATTAACATTACATCTAATAATAAGCTCAACGGAACATACCATGTCACGTGTGCCCTCATCTTCTAACATGACATGGATGGGGTCATCATCAATTTCTTCCATTTGGTATTCCTCCAAATCAGCCATTATCTATGATCAAATGAAGCAGCCAATCAGTTCTACCAAAACGGAAGAAACAAATAACATATACATTCATAAATATAAACGATACCAAAAATATAAGAACTTTTCATTCTTCAATACAAAGAGGGTCTAATTTCATAGGTTTTCGTGTTTTTTCTCATCACAGCCAGACCTTGAGTTAAACATCATCAATAACTTGCTTACGAATTCCAAAACTTCCTTCTGAGTTGAGCATATCAAAAAACAGCAAAATTTTAAAAAATCTTCAAACTTCTCATCCAATAACTGAAAATGGAAACAGTGATGCACTTCAGAAGAACTTCTATTAGCATGCCTTAAATTTAAAATCCCAAATAAGAGTTTAGCAAATCATTGCAAATTTAATTATCCAATATTCTTTTCTGTTACCATCATTTGCTAATGAACGCTTTAAACACCTTTTCCGTGACCCGTTTAAAAAATGAAAAATAATTGAAAGAAAATAAGATCATCACAGTTGATCAGGGATTCTTGATTTTTGTTTCTTAATATAGAATAGAAAGGTGACGGAGAGGCAGCCGACATAACTCCAATTTATTGCCTTTCATCACAACTAAGAAAATTAAAATAAGGAGAAAATGAATTTATCATCTTGAAGTACTATCAAGGAAACAAAATCAGTCAAAAAAGTGAAAAATAACTTCACATACATTCACAAATCATATCAAGAAACTCCTACGAATTATCACATTTGCTTTCTTGAATCCCGAGATTCCTTTCATTGTTCAACTAATCACTTTACAGACACAAATTTCATTTTTTGTCATTTCTTTCCCGTTCACCTGTTTTCATTTCTTTCCCAGAATCCAAACAGATAATAACATACAAAAAACAAAAAATCAAGAAACAAAACCCACCATAAAAACCCTAAAACTCTAAAAAGAAAACCCATAAAAGCAAAAAATCTGCAAAGGAAAGATAAAATAAGAAAAGAACAGAGCAAGTAAAACGCCAAAGAACAGAACTTACCAAGTAAAGTAGTATTACAAAGTCTTTGAAACCCAAAAGAACAGTATTGATTAAACCCTTAATGTGTGTGTATCACACTTTCACATTACACACCAATGAAAAAATAATCATAAACAAAAGAGTCGAACTGATCACAAACCAAAAAAACGAAAGAAAAAGTAACGTTTTACGAGGAAAAAAAAAAAAGAAACAGAGCATCTAGAACAAGAAAGAAGTCGCACACAAACTAGAATCTCAATAAAAGAAAACAGAAATCGATTTCTTTCAAAACCCTAACACGAAACCACACACAAAATGGAAAAAGAGAATCGCATTTTTTTCAAATTGTACACCAATCAAAAACAAGATCACTATAGAAAACGAGAACCAGAAAATAGTTAGTGTAAAATAGTAAAAAAAAAAATAAAAGAAAAAAATAACATGATTTCTTTGAAACACTAAAAAAACCACACACAAAATCTAAAACAAAATTCACGAAAAATCACTAAAAAAATCACAAAACAGAGAAGAGTTGACCTTGGAAGCAAAGATGAATCGAGTTAATATAATTGTGGAAATAACAAAGAGAGAAGGATAGTTTTTACCTTTCAAAACCTTAAAAATGGCGAATTTGATTGCTCGATTGATTTTTATTTGTGTGAGAGAGAGAGCGGGAAGGGAGTGTCTCTGGAAAGGAAAACTGGAAGTTGCCTGGAGTTTGCAGAGAAATTACGTGGTATTTGAGGGTTTATCGAGGGGAAAGAGTCCAATAGACACGTGGAATCTTTTGATTGACTCGAGTCAAGCTCTGGAGGTCGAGGTCGTACCTTGAGCTACAAGTTTTCTAGCGTGGCTTCGGCGAATTTGGATGGCGATAGGCACATAGGTCAACGTGGCTTCGGCCTCGAGATCATGCCACGTCAGGCTATGGTGTGGGGAATATGTGATTGTTTACAAAGCTAAAATAAGTTTCGAGGGGCAACAATATTGCATGTGCTATTATAGTTAAGGGGTTTAACTAACTAGAGAGCATGAATATGGTTGCTTTTACAACTTTTTTTAAATGGTTGATGGTTTAAATTGAAAAATTATTTTGATATGGTGGTATTAGAAATAATTTTTTTAAATAAAAAAAATATTATTTTAATATATTTCAAAATAAAAAATATTTTAAAAAATAATCACTACCACATTCATAAATATTCTTTTCAGATGAACTTATTATTGTATCATTTTATTTGTTATAATAGGCATGCATAGCCCAAGACTTCTTTCATTTTGCAGTCAAAAGAAATGTCGAAATACATTATTGAGTTGTTCTTTTCAAAAAAAAAAAAAAAAAAACTCACATGGAGGCTCTTGGACATGGAAAATTAAATAGAAAGCTAAAACATTTTTAAAAATATCATCGAATGTATATGCCTTTAATTATTGTAGATTGTAATAATGAATTGACAATTTTACTCTTGAAAAACCTCTCAATATACTAGCTTTTTAGGAGTAAAATGGTCTTTTCTTTTGGTTCATTTGTCATTCTTGAATTATTAAGCAAATATCTTTGTCTTTTCATTATTCTTCTACACAATAAAATGCCTTTGTTACTCTTAAAAGCAAATAATCATTTAACTATGGTCTATGGGTTTTTTTGGGTATTTCACTTTTTTTTTTCAAAGTTAAGTTGCTATAATAACCAAAAATGCAAAACAACACTAAACTTGGGTCTAAGTTTTAAAAAAAAAACAAAAATCACTTTTAAAGCTTGACTTTCATGGGCTTAATCATCATCTTAGGGTCAATTTAGTCTTTTATTTAATATTGATAATAATAAAAAAATATTATATATTTTTATATTAAATTTGTTGGGAAATAGACTTTATAAATGATTTTTTTTTCCTGCTTTGTTTAGGGTTATCACGGTCTTGAACAAACATCTATTTTAGGATTGATGCTCAAAATTGCAAGCATCTAATTTTTATCATATAATTAAATAAAAAACATTTTTTAAAAAAAGTTATCAAACCCTGCTAAGTTCATGAATTGAGTCGTGTGTGACCGAGGTCATCTAATATGTCATCGTCTCAATATTTTTTTAAAAAAATTCTTCTTTATATTTTTATAAGTTGATCCATGCATTTTCCAAGTCATTTGGATTTCATTTTAACCCATTAAATGAGCCTATTCACACCGGTTAGTTCTTATATGGTTTAATTAGAAACTTGTGCTAGGCAAAAAACCAAGTAAAATTCTTTTAAAATTTACCAATTTGTCCGAGTTTAATAGCATTACCAAAAGATCCCTGTACTCTTACCATTAATTTTTATATTTTTTTTATAAAAATAATTCAGCCCGCAGCAGGGCACTAGACAATAAACTGGTGTGATACGAATTTTGATCACCAAAAATTATGTGCTGGAAGCCAGAAATATGGCATGTTGAAGGTAAACAAATCTGAAACACATTTAACTAATTAAAGGTTCCTCTTCGTCATTCTCTTCGCATCTCAACCACTCATGTATTCATATTTAAATTGCATTTCATTACTATATCCGGATAAAAATGATGGAGACAATGAGAATTATGAGATATAGAAGAAATGTCTTTTTATACTTTATTCATTCCAAAAATATTTTAGAGAAGATTTATTTTGTTTTTATCTCCGTCTTTATTATTAAACATGTTTTTGTGTCTTATGTATTTGTATCTTTTATCATATAACATTAACTAAATGCAATTTAAGAAACATTTTGAGCAAGAGTATACTAATTTGAAAATAAAAAGTATACTTAGATTTGAGAATTAAGTTATTTAAAAATTAGTAATGACTATATTGGTGTGCTGCGAATCGGACTGGGTAATTTTTTTTCAACATAAAAGAAATGTTGAGGCAATGTTGGCATGTTTTAAGAAGCAAGAAAATCTCAAGACTCGGGTCATTGACTCAAATTAACTCAATAAGCATGAATAATTTAATAATATAATTAAAAAAGCAACTATAGTAAATAAACCAAACTAAAAATATATATACAATGATCAACTCAAAAAATGAATGTTTGCCAATATTATAAAAATATATTTTTCCAATATTTGATGACAAAACAAAAATTAAATAAGAACGTGATAACTCCGTAGAAAACAATATGAAAAAAATCTCAAATCTCAATTCATAGCGAATAAAATGTTGAAGAACAAAATTAAAATAAATAAAAAGGATAAAAAAACCAACTCGAGTCCACTTGAGTCAGCTTGCTAAATACATGACTTGGTCATAAGACCGAGATAATCTCATAAAAAATAAATTGAATAAACTAACGAAGCTCAAATCTTAAACAACCCAATGTTGTTGGGCAAAAATTAAAAAAAAAATCCAATAAAAAAGCAACAAGAAAAAGAAGAACCAAGTCCTTGCCTATGATCTATTTTGGTCCCTTAACACTTATTTTTTTTAATTAGAAAAATTTTATTCTATTTTGCAATACAATGTATTTTGCAAAACAAGGTACATGAACTTCCTCTTAATGTGAAAATCAGTCCCTAATGTTAGGGGAAAAAAAGATTGGATATTTTTTAAAACTTTAAATTATTTTAAATCAATTAAATTGAATTTTTTTTTTTTTTGCAAAGCCAAGAATTAATCGAGTGACATAACATTTCTTTGACACTTTAAGATCTCTATACAGAAACATAAAAAACAATTAAAAACCAATCGCAAATCAAAGAAATTTTGAAAAATCAAATTAAAACATAAAAAAATTCAGAGATCAAAGTGTAAAAATTCCTAGGAACAAAAAAAAAAAAAACATTATTTGAATGAACAATGCTTCTCCTCATGATCTATAGTAAAACAATGAGGGGGCTTAATTGTTTTTTATAATAATTGTCCTTCAAACTTGTTATTTTTTTTTGTTGTTTAACCATATCTAATTATAATTATTAACAAAAATTAAAAGAGATGGTTGTTTTACTATGCATCATATCACAAAATACTATTAATTGTAATAGTGTTTTTTTTTTCTTTAGTTTTTTTAATCTATGTTTTTTTTTAATTTAATCCTTCAATATTTTATTTATTGGAAATTGTACTTCATGATTTCTTTTGATTTACTTTCTATATGATTACCCTAGTCTAATTACTCGGGTTGCGGGCTTAGCAGGTTAGCTCG
>Ga0307510_10006067_pt1 | contig 14403 bp, 20 predicted proteins | sample 12_EM_MG_FD_207224 | JGI IMG/M metagenome (GOLD analysis project Ga0307510, IMG submission 207224) | Populus trichocarpa ectomycorrhiza microbial communities from riparian zone in the Pacific Northwest, United States - 12_EM | ecosystem: Host-associated > Plants > Roots > Unclassified | place...
GGGGGGGGGTTTTGCGGGCGAGGCGACTCCGACTCTACGATCGCCGGACAGTGGTCCAGAGTCTGGCGGGCAGTGGTTTTCCACAGTCGGACAATACCACCAGCGAACCCAAGCGATTCATGGCCATCATTTCCGCGCCGGTTCTACTTAATGCTGTTCGGCAGGTCGACCACGGGTTCTTCTGCCTCGGCTGCAGGGACGAGACGGACGAGAAAACCAAGCACTTCAGAACCAAATACACAACAGAAGAGATGTCAGAGCACATTGCGAGTTATGGACTAGTGGAGAGGATGCCGATGATTCCCGGCAGGTTTATGCACGTTACTACCAAAGACTAGATCACGCTGTAGTCAATTTCCTAGCTTCCTATTACGAGGAACATTGCCACTACATAATTCAGCTTTGTGCGGAGTACCTGTTTCATAAAATCCCAAGCCCCTGTAGCTGGACTCTTCCTGAAAAAACTGAAGCTACTGGTTATTCCCATTCGACCCTTGGTCGGAGAATGTTTGTGGTGTTCCTTTACCGAAAACGAATCTTTCGCAAGCTTCTGTCGGCTAGAGTTCAAAATGCATCATGCAGGCTACGCACGTGTCTGGTATTCATTGTGCTTAGGACGCGTTCGACATAATGAACCGTAGCAGATCTCCATATGCTTGCCCCGCTGCAACTGATCTAATACGATCCGAACATGGCAGGATCGTAACCAGTGCCGCCCATATTCATATTTCGTACTGACTTAGGGGTGGAGATCCGTGCACAGCATGTTTGATGAGCTGCTGGTCACACGTCGCCAGCCTCAAGATGATGGCCATGGCAGTATGTCACAGTCACGGTTCACGTGCCTCGAGTGTGACAACTGTGGGTTGATTCACAAAGTATTCACCAACTTGAAGTCCCTCCAGTGTGCTACCCGGATATACTGACTCACAATTCATAAATCACTGTTCCACATCCTCCAAATCCCGTCGGCTGCAATTTCTCGGCCATTTCACCGACTCCGAGTCTTCGCTCACCGTATCTCTTGCAGCCTTTGTCCCAATTATCGCGGGCTCAAATTCGGGAGAGGACCTCCTACCGTAACGTAGGCAGTTAGTGCATGTGTGAGTTCGATAACGGAAGGACAAAGGAATACAAAACGCAAGCCACATTCCCGAAGATTTGAGAATGCGCGAGGGAGTAAGCTTGAGGCAGCGATGACACGCGATGCGATCTGCGAAGGTATGAGGGCAGCGAGGGCAAAGGAAACGAGTCATGAAATGGAGTGGCGAATAACAGTGCATTGGTTCAGTTTGTCGTTCATCGATCGGGTAAGAGTCGAGAAGCACACAGACAAGAAAAAGAGAGAGGGCCACGGTTGCCTGCCCTTAGCGAGGCCACTGGCAGGCGAGGAGGTAATTATATGCCGAGTCCAGAGTGGTATGACAAGTACGCTACAAGCAGGAATGAGTAGAAAAAGGGAAAAAAGAGAGGGAAAGGAATGTAGTGTCGGTCTTGCCGGCGACAGAAGCGCACGGTGAGGTTGGCAAAAGCGTTTGGTGTCCAGATGAAAGCAGCGATGTGTTGTATCCAAAGGCGCGACGGCGGGCCGCAGGGTTGAAGAGAAAGCGGTGACGCTCGATGTCCGATAGCTAAGGTAGAAGAGGAAAAACTGGCAAAGGAGCGGGAGATTTAGGACGAAAGAGAGACAAAGAAACATACAAAAGTGCGTATCTGGCGAGGATATGGTCCCGTGTAAGGGCCGGACTGGCGAGGTGTTGCACACGTCGTGTGTGACATTGGAACAACAGTTGTCGAGGCGGCGCACATTTTGTGGCAGCGAAGGTGGGCGGTCCGCATGTCGTCGGCAGCAGGGTTTGAGGCGAGACATGCGCCCAAGTAGTCCGATGCGTCCAGCGATCTGCAAGCTTTCGGCTGTGAGGATTAGGGTGCGACAAGCAGGGGAACTTGACTGCGAATGGGAAAGGATCAATCATGTGGCAACGAGGGCAGAGAGATGCGTGCCGGACGATGGAGCTCGCCTAACCATCCTGGGCTGCTGTCAAACACGAAAAGCCCGCTGCTCCACGTGGCACACGTCACTCGGTCGCTCACGGCCCCTCGCAAGTTGGGCCTCGGTCCGGGCCACGTCTGTCGAGAGGATTCAGGCTACCCTTCGTACGTTTTCTATTCTCTCTTGCTTTAGACGTTCCGCTCTCCATTCCGCACATTCCTATTTTACTTTCGACCTTTACTAGCAAACGCTGCCGCACTCTCTTCACCCTCGTCGTCCACGCGCATGACGTCGCGCACGTTACTGCTATTCAGTAAAATTTCCTATATTTCGGACACCACTGCTCCCTGTCTACGTCGCCGGCATTACCATCTTCAAGTTCGTCTTTTCACTTCCCCCCCTCTAGCCCACCGTTGCTCGCAGAATACTTGTCTATTACTGTCTCGGACTCGCATATATAAATCCCCGCGCCTGGCCTCATCAAAGGTAGGCAATCGCAGCCACTTGCCCTCCTCTTTCCTATAAATGACAAACCGAGCCGATGAGCCATCATTCGTCTTTCAGTTTCGCGACTCGTGCGTTTCCTTTTCTCTCGCCGTTTTCTTACCTTCGCAGATAGTGTCGCGACTTTCGTCACCTTGAGCGTACCCGCCGACGGATTTGCGACTCCCGAGTCCCGACGCACCTTCCGCTTCTCACCGTCGTGTCCCCCTCAAGTCTCTCTCTCGCGCGCGTCTTTAGTTTCTCGGAATCGCGGCCTCTCATCCTCGGGTCTCTCTCTCCGGACCCACTTGCTAGGTCTCCCTGACTTCGCACCTTACAGTGGGCGCTGGCACGCAGAAGGAATACAGTATCAGCTTCTGTCCTCTTTTTATATATGTAACTACAATTACCCTTTGGGTATTACTAATGCAGTATTTGGAACGAGGTAAACCCTTATGCTGGGTACGTGTGGTCAGAGCGCTGAACCCAAGTGGCGGAGCACAAATAGCGGGCCCCTTTAATCCACATATCAGCTGACCCCCACAGCTGGTGTACAGGCATCCTTGAGCTGTATTACGTAGCGAAGTTGGCCGTATTATGATCACTTATCACTTATCCTTCCCACGCTCTGCCTCTGTAATTATATGATACCTGGCCAAAACCCTCGTTCTCGCAATGTCGTACAGAGGATTCTTGGATGAAGTCCGCAAGATACCGCCAGTGACGCGTTTCCTCTGCGTTTCGTGGTTCGCCGTTTCGGTTCCGGTTATGCTGGAACTTTTGAATCCGTATCAAGTCATCTTTGTGCCTAAGCTGGTGATACAACGATTCGAGGTGCGCTCCTCTATAGCAAATGAGTGAATCTAATGTTCTGACCCCACAATAGCTATGGAGGATCTAGTCGACTTTCTTCGTGGGACGTATGTGACGTCCCTTCTGACCAGCGGTGTCTAAGATAACACTGAGATTATCGCAGGCGTAGGCTTTAGTAGGTGCTTGAGTAATATCTTTGACCTAGTCATGTTATAGTGCGTTGTGTCATCTTTATCTCACCTTTCGTTCACCAGAATGCCTCCCACATTCAGCCGCTCTTCGAACGGGCTCAAGCTCGACCGATACTCTCGGAGGTCTCCAGATTATGCTTGGCAACTGACCCTCGCCGCAGGAGCCATAATAGTTCGTTCATGTGGCTCCTCGCGCTTAAACTTTAAAATATAACCATCTTCTTTAGGTTCTCAATCTCCCGCTTGACTCCTGTGTATTCATGCGCCCCCTCACGCTCTGCATACTTTACCTTTCCTCCGCACTTGCTCCCGCGGGTTGCCAGACTTGTATCATGGGGCTTATCACCATTCCCGTAGAGTACCTTCCGTATGCCATGATTGGTGCGCATTATCATCAATATATTATTTCCCATCCCCTCACATCACTCATGTAACGTGCAGGCATAGATCTGATGATAGGCGGCCCTAGAGCTGCGGCAATAAGCGTGTCAGGCGCAAATGTTGGGTACCTGTGGTGGTGGGTGTTACATGGGGCGGATGGGCGAGGCCTGCCTAGAATACGTGAATTTGGCCGTGCACCGTCATGGGTACGAGCATTTGTCGGCGAGCGCGGGCCAACCGGTACCGGGACGGGTGTGCTAGTCGTTCCACCGCGGCAGCGGCGGGGATCGTCTTCCCGTCTAGCAGGATACAATTGGGGTAATGGAGGACAAAGACTAGGATCACGATCACAATGAGGAGCGGAAATTTACTGACATTTGTGTCATTGTTGTGTGTGCGCCTGGCTCTATCATTGGAATTACTCCTCGATCTCCTGCTTATGATTTTTCAAACTCCTTTATGTCTCTCACCAGAAAGTTGGAGGTAAGACTAGGCAACAGGATGGGTCAGCAGCTGAGAAGCTGTCAGTCATCTTCGACTACTTCGATTAGAGCTCTCGTTTTCACCCCTATCCGCAATATCTCGGTTACCTCTAACAAGGGAAGGACATGTTCCGGTGCCTCGAACACTTTCATCATGCCACTACTTTCCCTGCGAGCAGTTTGAACACAAGGCTGACAAGATACGCGCACGATACTCCATACAAAGCCGATGCACGAACGAAGCAGGAGTCTATTAAATCAAATGACGGGAAATAAGCGAAAGGCCATAGATGAAAAGAGGAAAGGGACCTACCTGGATCGGACTGATCACCTCTCACAAATCCGTTCCGGTCCCTCGTCGCCAACGAGCCGTTGCCGTTCGGATGGGCATGTGCGGCCTCGACGATCGCAGCGCTTGCCGCAGACTTGACGAGCGTCGCTGCATCATTAGTCTGCACCTACGTCGTGATGGGGTTCACACTTTGCCATTTGGTCCATTGAAGACGGACTTGGACTTGGATTTATTATTGCTGGACAGAGGTGTCGGTGCCCGTTCTCCAGTGGACGATAATGGCTTGGGGTTTTCACTGGTGCGGATGCAGAGTTGTTAGGTTGACTGGGATTGACAGATGATCCAGCACCCGGTTGCGCTTGTGGAGAAGGCAAAGCTGCTGCCGACTCACGGGAACCTCCAAAGCCAAGATGGGCCCGTGGTTGTGAGGGTCTCCCCAAAATCTCTGGCTTGTGCGACAACCTGGGGTTGAGATTGGGAGTGATGCTCTTTCCGGGCACATCCCAAGAACGTTCGATTTCCTCGCGCTCCCTCGCCCTATCCTTCTTCCGAGTTCTTCACGCCGTTTTTGCCGTTCAGTCGGCGGCGTTCGAACGCGTCGACATCGCTGAGTGCGCTGGTATCGGCAAAGTCGAGCTCGACGATATTGTCACGGGCATCGAGTGGTGCGCGCGGGTAGGGCCACAGTGTTGATTCCGCATGGAAGGGCACGAGGGCAGGAGGCGCAGAAAGAGGTGCCGATGGGAGGAGCGAGTAGTGTGGGCGGGCACGGGGGCAGGAGTAGGCGCCGCTACGATTGGAGCCGGCTCGGAAGGAGCTGGCACACAAGGCGGGACGGACACAGCCGCACTTGGCAGAACAGACGGCGCGGAGTGATGGGATGGTAAGGTGGAAGGGTAGGAACCGCCATCTCAGACGACATAAATCCATGTAACGGTGGGCGCGGCATGATGTCGCCGAGCTTGTGCCTTCTAGCCCGATTGCCATGCGGCTGTGGTCGCTCTTCGATCGGCGAGTCGGCCTCATGAGGGCCGTCGGTGCTCCCCACATTACTCTCCTATCAGCGCTGCAAGAACGCGACGCTGCCCGTGTGACTGGGCGGCATACCAAGTAGCGCCGAAATCACGTCTTGCGTGAGAATCTGCGTGAGCTGTGATGTTGTGGGTGGAAGAGAGTGGATGAGCTGTGTCGCAGCACGATATGTGGGCGATGTCAGTTCGGAAGACTCAGGCCCAGAGGATATATCACTATGCTGATGTGCTCGGGCGAACGTGAGACGCATGGACAGGGGCACAGACGGAGGTGGAGGGATCGGTTCCGAGCTTATGTGACGGAGTGGCGGAGGTTGTTTTGGTGCCAGGAAGCCAGGCGATGTAGCTGAAGCAAAGATAGTATCAAGGAGGGCAAGACCCTTAGTGCCAATAGGTGGTGGGTTAACAAGGTTGGAAGTAGGGACGGGCGGAGCAGATGCGGAGGCATAGGCAAAAAGGGTCTCCATCGTTGCTTTGCTATTATTGGGCGTTGGGGCCGGAGAGGCAGACGGTATCAGTTTCGAGAACAACTTGTCGAAGTCTGATACTGTCCCATTGCTGGCATTAGTCGGTGGTTGACTTGCGCTGCCTTATGGGAGTTGCAGAAAGGGGCATCTGTACGCGATATTGCCCTCATCTCCTGGAATCCCGTGTCAATTGAAGTGAGATGTTGTCCGTGGGGAGGAGGCCAATCCAAATTGTACGGATACGGCTTGCCTTCACGAATGAAGGTCAACAGTCTGGAAGGGGAGAAAGTTGATTCAGCTCGAAAGTCGAAAACAGTCAGCAGAGTGAGTACTCGCCTCTCTATGGTATCCGACAACAGTTCGTGTTGTTTGGAGTCTGAGCCCAAAAACCAGGACATGACAGTCTCTCATGGACCCTTGTCCAGCTTTAAATTGAGGAGATAGCGCCAGTTGGTAAGCGGATCATTGGCGGATGAGGGACGGCAGTGGGAGTCCGTCCAGCTCTCGGTGGGTGATTTGGGGGCCGATTTACGCTTGGCGGTGAACTCAGGATAGGAGCGTTACATCAGGCATCTCCTTCAGCTGCTTCTACTTTGTCTTCGGGATGGATGAGGTGAATGTAGTCGTGCATCCCTGCACGATTGAGAATGAAGAGGCAGTAAGGGGAATACGCAGCTCTGAGAGGTTGGAACTGTGAGCAGAGGGGGGAAGATTCGGATAATAGGACTTTGGTACGCACCACTTGAAGAGAAAGGATACGCCCTCAAATCCATCCTTTTCCCACTTTCCTTCATGAAGTCTGCATGGACAAATGTGGCCGAACTGGTGGATGACAGGGACCATCACCAGACCTATGCGACGTAGGTCACCCAGATCGTTTCGAACGCTGAGGCACCAACCTCGGGGTTGGGAAATGGCCGTTTTACCTTCCATTCACTGGCATCCGAAATTCTCGAACACCACTTGCTGGTGGTTGTAAATAAGTAAGTAGTTGTAAAAAAAAAAGGGTGAAAAGAGTATGCGAGAAGCACATGAAAAGTGTGGGGCTGGACTTTTCCCAAGTAGTCCGGACTTTCTCAAAACTGCTTTTTTTGCTTGAAAAAAGCAATAAAAGTATGAATAAGTGCAACAAGCAAACTAGACGTTTTCCTGATGTCACTACAGCGTGATCTAGTCTTTGGTAACGTGCATGAATTCGTCGGGAAACCCCGGCGTCATCTCCACTCGTCCAGAACTCGCAATGTGCTCTGAAATGTCTTCTGTTGTGTATTTGATTCTGAAGTGCTCGATTTCCTCGTCCGACTCGTCACGGTCCCTGCAGCCGAGGCAGAAGAACCCGTGGTCGACCTGCCGGCCAGCATTAAGCAGAACCGGCGCGGAGATGATGGCCATGAATCGCTTGGGTTCCCTGGTGGTATTGTCCGACTGTGGAAAACCACTGCCCGCCAAACTCTGGACCACTGTCCGGCGATCGTAGAGTCGAAGTCGCCTCGCCCGCAAAATCCCCCCCCTCGAAGTGCAACCACAACAGTACCGCCCAGGCAGGCTCAGGATGCTTGGGGGTTTCGCCAACTCTAAGAGTTTGCGAGAGCTTTTGGCTTTGCTCCGTGGCTTTGCGTTGGGGGTGAAGAACTTGGATGCTTCGCGACTTGTGAGGGGGAAGTATTCCGCCCGCTGGGTGAAACAGAGGTAGCAGACGCGGCGACAGTCTATAAGATAGAGATGGTCCCCAAAGCGATTGCACGTGAAACACCGGCTTGTACAAAGCGTTCTGTACAGTGTACCACAGTCAAACGCGTCCGCCTGGATGCTGACAATGGCGCGGATGATGTTAGGGCAATGCTCGATGATTGTGGTGTACTGGTGGACCGAGTTGACAAGCTCCATTGCGCGGCGGCTGAGGCCACGGAAGCGAGTCAGCGAAGGAATGTCTAGCCGCAGCAGGACCTCGATGAGAAGTTCTAGGGGGAGCCTGTCGAGCTGATTAGTGGAAAAACACGTGGAGATGGGCGTGGAATTGTGTCGGCCATTGTCGAGCGGACACCGTGTTTCCAGCTGGGCATCGTCCAAGGTGTTGTCGCAGATATTTTGCGTCCGGTATACAGGTAGCGCGAAATCGGGTGAATAAGGGAGGTTCGTTTCCATCGTAGATCAGCTTTGAGACCAAGCTGCTCGACACCGTTGTTTATGAATGATCAGGGCAGGAGGATTTTAAGGAAATAAGTAGTGGTTATGAACGCCTGAACGCGGGGGCACACAATCTTAATGTCGAGGAGTGGGGACGCCCACGGGTTCTACTCTATAAGTATCGTACGGATGTAACTTATCGATATCTATGGGTAAGGACCCTTGTCTGAGGGCGGAAGCCCTGGTTTTATAATGTCTCACCCATCAGCATCCGGAGTTCCGGCCGTTCCGGACTTGTGTCCGGCCTGTCTTATCGCGGAACACTCCCCCTCAGCCTCCTAGGCAGCGTGCAACCACAAGGACTCAGAGAGCATACCACTTCCCATGCCAGTTCTCACAGCGGGCGCGAGGCATGTGGCAGACCGACAGTAAGGCTAAGGTCTGCGGCCTAATGTATAATTCTACCATCTACCTTCCTCCATGCGTGCAAACCCTGTGCCTGACGGTGTGCCCACCTACTACAGTTTACGACGACTTGTCACATCCTCCGGCAACGTATCTATACTCGTATCGTACGGCAGATGGCTCTTATAACAATATTTGCGATCCGAAGATGGGCAAGGCGGACGAGCCGTATGCGCGCAGCGTACAGCAGACACATGCTCTTCAGCGCAACATTCTCCCCGATGCTGGTCTTGTGTTTGATACACTCCTCAAATGTGAAAAGGTTCAGGCCTCCGGTCATCTTCGACTTTCATCCACAGTTGACGGATATAGTTTCAGTTCGTCACGCATCCGGCCGGACTTTCCAGCTTCATGTTTTCATTCGCGGCACTTGTCATCCATGCGTATGCTTCATTTCGTTTTTTCGTCCATGTCGACCTGTGCTGATCGACCTCTCGAAAAGCGTTTTCCGGACATCTCACATGGACGTGAGCACCACCGAGACATCTTCGTGTGTCGACCTGGGGCCACTATATGGCAACAACAAAGAGACTTTGAACAAGATTCGTGTGCGTGATGGGCGAGGACTTCTCCTTCCAGATATGTTCGCGGAAGATCGACTTCTCTTGCTCCCACCTGCTGTCTGCGTTCTACTCATATTGTTCAGTCGCAACCACAACGTACGTTTTTGGCCTTTGTGACGGTGTTTCTTCGATTATTGATCACCACGGTTAGTACGCTGCTAACACACTACTCGAGTTCAACGAGCATAGCACCTACACCAACCCAGATGATGTTCCCTATGACGATTCGCAACATGAAGCTCTCGAATCAGGATGAGGATATCTTCCAGACAGCGCATCTGATCAATTGTTCTTGGTTTGGCAGTGCGATCTTTTCAGAGTACTTTAGTAGCATTCTTGGCCCATCGCATACGCGGCTCTTCCCCGACCAAGTCCACGCAAACACCAGTGGCGGCTTCATGTCCTACACAAATTCTTTTGACCCAGACTTTAGCAAGTGCCCACAGTGCATCACCATCGATCGCGAGCGGTACGACGTCAATCCTCCCGTGGCGCACTCCTCGATTTGTGTGCAGCATCTCCACCAGGACTGCATTCAACTGTAATTCGATGGGATTCATGGTGTCGATGGGATTTGATCCCATCCGAAAGTATCAAATTATATTGAATGTAGTACCAGTACTGTAAAAACGAATACGAACGAATGAGATCTAATGCGAATGAATTCAAACGAATGAGATCAAATGCAAACGAATGCAATTAATGCGAACGAAATACGAACGAATGCGATTAGATGGTATGTCAATTACCTTCGGCAAACCTAAAAGGCAACAGGATAGTCGCTACCGAATCATGAGTACTGCACAACCAGGCCGATGACTGATGATCATGCTGTAAGGGTGAGCATCGTGTCCGAGGGATCGGCGCATCCCGGACCACGTGACGCCTGCGTCGCTGTCGACGACTCGACACGTCAGTGCCCCGCCGCAACGCCCTCACACGCCACGCCTCCTCCTCTTTGTTCCCCTCTTTCTTGTCCTTCGCTCGACGTTTCGCTCTCGCCGCCACGCAGGTCCCCTCGCCGCCAGACTGGGAATCGCCGCCGGCATCACTCGCCACACCCGCCATCGTTAGCATGCGCCACAAGACCGCATGTCAACCAACGTCACACACGTCGAGCTCAACGCTCCGTGCCTTCGGCCCTTGTTCGGGTCCCCACGCCGCTGGACTTGTAGATCGCTGGATTCGGACTTGTTAGACCTTATTCGTATGTTTCTTTGTATCTCTTTTCGCCTTAGACTCGTCGCCCCCTCTTGTTAGCCCTTATTAGCATCTCTGCCATCGGACATCGTGCCAAGCCGCTCCTTTCGACCCTGCGCCCGCTGTCGCGCTTCGATACACATCTGTTGTCGCTCCCTTGTCTATTCGCCGGACACTTCTTTCCATACGACGCCGCGCGGTCTGTCGCCGGCAGAACATTCACTCCTTATTCGTTCCCCTCGCGTAGCACACATTGTCTCATCGTTTCGGACCCAATATATATACCCAAGCCCAGCCCTGGCGAATGACAGGCAACTGTGGCCCGTTTCTTCCCCTCTCTCTCTCTGTGTGTGCCGGGCAGCTGTGGCCCTTCTTCCTATCTCTCACGACGCTCTCCGATCGACTCGCTACGTCCCCAACATCGTTAACGAACACCCGCCCGCGGCAGCGAGGATAACAACTCGCGCACACCGCCCCTCGATCACTCCCGGCGCGTTCTCGATCTCGGGTGCGCTGCTCGGGTTTTATCTTTAATCTCTTCTCTCGAACTCTCGCGCGGACTATCCGTCTGCGATATAATGCCGTTCAGCCTGAGGGACCCTGATCATCTCAGTCAGACTGGGCGCCCTGACCAGGCCTGGTGACTTCTGCCAAACCTGACCGGGTCTCCCAGTCTGACAGTGCTGGATGAATTCCCCAGACAACGGTCAGGCCTGATGCTGAGCAGGCACTGATGATCCTGTGGACCTTTTCCTGACGAGACAGAAAAGCAGCACTCCCACCTATCTAAGTGAGTAAATCTGTCGCCGTTCGACGTATACGTGTTCCTTACCACGCCCTAAAGATCCATTATGTGCACTCAAGAGGTCCGAAAATACTCCTGCGACTGCACCGAGCTAGAGCGGTTCGCTCAGTGCGACCAGCATAGGGGGTCCAACCTACGATGCCCGAGAATAACGAGAGTGCAACTGGCGGAGGCATCACATTACTGCATAAGACACATGGTGAAGGCCGGGTCTCAGGACCTGATGTACCGCGAGGGACATGCGCGCGGTTAGCCCCAGTAGCGTACTATAGTGGCCCGTACGCGTAGTACCGTGAATCGTCCGAAACCCAGAGCCAGTTCATTGGGTCATTTCTTCGGCATTTTCCGGATAACACCTCTCCCACTCCCACATCGATGTTGAACACGACGCGACCTCGCTGACTGCTGTTCCACCTGAGTGTCACACGAATCCCTGAAGTATGACTAGCGGATCTTTACAATATTAGTCATACCTCCCTGACCCAGCCCTGCACACGCGTCTGCCTCCGGCGCCATCACCGCCGCCCGCGTCCTCAGTTTACAGCGCCCCACCGTCGCCCATCCAAAGCTGCTCGCGCTCAGTGTTGCCACAGCCTGCTCGAAACGGTATGAGTCCAGTTCCGTCATCGCCCGCTCCAAGTCGCTCGAGTGCGGTCCCTTCGCGGCCCCTGCCAGCTCCTCCAGTTTGTGATGACCCTCTGACACTCGCTCAACACCGTTCAAGTTCAATCTCGCCGCTGCCATCGTTACTTCCGAGCTCCCCGTCCATTCCAGCCACACATCAAACGCCCTTGTTCACGCGCTTCAGATCCTTGTTCTCAACCTCGCCGCCGCCGTCTCTGTCAGCACTACCCCTGCCAACGCCACTCGTGTCAACGTCGCCTTCGTCATCGCTAACGCCGCCCTCGTCAACCTCGCTCCCGCCTCAGCTGCCTTCGTCAATGTCACCCCCGCTACCGCCGTCCTTGCCTCCTCTGCCACCACCACCTTTGCCACTGCCGCCGCCCGTCTCGCCACCTTTGCCACCGCTATCGCCATCGCCGTCAGTATCAACGCCGCCTTCGCCATCGCCTCCCTTGTCAATGCCGCCATCGTCATCGCCGCCCTTGCCAATGCCGTCGCCGCCGTCTTCCTCGCCAACGTCACTCTCGCCCTCGCCCTCGCCTTCGCCGCCCACGCTCACCATTTACGAACTCCCGCCGCCTCCGCCTTCGCCAATCGCCGCCGCATCGCCTATACTATCCGAAATCACAGAAGTTACCGAAGTCAAACCAAACGGCCGCCGAACACCAGAAGAACCCATTATCTCCAGTTTAAGTATCGACGATGCGGACCCGATTACAAGGCCAGAGCCAGCGCAAGTTCACCATCACAACAGCAACAACCACAACAATCACAGCTTGGAAGGAGAGACAGTGCACAACGACAGCGACAGCACTGACGACAGCAACCACAACAACCGCGACCACAACCACACATACGACGCCAGAGGCCGCAAATTCGACGGTAGCGACCACCGCAAGTTCGTGTACGATCCAGGCAGCAATGACATCAATACCGAGGACGGCTCAACGCGCGACGTCAGCAGCAGCAGCGGCAACGTGTCCTGCGCCGCCAACACCTTCCCCACTGACGCGCATCGCACAGACACACTCATCCTCTCTCTCTCGACCTCCGACGATGACGATGACTTCGCTCAGCGCGCCCGCCTTTGCCGCGACCGCCGCCTTCCCGCGCAATATCACACCGGCGAGTTCATCTCCACCGACACATCCCGAGTTCCCAGCCTCCTCCAATCGCGCCTCGTCAACTCTCCCTGTTCAATCCCACAATCTGACACAGAAGAGCTCGTTTTCAACAACAACGCCAACATTTCCGACAACAACGTCAACAACAACATCGTCATCATCGACAACGCCAACAGCTACAACAACAACAACAGCATCATCATCATCGACAACGTCAACACCACCGACAACAGCAACAGCAATCTCGACAGCAACGCCGACAGCAGCAGTTCCAGCAACAACACCAGCACCATCTGCTCCGTCAACACCTTCAGCCCCAGCAACACCAACAACAGCATCAGCGACATCGACGCCAACAGCAGCAGCAGCAACAGTATCTTCGACACCATCATCACCGACACCAACACCAACAACAGTAACAGCAACACAGGCAACATCAACAACGCCGGCCACGTCAGTACCACCCGCGCCAGTAACGTCAACGCCAACCGCTGCGCCAGCATCACCTCCGTCAACGTCGACCACACCCTCAACGCCGACAACGCCGCCAACATTGTCGACACCACCTACACCCTCAATGCCAACCCTGCGGACATCAGCAGCACCAACAGCAACGCCAACGATGCCGCCAGCATCGTCACCGTCACCTGCGCCCCCTCCACGAGCGAACGCCTCGCCACCACCAGCAGCACTGACACCAGCCCGCCAGTTCGCACCACTCCCAGCATCGCGCGCGGCAACGAACCAGAGCACGAGTGCGCCCCCATCCCACCTTTCGGCGTCAATCCTCAAGCCCCACCGATCGCGGAGCTGCATCCGGACAAGCTAGAAGAACCGCCCCCGACGCTTCCGACGGACGCAGCACCTTTCGCCCCCAACTTACAGAGCGTGCAAGACACCAGACGCAGCGCCTCTGATCACGCGCGCACCCTTCCCGACTTGTTCGACGACGCTTTCACTCATTACAGCGGCAGAACACCCCGTTTTGTATTACTAGCGGACGACTTCGGCGATAGAGAACACCAACGACGAGTCGACCCAGGAGGGTCGAAATTTAAACCCCCTGGGAGGTGTAAGGTAGGGGATTGCGTTGGCATTGGATTCGGCTTATTTTGACCCAGTGAACGCGTGTCGCTGCCATATTCTCTTTCCCATCTTTGTACGTTCTTTTATTCTGCTTTTGTCTTAGTTCTGCCTTGTGCATAGTATACTCGTCTTGTATATAACCCTCACTGCCTAGCCTAGAGCTGGTGCCGAAGAATATAGCCCACCTTCGTTTAGTTTCCGTTCGCGTGCCCTTCGTCTCAAGCCCTACACCGTTACGAACCCCCAGCTGCGCCGTTGGAGCAACGCGTGCCCATC
>Ga0307510_10006068_pt1 | contig 14402 bp, 14 predicted proteins | sample 12_EM_MG_FD_207224 | JGI IMG/M metagenome (GOLD analysis project Ga0307510, IMG submission 207224) | Populus trichocarpa ectomycorrhiza microbial communities from riparian zone in the Pacific Northwest, United States - 12_EM | ecosystem: Host-associated > Plants > Roots > Unclassified | place...
TGCTGGCCTACATGCAACACGGTATGGGGAACGAGCTACTGGAAACAGAGACATTCTTTGGTCGGGGCCTTATCAAATACCAATGGCTATGGATGATTTTCAGACCAGGAGATCTGGTCTATCACCCTTCGACAGATGAGTTGTTCTACCTCTGCCGGACAAAGTACCAGCAGAATGGATTCTGCCTCGTGTTCGAGTCTGTGATATATGATGGGAAATCGTTCAATAGAGTCCAGTTTAGTCACATGATTCATAGTTTCGATACCACTCGACCAATATCAGCGCTTTCAGTTATTCCGTTGTCATTTCATAAGGATTCTGAAGGGCTTAGAGGGAGGCTGCTGCCAAGAGGGGATTGTTATTTCAATTTACAGGGTGTGAAAACCGTTACTCATTCGGTATTATCTCCCCTTTCTTCCGGCCAGTCCTGGTAGATTTTGACTCGACAATAGAAACTTGGTCGTGTTGTAGTTGACACCAAGACCTACAACAGGCGGCCCAACCACAAACTGCCTTCGGCAACACACATTTCATATGGGACGAGAAAGTGTGCCTGTGCATGCAATACTTGTGCAGATTCCCTGCAGGGAGAGGTTACAGATTCCGCCCACAAGCTTCGTAAGCTTAACGATGAGGACAAATTACTATGCATCTCAACAATCCACGGCTTTGTGCTTTCCAGAAAAGTGTGGGAGAAGATTCGCGTGGATAAGCTAAACCTTACCCACTGGAAAGAAGATCCGATGGAGGCTATCGCTATGAGCGAACCTGTGAGAAAGACTATCCTGGATCTTTTGCGGTCTCCGCTGTTCTTTGGCAGCGGTGTATCTACGGAGATGTTGGGGAGTAAGGGAAAGGGGTTTGTCGTTCTTCTTCATGGGGGTCCTGGCACTGGGAAGACCTTGACAGTGGAATCAATTGCGGAGCACCTAAAGCGGCCACTATACGTCCTCACTGGTGGAGAGCTAGGATCTACCCCAGAGGAGGTGAACACGAAGCTCGGAGATGCTCTTGGCTTGTCTTTCAGGTGGAAGGCCATAACGTTGATAGAGGAGGCAGATCTTTTCCTCCAACCACACTCTCTAGAGGATATTTCTAGAAATAATCTGGCCTCGTGTAATCACAAATCTTCCTTTGATTGCTCTTTTCCTGGGCTTGCTAACAACTCGGATCAAAGCATTTCACCGCAATTTGGAATACTTTCAGGGTGTTCTTTTCATCACCACCAACCGTCTGAACCGACAAACGATTAACCCCGCCATATTCTCAAGAGCCCATATAGTAATCCACTACCCTTACCTCGGGCTGGATGAACGGCGAAAAGTCTGGCGGAACTCGGTAAGGGAGTTTCCATCCGAGGAAGTAGAGATGTCGTATGCGGATTTTCATGATCTAGCCATGCATGATCTTGATGGTCGAAGGATCTCCTCCATAACCCGGGTTGCAATGATGCTTGCAAAGACGGCGGGGGAAAAGTTGATGAGGCGACATTTTGAGACTGCGTTGGTGATTGGGGGAGTGGGAATTAAGGGCGAGTCTGTCTCGTCAACATTGTGGCCCGGGAAGTAGGTTCCATGTTCTGATAACCTGTACGTTCCTTCTACAGAAAATCAACCCCCGGGGAGTATTATATTATTTAGAGTGTGCGGAGCTGCGCTTTATTTGCTGGGGTTTCTCTAGTATCTATTGCCCACTGTAAATCCTTCGGGGGTTTATTTTGCGGATATGTATTGGAATGATTCGCTATGCAAGGTTAGGGCACGGGGCGTTTTGTGTGACAAAGATCTTCCGGTGTTATGGTATTATACTGTACCCGGCGCAATGCAACAATTGGTGCCTTACCACAAGCCTCTTCACTCCCTACTATAAAAGGTATAGAAACTGCCGCGAGTAGCAAGTAGATGTAATAACTCCGTGTAGTTTCCTAGCATGCTGCTTTCCTCCGACCTACTGCCACCCCACCAAATCCATCAGGGTTTTCCACAGAAGCAAGTAAATCCCGTTCAGCAACGAACCCACGAAATGGACGTACTATAAAAGTATCCAAGATTTATCTGTTCCTACAATCTCTCGACTCCCCTCCAAAGCCCCACAATAGCAGACCCACACAGCATTCCACCACCCAGTCCTCCCCAAAACCCGTAATCCCAGCGGTCACCCTCCCAAGCTCTCGACAAGCGCACAGCCCCGCGCGAACACGCACCAAAGGCTTACGCCCCATCGAAACGACATCTTGAACCTAGCCTTCATTCATTCGTAGCCTCCCACCCTACCCTACAGAGGATCTTCTTTCCCCTAACTCCTAACACCCTCGCAAATGGAGATTCTGCGCGAGTGACGGTCTATGTCCTACCGCGCAGGACTCCTACCTTGGTTAGTAAATTTTTCTAGTTTCGTGGTCGTCGTCTTTGGTATGATGAGACGTTCACGGGGTCAATGGTGAACAGATAGGGTAACTAACTAAAGGTTGAACGAAACCCTGGAGCGGTTTTGTGGTTTGTTTTTGGTGTGAGACGGTGGTGCTATGCTGCTGCGCTCCGGTTGTTGGCGGTGATGGTGTTTTCACTCTCGTGAGAGGCAACTTATCATAGGGATTGTGGAAATCTTTGGTGGTTGGTGCGGGGTTTTTTCTCTTTTCCCTTTTCCGGGGGAGGTGGGAGGGGAAGAGTTGGGACTTAGGAATTATGGGCTGATATTGACATCTTGGTCGATGGGAATGTTTGGATTCGCGTAGTGTCATGGAAGGGTGTTGGGATTGGTTGTGGCGGCGGGGGTTGAGTATGGCTAGAGCTTATTTCGCGGGGTTAAAGATACGAGTGGAGTGGTTAGGGGGGAGAGGAGGGGTTTTCATGGGAGTAGATAGGTCAGCCAATTCAGGTGCTGTATACAGTATCATACATGAGAATCGAATGAGCAGGGACCCGGGAATCCGCGCGATGGGGGTGTTTTTTTAAGAGCTTGGGTTTTAGCTAGGTATTTGGGAGGGGCAAGGGAGAGTAATGAAAAATTGTTTCTACCAATAGGTAAGGTCGTTAATGTTATCTATTCTTTATGCTCTCGAGCAGAAACCACCCTATCAATCACTTTCAGCACCGGGACGAGAAGGGCCCACGCCACTCGACCAACCAACCACCTCTGCTCATGGCAACTATAGTGACCAATTTAGTAATGATGGTAATAACATGCGCTAAGAATGCTTGGGCGTCCCATTATAACCAACATGCATGCGGCGAAGTCGGACTAGGTATACCCCCCTCCAAATACGCTGCCGAGAAATAAAAAAAAGCGACAACAGCCCATCCCGTCCGTTTTTTTGCACCCTGCACGTGGTAATATATCGCGAGGGTGCCTATAGCCAGGAACCACAGGTGACGGGATTTAGCGGAGGGCTCGGGCTGGGGAGCGCCGTTAGTGATCATGCAGCTCTGAGCTCTGACGTGTCGGTCTACCACTTCGAGGTATGATATGATAGTCTAGAATGTTGACGTATAGGTTATTTTTTTTGGGACCTAGGGGGGGTTGTGTGAGCATGGCCGTGCTTTCGGATACTGTCGCTGGATACAAGTGCACCTTAGATCTGTGGTAAAGTGCTGTTTTGGAATTTCTTTTTTTCCCACTCCACTTCAGGGGTGAGATGCTGGGGACAGAAAGCTACTTTACGGTCAAGCTGCTGATATTTTTCCGGCGGGGGTTAACATTGGGATAGTTAAGGTTTAGTCATAATATAGGGAGACCCTACCTCTGCGTGATACGAGGGAGGTTTTGTGCCTGGGGATTTGAGAAGTAATGGGTATCAAAGGATCATAGTAGGTCACTCGGCCCCCCGACAGAGGACTCTCCCACCTCTGGATCCTTAGCGTTCCTTCGCCTATAATGCAAAACAGTTATAATATTCAGACTTATTCGCGCAACTGCGCCCCGCACCCCCTAGCAATCCCACCACCACCAAACCACAACTTCTAACCGGGCACCGCATGCTCTGCCGATCTAGAAGAAACCCGCAACACCTCCCCCCGCACTTCCCCGAACCCACGCTAAGATTATCTCCTTATAGGTGCTGTAGTAGCAACCTCAGCGTCCCGTCCTCTTTCGCTGCTCCCAGCGAGTACACCTTATCGTTCTCCCACGAGTACTGTGCGAGATCCGCACGGCTGGGGTGGCAGAGCATGGACGCTCTCTCATATTCCTCATCCCCAGAGGCGCACCCTTCTGTCGCTGAGCTGTCATAGGGCTCTTCTAGAAATTCTAGGAAATCGTAGATGTTTACGTATATTCGCTTTATGAGCTTTAAGCAGATGTTAGCTGATGTACACGCATAACGGAGGGCCCCAAAGTGAGAAGGGAGTGAGTAGTATTTAGTACCTTTGAAGCCTTGCTCTTTGAAATAGGAACGTCTCCCAACCGGAATAACTCCACTATGGACTCCCACGGCTTCATCTTGTACCCCTCTACAGATCCACTCCTCATATCTAGCAGCCCGTCGAAATGCTCTTCTACCGCTTCGTGATAATCTCTCTTGAATGTTCTGAACTCCTCCGTTTCCCAAAAATCTTGGTGCCACGTCCCGCGCGGATCACGGGCTTTCCAGGCTCGCTTTTTAACCTCGGTTAACTCCCGGAATTCGATTCTGGGGGCTTGGCCGGAGTAGGTGTAATTAGAGGAGTTGTGGGAGGCGAAAAATATGGCGATGGCACCCTGCGCTTCGGGGACTTCGGAATCTTCCGGGTATACCGTTTCGGCATCTTCTTGCCCTGAGGATGCTGTCCCTAGTTCCTGATCCGATTCTGCCTCAACTTCTTCCGCAGGTGCCGTTTCCGCATCTTCTTGTCCCGAGGATGCTGTCCCTGGTTCCTGCTCCGATTCTACCTCAGCTTCTTCCGCAGGTGCCGTTTCAACTTTCCCATCGAGCGCGGCCTCCTCGGGCACCCGGTCCCTGGCAGCCATTAGAGATCCCATCGAACCACCGCTGATCTTTAGGAATTCGGTTTCGGCTCTGCCAATCCGGTCCTCATCCCATCTCTTCTTCAGACATAGTCGCCAGAATTCGTGATCATACTCAGCGTCCTCTCGGAAGACATAGCCTCCCCATTCATGCTTCCAGAAGAAATGTGCCAAGTGGACAGCACGATCGAGAAGTTTGCGATGCTCTTGCACCTCCTCGGGCTCCCACTGTTGTTCTTGTTCTAGTCGTGAGAACTCATCATCGATTGCAAGTGTAGGGTCGTAAGTGTAGTATGAGGAATTATAGCCTTTGAAGAATGCGCCAATTGCTGCTGTGGATACGGGTAATTGGGTCATCTCGATGCCCTTGGAGAGCGACCGGTAGGATGGGGGGGATAGGTGGATTATATACTGATCAGCACCCGGAACTGGCCGTTTTTTCCCTCTTTTTCTTGCAAGTCCACTTTACGTCATATGAGAAGGGTTCATGCACCAACGTGGGAAATTTTCTTGAAGCATCCAGCTGCCGGGTCTGATCTAAATTTATCGATGCATTCGATGATATTTTCAAAGCTATAACGTAGCTGCAAGATTTGTAGTGCCACCATCTGCTCCAGCAACCTATGGAAGTTGGAAGCAGGGGGGAAAGGAAAACGGAAGTGCTCCGCTGCTCCCGAGAATTGTTCGACTTTATGACACACAGCCAGGTGTGCTGCACAATCCCACAAATCCAACATTCGATCCCTAGTGGGAGAAAAAAGTGCGATTGGTCTAGCAGAGGTCAGTATGAGTCCGGATTCGGGTAGCATAACGGGGGGCAATGAACAGAGGGCAGCGAACAACCCCTACTAGATTTGGAGTTTGTCATCAGATTTTTCGGCCTATGCTCGCTGTACCCTTCTATTCGTTGTCGCCCCCCCCCCCCCGCTATGTTACACATTATGCGGGTAAGCTAAGTTGCACCTGAGCACAAACACCAATCACAAGGGGTGCCGATGGTAGGCCTAATAATTCACCGTTTGCCGAAAGCGCCTCTTGCCTCTGGATCAGGCAAGGTCTGTCCTACCGTATTGTACCGCACAAGTATTCTTCATTTCTAGTCCGCAGAGATCACCTCCATTCGCTCTCTAATACCCTCAGACTCCCTCCGACGTGGACAGCACCCCCTCCGTTCTTGGGCCTGGACGATGGAAAGACCCGGGCGTTGTATTAGAACATGCAAGCAATGCCAAATTGAGACACCCCTTAAGGTCGAAAAACGAGAATGAGCTAAACAGCGCACCCTGGATATGTCCCTCGGAAAGCTAATACAAGCCTCAGCATATGTATAGCAAGTATAGGATAAGGTGAGAACAAGTCAAGGCCGCTGGCAGAGGCTCTTGCCTACATTCTAGTAAGTTCGTTGAGTCATTACTTCACATGCCGAGACATTGTGAGCTTGGTGGGAACAAAAGGGAGGTTAGGTAAGGATATACTAATGGGTGGGAAATAGGTGCAATACTGTAAAGGCTCAAATAGAAGACTAATGTGCTAAAACATTGTACTTGCCTCTCCTAGTAAGACGCTGTGTACTGTATATTCCGTTTGCTTTGTCAACTGAGGGCTGAGTTTGCGGTGTTTTCCCCACACGCGACCGAGGAAAGAAGATTCCAACGTCTTAGCACGTTTACCTTCATTTCGAGCACTTACGGTAGGTGTTGTCGTTGACAAGAAAGTCTATGCGCGGAGCACTTTTGCTGGAAGTCTCCTATACAACCGCATTACAGCGAAAGAAAATATCGCCAATAACGTCAAATCCAACCATCATATTCTAATCCCACAATGGTATCTGTCGCTTTGTGTTGACAGCTCCCTATGGATCCAAACCCAAACCGAAATCCAAACGCTAAACATCCTCAACCCGAATCCTAGTTTCCTCTATTCTCCGGTACCGGCAGATTTTTCCAACCCCTGCCTTCCTTCCCTTCTTTCATGACAAGCAACTTCCAGCTCCCACAGTACCCACCGTTGTCGACGCTTTTTCGTCGTTCTCCCGACCAGGGCATTCCGACAAGCTTTCCAATTAGCCAGTGTGGTCCTGCAAATAGCTTTTCTATTCGCTTAACCATAGGCAACCAACCAAAGGTGCTTGAATCGTATGTCACCCGGATGTACGGGTTCATGTATGTTGCATTGGGTGCGTGGATATCAGCATGGATGAGGCAGCACTCGGAGGCGTCCCAGTAGGGTTCCTTGGAGGAACGGAATAGGACTGGGTCTTTCTTTGTGAACACTTCCGCTTTGAAGGCTACAATACCGCCCCAGCAGCTCAGTACGGGTACGGCGTCGGTGGCGGCTTGCAAAGCGTTTCTGCTCTTGCCCGGGGCAAAGTAGGGGTAAAATGGTACGCCCAGATTGTACCCGTCGATATCACGAGTAGCAAAAGTATCATAGTACCTACGAAATGCAAATTAGAGGATAGCCAATGGACAAACGGGGTTTAATACTTGAAGGGGTTTATGAAGTCCATTCCGCAGGCAGTTTCGTACTTCCCTTGATTGGTGGAAAATAGTAGATGGAGTGCTTGAACAGGATCAAATACAACGTCATTCAGAAATAGAACTTTGTTGTACTTCTCCGGATCCTTCACCCATTGTCCCGGGAGCTCAGGGGCATCCTTGGGATCGATATTCTCCGGCACCTGCTCCCACTCTGTACTCTCGTTTTCACCAGACACCGGTTTGTGAGCCTTGGGTATCTTGGGCGGCCCAGTGATACCCCAACGCCCAAGAGAGGGGATGTAGCCAAGCAGCGGCAGTAATGCACGATTGCGGACTTCGGCGAGATAGGTTATTCGCTTGATGTAGGTTTTGCCGTTGGGAAGCTTAACTCTCGGAATAGCAGTCAATGGCAGTGTGGTGGAGACAATCGATCGACCGGCTTTAGGAATGTTTTCGGCAATGAGCTTATCCAGATCCTTAAGGGCAGCTTTAGTCTCCGGTCCGGAATCATTCTCGAAAATACCTTTCCGAAACGAAGTCAATAGGCTGCACACTCAAGCGCCCCCCAAGATCAAGGGGATATGGAGGTACAAACTCAAAAATACATTCTCCCCCCCAATCAAATCCATGAGTTCCATAACAGCATTTCCCCAAGCCCCATTAATCAAATCGGCATCAATTATATTCGCCGCAATGAAAACTTTCTCCATAGCAGGATTTCCCCGACCAGACTCTGTAACCTTCTCCCCACTCTTCCCCCGCCAAAACTCTCGAGGGTTCACCCCACCACCCTTCCGCACAGCGTTTGCGACAACAGCGTAATTATCCGGATACTGGGTCTTCGTGTAGGAGGGATTAAAAACGAATGTGAAGACCAGCAACAGCCCTAGCGCCGAAAGCAGTACCGTCGAAACCTGACAGCACCTTCTCCGGAGACTCCCGGACCTCCGACAACATAACCTCATGGAAGACAAACATGCCCTCCACTTCAGCCGGCGCGAGGATACAGCCGTAGTGTAATTCTTATCCTGACTGTCCAGCAGCCCACGCGAAGGCGACGAAGCCTCTATATCTTCGTCCTCTTCATCGTCCAGGGCAAATTCCTCCGGGGGAGCTGGTGTCCGTTTGGAAAGCTCATAGCTCTCGCTCACAACGGATGAAGACGAGGAGTGCAATATCGGCGAAGCAGGTCTCGAAGCTCGCCGGGGAGGCATATTCGTTGTTTGTTTGCACGGTTTTCGAGGTGGTTTCCTTTCCGGCGGTTTTGCGGAGGAGATGGAGGCACTGCCGGTAGCAGGTTGCCGGACATTTCGGGGCGTTTGCCAAGGCGCGTAAGCCCTATGGTCTGTTGCATGTGGTGCACGATCCTCTGACTGGGTTATGAAATTTGTTGCCTTTTTATTTGAGTTTGGCTTGGCGTCTTGACACTTTTTTTTTTTCGAAACACGTTTCACAGATGCTGACCGCACGCCAAGACTTGGTCCTAGCCTTTCAGCTCAGAGCGACCGCGCAAGCTATGATATGATAGGGGGGAATAAAAGTTGTTGGAAACTGTAGTTATGGGTGCGCTCTCCTCTTATCTGTTGCTGTAGTTACGAGTGACACCTCGTGACCACTTACGTCACCCCCCCTGTTCCCTCTTAAATCCTCGCTTCTCTTTTCTCTTTCTCTTCCTTCTTTTCTTCTTCTTTTTCTCTCTCAATAGTGTTCTTGTTCAATAAGTATAAGCAAGTCCTTTGCTTTCTCCGGTGACCACTTTGCCTTTGAACCTGTGGAACTACTCGCTTGCCCTCTTCTGCACCCGATAGTTCTCAACAAAAGTTGTCGCCTCCGAACATGGAAGTCTAGAATCGAGAATGGAAGAATTAAAAAATTGAAGGGATTAAAAGTGTGCATTAGGATTAGAGCTAGTTCTGATGCACGATTATTAGCTTAAATTACCGGGGTCAAAAGAGTCCTCTCCTCCACCGGTGATCACTCGCCTAGTTTCCTTAACTACTCTCTCACAAAAGAGTCACCTATTAAAACCGGATATTCTCACTCTCAGATCCTTTACGCTCTAGTGATACGTTTCCCCGATGATGTGTCCCCGGGGAGGCCGCCCTATCAACTATGAGTAGGAACCCAAACATGACTCCTGTAGTGGAATTAGCGAGTTGTACACCCCAGGCTGAGATAGTGGAAGAACCACAAGTACGATATCGACGTTTTTGCACCTTCCCCACAGCTCCCTTCATAATGCGACAAAGTGAAAACAGCCCTGCCTGGCTACTTTGGAGAAGGTGGCAAGCCTCCGGGCATTGTGATTGACACCATTTGGCAGTATTAACACCAGGGAGTAAAAGTCTAAGAGGGGTATTTTCTCGCCAGATCTAATGATTAGCTCGCTATATATAAACACTGGGTAGGATGGTGAGCCATAGCTCCTCTCAAAGGGAGTAGTTTCTTCACTGATCGAGGAACAGCACGCTCGCCAGGTCCGCTATTCATATGATGAGAATAAAACATTTGCAGATCTTGATACTTTACTATCTGAGAAATACCCCGTGCAAAGAATATCACCTCAAAAGCCAGATGAGAGGAGTAATTATTGACACGATCTGTTGGTTTAACGGCTAAGGAACTGGTCATTACTAACATGAAGAGGGGAGATTGGGAGTTCAACTCCCTGCATAGTCCAGGCAGCTGGGCATTAAAGATAGCCAATGAACCGCTTTTTTGCTTGTTTAGATGCTAGGTGGGCAGGGAGGGGAGGAGAGATCTGTACCCTAATATATCGGGCAGGAGAACTGGCGAAGAAGTCACAAGAAAGGGTGTAGTTTTCGTTAGCTGAGGGAAATGGTACTGACCGAGCCAGATATGAATATGGTGGGGAGGATATAGCGTTTACAGTTCTTGATACATTATTGCCTTTAAAAATTCCTTGCATGGACAACATCGCCTCAAGGTTTAGAGAAGGGAGGTGGTTTTTGACCAATTGTGGCGGCTTAACTGCTGAACAGCCGGTCACTACCGATGTGAGTAGGGAGGGCTGTGAATTGAGCTCCTCGCTCTAGTGGAGTAGCTGTGCATTAGAAAAAATGCCCGCGAGCTCCCTTTTTGATCACCTAGTAGCTCAGGCTTTAGGAGACTACCAAGGCTTGAACCCTATAAAAGGGCAATTGGTGATATGTCACGTATGTAGAAGTGGCGAAATGGTGCTGTCTGCTTACATGGATATTCAAAGCATTATGCTTTGCGAGAGACTCGCGGACTTCCTCTTGTTCATTAGGTTATCCACGGTTGATTGGGTAGCCCCAGTAGTCTTCACACTTTCTAGGAGCCCGGGCGCGCCTAATGCGACACTATTTGAGGAAAGCCCGACTCGGAATAGTGCCACGGTGCCAGGCACTTGAAGTAAGTCAAAAAACAGCATAATGATAATTTTCGAAAATTCCCAGCCACAGCCAGATCGTTAGGAGGACTCCATCGGATGGAAGTTCTTATAGGGTACTCATCCCCAGTTCTATGTTTTTGATTTCCCATGAGAGCAATATCTGTTGAGATAGCAAAATTTTGAATTACCCGATCATGGCAATTTTGAGGTAATTTTAACCAAGTGCTACTTTTTTTGTGGATGTTATGTATTATAAACCGGAGGAGCCACCTAAGGTTCGGAGCTCCCATCACTGCAGGGGATAATTCCCGTAAGCATAAAGCGTAACAGAATACCTAGGACCTATTGTACAATAGTGATGAGGAGGGATGGGTAGTAGAAATATGGAAATCTGCATTAAGATCCAAGGGGCTTTTATATCTTGCCCTGGCTAACGGAGTCAGGTAAGTTCACCGTACGTTACCGCACTGTACTGCGCTGCATCATACGTACTGTTTGAACCGGCTGTGGTGGGAGTGATATTTCGTGAAAGATGTCTTTCCAGCTTACAACTATTTAGTCATCTCTCTGACCGGCTAGTCTAGAAGGAGAAACGGTTATAATCGGGTGCGCGTGATGCCGATATATGTGGGCAGCTGTTGTGCTTCCAGCCACCTGGGGTTTAAATCGCGCTGTTGCCTTGCTCAAGATATAGTCCCAGTCCTTGAATAAGGTTAGTGTTTCTTTTCGAAGATTTTTCGGGATTTGTTGGAGCAATAAAGCTTGTAGCGTATTATTGTAGGAATTTTTTTATGGGCCGATTTGCACTGGGGACTGTACCTTTTCTCCAGTTACTTAATTGCGGAAAAATAGTATCAAAGTTAAGTAGAATGTTAGAATTCGATTCACTTAATAATAGCGCATACTTTATTTACAATTATTACAAAGTCTATACAAGACCGTAAATTAAGCGCAATAGATATCAGATGCCTAGGGTTTCCCCACTCTAGCCATTCCTTCTCTTTGACCATTCCTCTAAGTTCCCCCAAGCCCTTCCCCACCAACTAGCCGTGTTGGATTTTTGCTGACTTGTGCTTCGATTGTCGTCCTTTTGGTCCTATGGTCCTGTGGACGGGTGGTTGTCGTTGTGTTCAATGTTCTGTGCTGAGAAGGAAGGAAACAGGAGAGGAGGGAAAAGGCGGAGGGATGGCCTCCTTATATATCATAATATCATAGACAAATCGGCCAACCAACCCTACCCACAAAAATGAGGAAGTAGGGCTACCACAACACGGGGTACATTTCATTTTTCGCCGACCAACCCTCCCGTATACCTCCCAATTCAAACCCTATCCTAGCACTTCCCTAGCTGGCACGGGAACGGGAGAAGGATGTTAAGGATGGGGGAGAATGATTTCCCCGGTTTCGCTATAATACAATACTGTTATCTCCAATGTAGCCTCTCCCCATGACACCGCTGGAAATTGTATTACCGGTATTCGGGAATCAATTAATCCTACATCCCGTTTCAGGTAGAAGTCCAGCGCAGGACATATATTTCTTCCTTTGTCTTTGGTAACTCTTTTCAAGAAAACTCGTTGAATTTTTCCTGATCAAGAGACCTTATTCTGGTGTGTTTTGGTACTTGTCTCCTCACCAAACAACCCCTATTGACTTGTACTATTGTGGCTTCCCCCTTCCAGCCCCCAGACTTCCCTAGCTGTAACCCAAAGTAATATTCGGGGTTTCTTTACCTGCCCATGCTCTTCTCAATAGATCAGCTAAGCATCACCCTGCAACTACCAATAGATCACCGAAGGAGGTCTGGTACAAAGTCCAGGAAGAAGTTATGGAACAGCTATTTAAGGCTAACCAGCCAAATATATCCCTGTCAGTTCCGGTTAATGAGTTTCTACCCTTACATAGCACCCAGTGAGGCGGAGATTGAGGAATCGAGAGTTCCATAGGGCTAGAGCACTACCCTATTTAATTAAGAAAAAAGATACGAAGAAGCATTCGTCAAGACGGGTTTGAGGGAATCGAACCGCTCTTCGTGGGAAACCTCAGAACCACGTGTAAGTTGCAATTAAACTAAGGTATAAGGAAAGAAAAAGTTGAAGAGACAAAAATAGTAAAAATATCCAGAAAGTATAAGAAACCAAAAAGAGACATCCAAAGTTAGATAGAGAGGAGAGCTAATAGTTAAATAGAAGGGTAAAATATCAGAGATAGACCAAGTATCATACCAAACACCGTACCAAATAATAATAATAATAATAAAGCCAGCTTATATCCCGCTTCCTCCCCGACGCTTTCCCTTAACAGCGTATCCGGCACGGTTATTCTCGACCAGTTTTTTAGGAGAAACCTGCCTCGATTGCTCGCTCCTTCCCCTCTGTGCCTTTTCCTGCTCGATGAGCCTCCACACTCGCGCCTGCTCCTCGGGACCAATCCACTCCTCAGTGAGCACATCTATCTCTTTGCTCTCTTCTGTGTTCTCAGGTTCTGGCTCTTTAACCAAAGATCTTGGATCTAGACATGCCCGGCAAGAAGAATTCGCGCTGAAAGCATGGTTGGGGTGAAGATGGCAGATTTGGAGGCCACACTTTTTGAAGCACCGGGAGGTGGGCACCTTGCAGCACATTCGACAATGGTGGGTCTGTATCATTGGAGATGTGGGGGTGTTTTGATAGTGGGAGGTAAAGTAAGGCGGGCTGGATTGGATGTTTAGCTTTGGCTCTGGGGCAGACCAGCTCTGGTGTTGTAGTTGGGGTTGGCTTGTATGGTATGTGCCCGGTGCGGTAGTGAGTGTTATCTGCTGGAGTTAATGTCGGCGTGGTTTCGTTTGGGGAAAGTGAATTGAGAAAGAAATGAGGTGGGAAAAATAAAGTATCTCGGGGGGTTAGTTAGCTGCTCACCTTTTCCAAGCAATTTATGAGATAGTGGAAAAGTAACAAGAACCTTGGGGGTGGATGGCAACATGGGTTTCCAGGGAGGAACGAGAGCCCTTATATATCTAGAATTCTTCCAGATACCTGCCTTCATCCCGTTGATACAATGAAATAGTATCAACAATGTCCGACCAACACGTGTTTTGAAACCAAAAGTATTTCAAGCCTACTGAATGTTTTTGCTCATGTTGAGGAGAAATTGTGACACTATGGGGGCCCTCCTTAGACTTGTTTCAAGTAGGGGCCGCTTTCAGGTGAATTCCCGAATGCTGGGAAATAAACAGAAAACAGGTAGTCCTTATTAACAACTCGGCCGATCGTGAAGAGGTCTCCTCCGCACCCCACGCAGACCGGCTGCCCCGGACATAGTCTAGCTTCTAGGTCGTTTGCTTACTTTCTTTGCTCGAGCCTAGATATCGCTAGGTCCCTTCTCCCCCGTCATAGCTACATGAAAACCGATCATGGTAGAAGTAAGAAAACGGTCGGCGAGAGAGTGTGCATGGAGCGAAGGAATGTAAGAAGTGGAGCACACTTGGAGGCAAGTAAAGAGCGAGCAAAAATGTCAAATATATTGAGAGAATGCTTCTGAAGGGCTATTCTGGCAGCACATAGGGAACCTAAGTTAAACACAGAGTCAGTTAACAATGTTGGGAATTTCGCCTTCAGGAGGGTGGG
>Ga0307510_10006069_pt1 | contig 14401 bp, 20 predicted proteins | sample 12_EM_MG_FD_207224 | JGI IMG/M metagenome (GOLD analysis project Ga0307510, IMG submission 207224) | Populus trichocarpa ectomycorrhiza microbial communities from riparian zone in the Pacific Northwest, United States - 12_EM | ecosystem: Host-associated > Plants > Roots > Unclassified | place...
CTGCCTTGGAAAGCAATCTGGCAAGTAGAGGACTTGGCTTTTTCATGCTTTTTCTACATTTTTCATGAAAAGCATGAAAAAAGTAGAAAAAGCACCAAAAAGCAAACAAGGGGTTTTCCTGATGTAGCGAAAGATTTGGTTAGACACATGTAAGCCGAAAAATATAGTTGGTACACACGGGAGCTGGTGGAACGACGGCTTGGACAGGGATTCCCTGAGCAACTCCGGCATAAGGGTTCAAATCACGTTCGTATGGGACCACAAAATCCTGTGCAGTGTCGCTGTCAAGGACAAAGGTGGACGTGCTAAAGATAGATACTACTCACTGGAGGGGGCAGAGGGGGGTACGGCATGTTATAATAATGCATGATATTGTTCTGCAGGCCTTGTGGTTGTCCTTGTGCAGCGATGTTATCGATGGGCGGGGGCATATCGTCCTGGTGGTCATCGGCCTGGCCGTAATTACCGGCAGCATTTACTGGTGGGAACTAATAATAACACAGGTAGATGAGTGTTCAGGATCAGGGGAGGTCACGACGTTATCTGCTCACCACGGCATTCTGCTGTTCGATAGCAGGAACAGGTTGCTGGACTGGAACTAGATGTTGTTGGGGAAAGGGTGGAGCTCGTGGATGGTGGGGAATCAGGAGGACATCGGCGTCCCAGGGTGCATCTGCTGCAGGGAATGCATTCTCTCGAAGGGGATACACATGTTGGGGCCCAACGTCAGCCATCTAACAGCCAAAGGTGTAAAACAGTGTACACAGATGGACTCCAGGTGGGCTTTCATCACTTTACACCAGAAGACCAGTAGTTTGATAGTTGTGAAATTCGGAGTCTCGTGGGTAACAGCATCGTCCAAAAACGGGTCAGGAACGAATATCGGCAGCACTCCAGTTCCCACCGAACTTGCGCTTCATTATTAAAAGTCCATGAAAAGAATATTTCACAAACAACGAACACCTTTCCGGCAGTTCCTGAGTCACGGACAGTATAGTCGGAGAGAGGAGCATTATGTCTAATTTATAGTAAGGGTCTATGTCTAAGAAGGGGAGGAGCTAGAAATATCAATCCGCGGCAGGGGGTAGGTGGACGAGGAACGGGACAGGGTCTGGTGATGGGTGAAGGCAGAAAAAATGCGAAGGTGAACGGAAATATGTCGCCTAATGGCTGGGGGTGCCCAAAAGGGCAATAGTGCCCTGCCAAACACACTCCCCCTTTAGGGGGTCATCGATCATCTTTAGTCCGGTCTACGAACTTTATGCCGGCTCGTGCCATTGGAATAATCCCTTGCTTCGTGGCATGGTGATCCGGGTAATCTACGCCTCTACGCACACCACGTTATATTTCATTATGTGGTGGCATGAAATAAGTTGAGTGGTTTGTGTGTGACCAACCCAGCTGAATTAATTAGTACGTAGTATGGCGGTTTATTTTGGTAGATATGTCCTTATCAAGTATTGTTTGTTTGGACGTGGTGGTAAGGTAACTTAAAATTCTGCTCAAGCACATACGGCGGTACCCTGGAAAAGAGCCTACTCATCGACCGCATAAAAAAATGGCATTCGGTGTGCTATCATACTATGTTCGTGAAACTGAGACTAACGCATCCTCTGCTCTGTTTCATGGCAGGTACTTCAGGAGGACGCGGCGGTCGTGGGGGTGTGGGCGACCGTGCAGGCAGGGGGGGAGCGCGGGGCGGACGTACGTGATTCTCCTCAAATGATATTAACACTCTTACCGACTCTCATGCAGGAGGCGGCATGCAGTCACGCGGCCGGGGCGGTGGTGGCGGACGCGGACGCGGCGGTAGCGGTGGTCGTGGCGGCAAACCTATGGGACGCGGCGGGGCTAGAGGAGGGGCCAGAGGTGGCTTGAAGGTGATCGTCGAGCCACACAAGCACGAGGGCATCTTCATCGCCAAGGGCAAGAGTCGATGCTTGTGACCAAAAATCTCGTCCCCGGCGAGTCCGTGTACGGTGGGAAGCGCATATCGATCGATGCCCACGGCGAAGACGGCGCAAAGGTCGAGTACCGGGTGTGGAATCCGTTCCGGAGCAAGTTGACTGCTGGTGTGTTGGGTCAAGATCTTCATTGCGCCTGGCCCGAAGGTGTTGCACCTTGGTGCAGCGGGCCGGGCGGGTGTGCGGATACCGTGTGTCTTTTTGTGGAGCGTGCCTCATTTTCTCCCATTCTTCACACAGGGAGCGTCATGTATCCTGTTGAATTTCCTGCCCGGTCGAAGCATGATTTGGTCAGCATGGCCAGAAAGCGCAACAATGTCATCCGTGTGTCTGTCTAGCATCTTTCATCTCTTGTCCCATCAGACGGGTTGAACTGCGCTCGTGCATCCCCTTGTCCACCATCGATGTCAATTTTGCAGGATGTTCGTCGGTCAGGTAGCTTGAGGGCTGGGGGTCAGACAGATGGGGAGACGGACTTATTTGGTGGTGATCGGGGCAGGTGGTGGCGGTGCGAGAGGTTCGAAGTGCAGAGAATAGGGTAGAGTTTGGGTTTGCAGGATAGCTTGCTGATGTTGGGGTGGCCGGGTGGCATGGTTGGAGTGGCATTTGGGGGATTTGTTCGGTGGTGCTGATGTTCTGCTGTCGTGGGAGGGCTCCTTCGAAGGGGGCAGGACAAGTGTTGTGTAACTAAGGGGGAGGTAGGGAAAACGGAGTTGTGTAGGTCCGTCGGGTTCCAGGCTAGTTGACTCAAGTGATAATTAGACGTACCGTGTATTTCGGGTGAACATGGAAAGCTTGGTTCAGGGTGATGAAGCGAAGGAGGGGGATGCGTTCTTCGTTGCGGGTCTTACAACCTCCAGACCGTTAAGGGTAGACTTACAGTAGTGCTGGTTATTCGTCAGGAGCACCAGAGTTTGGTGTACGGATCTTCATTACGTGGTATGAACCATTTACAGGGGTGTAACTATCGTCTTATGCTTGGGATGGATGTATAGCGGTGGTAGGGTGGTGTAGTGGGTATGCCTCGTGGGGCGCGCGTTTGTGGGTGTGGTTGTTGATGGGGCCGACGTTACTCGTGGGACATTGCGCATCCTTGCCCCAGCTTTTGCCATGGGAAGACTGCTCCTGGTGGTGGTAGCAGTCCAAGGTGCCGCCCGGATGAGCTTGTAAAAGTCTAACAAAAGTAGACGAACTAATCGTATACAGCACCTTGGAAAAAGAGTTGCTCCTCGTCGACCATTCGGGCTTTCGTGCGATAGTCAGGGAAACAAACCTAATCCATCCACTCCTTTTTTTGTGGCAGGTGCTTCAGGAGAATGCAGTGGCTTTTCGATAGAGGGCGTAAGCCATCGTGGAAGAAGGAAAGCGCATGGTGGACATATGTGCATCCCCTACTCAAATGAGGCAGTGTTCAGTCACGCGGCTGGGCAGTGGAGGATCCGAACCCGCAGGGGCGCGGTGCCACGGGGCCTCAAAGGTGGCCATCGGCATGGGAGCATCTTCTTGCCAAGGCGAGAAGTCGATACTTGTCGCCAAAAATCTCATCATCCCTGGCAATCCGTGTATGGCGTAGAAGTGGACCTTGATGGGCGCCTGTGGTGCGGACAACGGAGACGACGGGAAGGTGGAGGGTCGCGTATGGTGTCCGTCCCGGAACAAGCTGGTCGCGGGAGTGTAGGTGGCCTGGACAAGATTTTCATCGCACTGGCGTGAAGGTGTTGTACCATGGTATGACCAGCGAGGTGAACCGTGAGCTGCGTTGCGGACATCGTGGGACCTTGTAAGTCCTTTTCTTGAGATGTGATACTGTTCTTTTCTCTGATGTGTCCATTTACTTGATTCTCCCCCCTCCGGCCTCTTTTTTTCTTCATTGGAGGGTGTCGCGTTTGAATTGTTCCTCTGGTCGGGTGCGACCTGTTCAATACAGTGAGGCCAAGCAGCGGACGAGTCTCTGTGGGTCTATCTAGCTTCCTATTGTCATTGTTGTATGGCCTGGACACCCTGCTCCTCCCAGAGATACTGGATCCTTCCGTCACGTTGATGTCATTATTGCAGGCGTTGCACAGCCAGATCAAGTGCGTATTTCGGACAGAGTGAACAACAGTTTTCTTGGTCGACAGACTCAAAGTCATTCCATCACTGCGAACTGTATCGATTGGACAAACTCCGCCAGAAGCCGTCTTCGACGTGTTGCGAGTATACAATTTTTAAGCCACTTAAAATTAGACGAGCTCCTGTTCCCTGCGCCGACCCGTTGCGCGACGCAAGTTTTTTAGCTTCAGTCATTATGCCCATTTCAACTGCACTGCAGTAGGCAACCAACGTCTGTGCCAGGTATTCGCAAGTTCAGCCTGGGCAGTGTCTCCTGAGGTTGATTGTGGTGTGACAGAAAAGGCCTGTATTCCGAAGGTACTACTGTAGGACTCTGAGACTATGGAGATGATACACCAAGCTAGGTTTTGTTGCGACGACAAACGAAAAAATACAACACCATTTCAAATGGAGCAGGATAACAGGCAGGCAGCGATGAACGAGAACAAGAGCAAGCTGGGAAAGCAACGAACGAAACTGTAAATGGGCGCTTACATCGACGGGACATCGCCTTCATAGCCGAATGCACCACGACGACTCGTCATGTTGGTGACAGCGAAGTGCGTGTGATAAATGGCAGCCTCAGAGAAGGTCAGCCAATTCGAGTGCGACGACTACCTTGACTCCACCGGCAGGACCTGATTCCATCCAAACCATGTCAACGTGTGAATTGGGCTGGTTCAAGCAGCGGCTTACGAGCCGCCGTAGGGCTTCTGTGGCTGGCTCGTTAGGCAAGTGTAGTTGGTGGGGCCATCCGTCCAGGAAGGCTGGGGCTATGCCAGTTGGAGCATGTTGAACTGAGTGGATATGTTCATTTGCTTCGGAAAATGGTTGAGCAAGAATGGGTCTCTGCGGAAACTGAAGTCATACACACCGAGGCCAGTGAAGTGGTGGGTTGTACTTGGAAGGGCACCTTGAGCAACTCCGAATCCGGCATAGAACTTGACGTCGTGATATTCGCGCGGGGCTGCGAGATCCTATACGATAAGGAAGTGAGATACCCCAAGAATAGATACTAAACACAGGCGGAGGGCGATAATGGGCCGCATTGAAATAATTTATGTCGTTGTACCATGGGTCTTGTGCTAGACCTTGTGCGGCAATGCTTTCAATAAGTGGGGGTATGTCGTCGCTGTTTACATCAAATTGGCGATCACCGACAGCGTTCAGTGGGACGAACTAAAATCAATAGAACAGATGTACGTAAGTGCTCGTGAACGTGAGAGGCCATGATGCCAATATCTGACCAGGTCATGCTTCATTGTGCCGGCCTTGACACCTGTATGACCTGGAACTGGACACCAGTGAAGTGAAAGTGGTGACGGTAGGACCTGCGGGACAGGGAGGGTGGTGGCAACGCTGGGCGCGCCCAATGGAGGGAATGCGTTCCCATGAAGGTGATACCCATGTCGTTGTCTGGTATCAGCCATATGACAATGTGGGTTTGAGTTTAGTGTAGAAACGGGCGGTTGAGTATTGTTCACCATTTAACTAATTCCTTTTATTGGCGTACAGAAGAGCAAGAATCGATGGCGTGTAGATTGGCCGAAATGTTGTGTGGCCACTGTAAAGGGAACATAAAGCAAAGGGTGGAGAGAAAGAAGTGATGAAACGGAATTTTTCAGTACGCCGCATAACGCGCCCACCGCGTGTTCTTCGTAACAAGCTACCCTGAGGGAAGGGTGGAGTACCTTGTGGAGGATCCCAATTTGGTTGAAAGGATGTTGAGTGGCATGGACAAGCCGAGGTGTGTCACTCCAGTGTGGCGAGTAGCTCGCGGATATTTTCGGGCCTATGTCGCGATTTCGGGTAGCCGAAGAGTATGTTATAGGAGTCAATGCGGGTAACAGTAAACATACAAATACAACAGAAAAAAGGGGGCGTGAAGTGAGGGTGGGAACGACGGTGACAGGGGGGAGTGGCGGGAACGGGGACGGAGGGGAATGGGGGGATTGACGGTGACGGGAGTGGGGAGAGGAATGGGATTGACGGCAACGCGACGGTAACGGAGTGGGGATTGACGGTGACCGAGTGGGGAGGATATTGGCAGTGACGGGAGGGTGGACGGTGACGGTGACGGGGGGTCGGGATGGGAATGACGAGGACCCGAAGCTTGAGGCCTCAGCTTGAAGGTTGAAGCTGAAGGTTGAAGTCTGAAGGGAATTGCGTTGGTGGCGGTCCGGTGGAAGTGGAAATTTTCAGGGTTTGTCGGTTGTTTCCGCCGCGACGACGGAGACTCGACGGAGGCAGCATATTGAACACGTTTTATGCCACGCAGAGTCGGCGCGCCCAGTTTGACACAATTAATGTGATCACTTATTTTTCCACCCTCCTCTAACAGAGCGGAGACCATTTCACGTTTAAAACCCAGCGATTGGGCGTGTCTTCGTTCCCCCTCCTCTTTGCACCATACAGTATAAAATGTGCTTTTTCTCCGATGGCCATCAAGCTCAATCCTACTTGTAAACTCGAAGTCTGAGATGGCTGGTATCCCACCATACCGTGATCACATTCCAAGGAACGCACTCCCTGCAGCGCCTCTGCCCAGGGGTGCCTTTGACCCCCCACCGCACCAGCATCCAGTTCCAGGCCGGCCAGTTGTCCATCCTGGTTCACCGCAGAATGCTGTGGTTAGTGATTGGCATCATGTCCTCGTCCCCTCCCATTCATGAGCACTCATCCATGTGTCTTCATTAGTATCCTCAGGTGAACATTGCTGGTAATAATCGGCTTAATGGTCACTGGGATGTTGTACCTATGCCCATCGAGAACATCGCTGCACAAGGACAACCACAAGACCTACAGAACAATGTCATGGATTATTATGACATGGCCTACCCCCCTCTGCCCCCTGCAGTAAGTAGTATCTATCCTTGGCGCATCCACATTTGTCCTTGACAGCGTCACTGCACAGGATTTTCTAGTCCCATACGGACATCATGGTCATGATATGAACCATGATGCCAGAGTTGCTCAGGGTATCCCCGTCCAAGCCGTCGTCCCACCAGCTCCCGTGTGTACCAACTATATTTTTCTGCTTACACGTGTCTAACCAAACCTTTCGCTAAAGGAGATTGACATATTTGACTATGCTGGTCAATATGCCCCCGCCGCTCTAGCTCCAGCCTTCGTCGATGAATTGCCCCACCAGGCACACGTGCCTATCGAGCCTGCCACAGAAGTCCTCCGCCGCCTCGCGAGTCGCTACCTGAATCAACCCGATTCACAAGTTGACTTGGTTCGTATGGAACCAGGCCTTAGGGGTGGTGTCAGGGTGGTCATCGCCGTCGAATTTGCTGACCCTCTGAGACTGCCGTAAGTGGCATTTGTCACCAACACTTGGTCGTCCGATGGCTCGCTGTACCCATTCAGTTTTGAAAGTGCACCGTCGATGTTAACACCGATGTACTGTTCTCGTCCATCCCCCAGTTTTACCCTCGTCCTCGTTTTTTACCGTTCTGCTGTTTCCTCTTTTTCTTTACCCTTGTTTGTGCTATTATATTTAATGGTTTGCTGCGGCGCTTCTTCGTGGTGGTCAGTATGATATTGGGCTGAGACTTCCTTGATGCGTTACGCATATCTATACACTGTCGGGATTCCGTTACCTCGGGAATGCAAGCCATTTCTTTCCCATAGCGTGTTGGAACATGTTGGAACTTGGAACCATGATCCGACCCTTTTCGACACATTTGCAAATTCGCATCCAAGACCAGACGCCGTCCCCTCTCTTTTCGTCTATTTTCTCCTCTCTCTGAAACCACCACCACCACCTTCGCCAATGTCAACAACGTTGCCGTAACTGCAACACGAAACCAGCCGTTCCACTCCTCTCGACTCCCGCCTCATCGCCTTCTATTTCTCTCCTCTGCTCACGCCCTCGCTCGCCCGCACGACGTCGCTTAGGTAGTCGCGGTCGTCCGGCACTCGTACGACCCTGGTCAGCTCCTTCACAGTCTGACACTTCTTAGTTCCCATCGCCTTGCCATTTACTTGTACATACTCGTTGTCTCACCTCAACCCGCGCCGACATCGCTCTGGCTCATACCCGCCGACATCGTCTCCCACCTTTGGACGATGCCAGCATGACCGCCTCGTTTTCCTTCTGCATCGCTTTCTCGACTTCGCGTTCGTTCATGGCCTCTTCGCAATACCTTACTTAGTCCGGACCTCAGTAGGTACTAAGATGTGTTTAAGCCACGCCTCCTGCTCTCGTGGAGTGCATCGGCAGCCTCGTCGTACATCCTCAATTCTACCCTTGCATTCTGTTCATCTCTCAGTGTGATTCCCCTTTTGTCGTCGCGAGACTGTCTTTCGCCTTTCTCATCGTCTTCGTCGCCCAACTCGACCTCATGCAGCGGAACCATCGTCCGCGCCAGTTTCCGCGCCTTTGTCCAATCCCTCTGACTCCCTCGGTGTCATCATCCGTTATCCGCTATCGTCCCCTTCTCGCTCTCACCTCTTCTCCCCTTTTCCCTCTCCTTCCTTCTCTTTCCTGTCCACTCTCATTGCAGCCGCCATCTACTCGGCGTGGCGGGTGCACTTTCGTCTATGCGAAGATTGACTCAAACCCTGCGTGCCCATTATCTCATCACATGACTTACAGTAGGAGAAGAAGGAATGAACGTAATTCCACGTGGGACTAGCGCCCGGCCTGATCGGCGATATTTAGCGATGTTACATCTCCATCAAGATGTCCTCCGGTTTGCGGTTGGGTCTTCAATTTCAGCCGGCAGCTGAGGCTAGTCAATTGTCCGTATATGCGGACCACCTCCCAACGGGGCGGCGTAATTCGGAACTGGAACTCGACCTTCATCCGTGATTTGTTCGAGTAGATAAAAATATCTGCCCGCAACGCATCTGGCTGTGCGACACCGGCAAAAATGACATCGATGGTGGACAGGGTATCCGGGTTCTCTGGTGGATCCGGGAGTTGCACGGGTGCCATTAATGAGCTCTGGTGCGCCACTTCCATATACGGCGCGAGACTTCGGTCTTCGCAACTCATACTTGTATCATGATTCTTGTTCTTGGAAACGCACAGGAGAGAGGTTCGACACCACAAGGCGGGTCGAGTGTCAGGCGCAACTGCGGCACAACCTCCGTATGGAGGTTGCTCCGAGTCAGGGCCGATCAGAAGGAATACTTTGGCTGTGGGAAACTGACGGGTGGTACAGTATGGATAAGAAGCGTCCCACCGCCATAAATCTCGATGATGTTGTGATGAAGGAACAAACCTTGCGGACGCTGGCTGTTTTCTAAAATTGAGTTTCCGCTCAAAGGCTGTGTGACCCACGAAAGGAAAATGGGGTGGTGCGAGCGAAGTTCTTGTCAATACTGCCCAACACCCTTGAACACGCCCGCAGCCAACATGCTCCGGAACGGGTTCCACACCCGTCGGTAGTCGATCTCGTGCCGTCCTCGCTGACGTCGATCGAGACGGATGCGCTCCTCGCCGTACACAGACTCGCCAGGGACGAGATTTTTAGTTACGAGCGTCGACTCTTTGCCCTTGGCGATGAATGCCCTCGTGCTTGTGTGGCTCGGTGATCACCTTCGAGCCGCCCTTGGTCCCGCCGCGTCCCGGGCTTTTGCTGCCACGACTCGGACTACCACTTTCACAAGTCGACTCTCGTATTGTGATTTGTATCAAGGTGAAATGTGTAGATTCAACAGCCCCCCCAGAAATTGTCTTTGGTAGAGAAGTCAATGCGTTGCGGGCAGAGATCTTCAATCTATTTGAACAATCATGGATGAAGGTCGAGTTCTTATTCCGAAATGCGCTGCCCCGTTGGGAGGTCGTAGTGACAGCTATGGCCCCGGTCATTAATACTCTTACACTTCCCTGAGAGGCTGAGAATGGCGGTAGTGAAAAGGCCATCAGCACCAGGGAATCGCGCGAATGAAGCCCGGGCGGTGTTCCCTGGAGGTGGTCATGGTATGGGAAAGAAGTGACCTGCATTCTCGCGGTTCCAGAATCTTGAAGATGTATGGTCAAGTGCATCAAACGATGTCTCGGCTCGACACCATACTGACCGTCACGACGAAACACCACAACAAACTCTTAAATACAATAGCACAAACAAGGGCAAAGAAACAAAGAAATAACAGAACGGTGAAAAATGACTACGAAAGCAAAGCTGGGGAAGGATTGACGAGAACAGTACATAGGTGTTAATATCGACAACATATTTTCATCGCTGAATGGGCACAACGAGCCATTGTAGTAGAGACGACCAAGTGTTGGTGACAAATGGCACTCTCAGTGGAGGTCAGCCAATTCGATGGTGATGACCACCCTGATCCTACCCCCAAGGCCCGGTTCCATACGAACCATGTCAACTTGTGAACCGGGTTGATTCAGGTAGCGGCTCGCAAGCCGGCGGAGGACTTCCGTGGCAGGCTCAATATGCACGTGTGCCTGGTGGGGCAATTCATCGACGAAGGCTGGAGCTAGAGCCGCGGGGGCATGACCAGCATGGTCAACTTGAAATATCTCGATATCCTTTAGCAAAAGGTTTGATTAGTCACATGTATGCAGAAAAATATAGTTGGTACACACGGCAGCTGGTGGGACGACGGCTTGGATGGGGATACCCTGAGCAACTCCGGGATAATGGTTCATATCATGACCATGATATTCGTATGGGTCTAGAAAATCCTGTGCAGTGTCGCTGTCAAGGACAAATGTGGATGCGCCAAGGATAGATACTACTCACTGGAGGGGGCAGAGGGGGGTCCATGTCATAATAATCAACGACATTGCTCCGCAGGTCTTGTGGTTGTTCTTGTGCAGCGATGTCCTCGATGGGCAGGGGCATATAATCCCAGTGGTCATCGGCCCAGCCGTAATTACCGGCAGCATTCTCTAGTGGGAACTAATAATATCACAGATAGATGAGCGTTCATGACAGGGGAGGAGGTCACGATGCTATTTGCTCACTACGGCATTCTGCTGTTCGATAGGATGGACACGTTGCTGGGCTGGAACTAGACGTTGTTGAGGAAAGGGTGGAGCTTGTGGATGGTGGGGGCTCAGGACACCGGCGTCCCGGGGTACATCCGCTTCAGGGAATGCATTCTCTCGAGGGGGATACACATGTCGGGGCCTAAGGTCAGCCATCTGACGGTCAAAGGTGTAAAACAGTGTGCACAGATGTGGACTCTAGGTGGGCCCTCATCACTTTACATCAGAAGACCAGTGGTTTTATAGAGGACTGCTAACTGTATCGTCACGGTAATTGGACAGCTCTTCTCAAGGGTCCCCTCACGGGTATTGTCAGGATATTCCGAAGGGGAAGGATCTTCCTTTTAAGGGTGAGGTGTAGGTAGGCCTGAGCTTATGTGACAATCAACATAGACCTCGGTTCCGGAATTTCCATACAGAATGCTCCAGTTGTCTGGAATGCACTGTGGTAAAGTTTTATGGGCGCTAAGATAGACGCCTTCGTTACTCACCTCAAAGACACTTCGCAAAAACTATGAACTTGAACACTTCTGAAGGGTTTTCCTGTGGACCTGTGGGGTGCCGGGCCCAGATACTAACTAGAAAAAGATAATAAATTATCTCCGGCAGTCCACTGCCGGACAGTGGGCACTTGGAAGTTGGAAATCACACCGATAATCGCGATAGTACATTTTAGGTAGGTAGGTCTGATGCATCGCTGGCACTCAGTACTCAGGCTTTAATTCTCGGTGACGTGAGCTTTTTTTAGGTAATGGCAAATCTCGGGCCGCTCTGTCCAACTCAAGTAATCTGACGAAATTCCGCGCAGAACGGCGGTTCCTGGAGCGAACTTTAACACAGCCCTGCCGCATTCGCTTCTTGTACATCAAATAATAATACAGTATGGAGTGAATCACGAGAAACACGAGAACAAGTGGACATTCATGGACCGCGTGTCAGTGATTCGCGGCGTGAACAGGGTCAACTAATGCTGTACATGCTGCATCCCACCGGCTTGGGTGCTTCTCACTTCAAATCAGTTGTGGGCCCCTCGGCGATCTTATCCGGCTATCGTTTCTAGATTTTCATCCCGCCATTCCTTGGATGGTGAGCGTTCCGCTCCGTGGGAATACGCGGATGTGCTCCCCGGTAAAACGCCAGTGGGGCTTTCTTTGGCACTGGTAGGGCGGAGATATACATGATTGTGCTGGCCACCTTCGTCCCACCTTGATGGCGGCCTGTCAAAATCAGTCCTCTGTTTCCCGTTTGCCGCTCCAAAATTGTCTTGGTACTTGATCTTGATACCGACATTGATAGAGAGTTTGCCTTTATGCTGGACTTAATTGTGGGGATTGAGAATGCTCTGTATTACCTAATAGGCTCAGTATTGTAAGTTAGGCCTATTCAAGGCTCGTGCCATTGGAATCATCCTTGCTTGGCACAGTGACCAGGGTGACCTACGCCTCTACACCAACGCGCACCACGTTATGTTTCATTCCGTGGTGGCGTGAAATAAGTTGAGTGGGTTTGTGACCAACCCTGCTGAATTAATTAGTACGGCAGATCTGGGGTTTATTTTGGTAGATATGTCCTTATCAAGTATTTGTTTGTTTGGACAAGGTGGTGAAATTCTTGAGGTCAGAGTTCCAACTCAAGCGCATACGGCGGTACCCTGGAAAAGAGCATACTCCTCATCGACCGCATAAAAAATGGCATTCGGTGTGCTATCATACTATTTTTGTGAAATTGAGACTAACGCATACTCTACTCTGTTTCGTGGCAGGTGCTTCGGGAGGACGCGGCGGGTTTGGTGGTAGGGGAGGAGGACGCGGTGGTCGTGGGGGTGTAGGCGACCGTGGAGGCAGAGGGGGAGGGCGGGGCGGACGTACGTGATTCTCCTCAAACGATACCAACACTCTTACCGACTCTCGTGCAGGAGGCGGCATGCAGTCACGCGGCCGGGGCGGTGGTGGCGGGCTCGGACGCGGCGGTAGCGGTGGTCGTGGCGGCAAACCCATGGGACGCGGCGGGGCCAGAGGTGGGGCCAGAGGTGGATTGAAGGTGATCATCGAGCCACACAAGCACGAGGGCATCTTCATCGCCAAGGGCAAAGAGTCGATGCTCGTAACCAAAAATCTCGTCCCCGGCGAGTCCGTGTACGGCGAGAAGCGCATCTCGATCGACGTCGGCGGCGAAGACGGCGCGAAGGTCGAGTACCGGGTGTGGAATCCGTTCCGGAGCAAGTTGGCTGCTGGTGTGTTGGGCGGCATGGACAAGATCTTCATTGCGCCTGGCCTGAAGGTGCTGTACCTCGGTGCGGCGAGCGGGACGAGCGTCAGCCATGTTGCAGATATCGTGGGCCCCGTACGTCCTCTCGTGGGGCTTGATCTTGTTCATTTCCGCTGATGCATCCATTTTTATCTTTTTTCTTCAGGAGGGCGTCGTATATGCTGTTGAATTTTCTGCCCGGTCGGGTCGCGACCTGATCAATATGGCCAAAAAGCGTACGAATGTCATCCGTGCGTCTGTCTAGCATGTCTAGTCCCCTTTTGCACAGCCTGACGCGCCTGCGTATTCTGACTAGCCATCATCGAGGATGCACGCTTCCCTCAAAGATACCGGATACTCCTGTCCACCGTCGATGTCATCTTCGCAGACGTCGCACAACCGGATCAGGCGCGTATAGTGGCACACAATGCACACCAATTTCTAAAAGTCGACGGTCACGTCGTAATTTCCATCAAAGCGAACTGCATCGATTCGACCGCCCCGCCAGAGGCTGTCTTTGATAGGGAAGTCAATGCCCTGCGAGCAGAGATGTTCAAGCCACTTGAACAAATCACTCTGGAGCCTTATGAGCGAGACCATGCCATGGTTACAGGTATGTCGTATTAGTCATTAATGGCCCACGTTGATCACTCATTGGGACCATCAGCACGGTATGTCCGCCATAAGTAGTGTTGTTATTCTGTCTTTGCTATCATATGTCAAGAATGTGTGGCGGTGTTCAATCAAAAAAAAAAGGGGGGAAAGTGAATTACCATTTTTGACCGCGGTATTATTGGGGCGTGTCATTAGCTTAGCTTTCTCACCCTTCATTCATCTTTCATCGCGTCCTGTGCTGCGCTTCAACAAACATCTTTCCTTCCTTACCGCCGACGGTCTCAAACCCGTTGCGCGAGCGCGAGACCGCCCACTTAAAACTGAAAGCCGATGCCAAACCCGGAAATTGCCATCACCGTTCACCCACCCCCAGACCGCGCATCGCGTTCATCCGAAGACTTCGAACTCGTCCGCTATCCTACCCACGCACCCACCGACTGGCAACCTTCACACCGCCAAGAAGAACTCCCATACTATATGACCGACGACACTTCTGCCCGCCGCAGAGTCACACAACACC
>Ga0307510_10006070_pt1 | contig 14398 bp, 14 predicted proteins | sample 12_EM_MG_FD_207224 | JGI IMG/M metagenome (GOLD analysis project Ga0307510, IMG submission 207224) | Populus trichocarpa ectomycorrhiza microbial communities from riparian zone in the Pacific Northwest, United States - 12_EM | ecosystem: Host-associated > Plants > Roots > Unclassified | place...
CCCTGGCTCAGTATCTAGCCTGGTACTTCGGGGTCCACACGCTCATACTTAACGGATACATCTTCAGATGCCAGCCACGGCCGCGAATGCAAATATACTTCGCCAAATGGGTCCGGTTGCACGAGGCACGCGGCATCAAGATGGACGCTCGTTTCTATTAGGCGCGGACTCTTCCTTCACGTCACACCGCTTTCTACCATGGCGGACAAATCCCAAGGACTGAAGGGCCTGGACCGTGTTCTCTCATTACTGAACATGGCCGTTGGTGCCTTGGACCGCGCGAAGGAGGCAACTAATGCGACACCAGCTAAGGCCGCGTTCACTTCTGCCGGTATTCTTCTCACTATGATTAGAGTGGGTTTCCCCCAGTTCATGTTGGTCGATTGCCGACTGATGTATGTAGGACTCGATGGCCAACAAAATGGACTATGTAGAACTAGGGCTAACCTGCTCTGACGTTTGCGAAGTCCTCAATCGGGGGATAGACGGAAAGCGGGCGGATCAAATCAGTCGGGCTGTCCTCGAGGCGGTTGAGAAATTGACGACGTGAGCTGAATCGGCGATGCGTACGCCGGACAATATCCTCACCAAGCTCTCGATCAGGATTGAAGACGAGATCCAGACGCACATCATCAAGCGAAGCAAACGGAACGCGATCTCTCGACGTTACCACGCGAAGGACGATGAAGAGGCGATCGCCGCCTGGAAGTTAGACCTCGACGGGATTCTTCATGTCTTTAACGTGTGTTCCGTCACCCCCGTATGACGAACGCTGACTTTCCACTTCCAGACCAAATTTGGGGTAAAACCACGCGCGACCGGTTTTGACACTCGTCGGGACGCTGCGAAAAAACCCATCACCGGGAGTGATGTTGCGAACACTCACGCCATCGTTTCCGACCCGCATCGTGAGGTGAGGAACCGCGAAGGTGCGGGTGGTCGAAATCAGGCAGTAAGTGCCACTCGTACTCTGCCCGCCACCGAGCAACCAGTACTCACCTCTGCTCAGACTCATGCCAGGTCAGCAATCTCGGCTGCTATCGCATCCACCGTGTAATATTTACATTTAGTGCGCCCGGAGAATCAACACTCCCGCTGCCGGGAAATACGCGTGGAATTGCTTCCGACATTCATCACGACGTTGTGAATACTCGAACCGTGGTCAATAACATTCACAACATGCTGAAAAGTCAGGAAGGGGCTGGTTACAAACCTCAGTTGGTAAGTATCGCTCGTATTCTGTCCCTCACCGAATACACATTTACTGTCGCCTAGGCTCAAAACAGGTCGGCAATCTTAATCACCGGGAGATCCAGCATCTTACGTTTGCGTCTAGTGTCCATGGGGAACTACCACCTCCGCCACCAAGAGGCTTCTTCGGACGCAACGAGCTAATCGAGAAGATCGTTCGTTTCGCACAGAATCTCACGCCAATTGCTTTGGTTGGCGCCGGGGGAATCGGCAAAACATCCATCATCCTAACCGTCCTCCACGACGATCGCATCAGGCAGCGGTTTGGTGACAACCGGCGGTTCATTCGCTGTGATCAGTTCCCCGCATCTCACACCCATTTCCTCCGTCAACTCTCCAAGGTCATTGGCGCAGGTATCGAAAACCCCGAGGACCTGGCCCCCTTACGACCATACCTATCCTCGAGGGAGATGCTCATAGTCCTTGATAATGCTGAATCCGTTCTTGATCCGCAAGGGTCGAGCGCACGGAGGATCTACACTGTTGTGGACGAACTGGTTCGGTTCAGCAACATTTGTCTTTGCATTACCTCCCGCATTTCTACCATCCCTCCTCATTGCGAGACTCTCCAAATCCCGACACTATCAATGGAGGCTGGATGTGGCGCATTTTATCGCATCTACAAGCACGGCGAGCGGTGTGATCCGATCAACGACATCTTAAAACAACTCGACTTCCACCCGTTATCCATCACCCTCCTCGCTACTGTTGCCCAACACAACACATGGGATGCCAACCGACTGGCCAGGGAATGGAAGAGACAACGAACGGGAGTGCTTCACGCACAGCACTCCGGGAGCCTCGCCGCCACGATCGAACTTTCCCTTTCCTCACCGATGTTCCGAGAACTTGGGCCCGACGCCCGAGAGCTCCTCGGAGTTGTCGCCTTCTTCCCACAAGGTATCAATGAAAAGAATATCGACTGGTTGTTTCCGACCGTCTCCAACGGACCAAACACGTTCGACACATTTTGCATCCTGTCCCTGACACATCGAAGCAATGGATTCATCACGATGTTGGCGCCGCTCCGAGATCATCTCCATCCCAAGGGTCCGACGTCATCCCCACTCCTCACCACAACCGAGGAATGCTACTTCTCCCGGTTGTCAACTTATATTCATCCCGATGACCCCGGCTTCAAAGAATCCCAATGGATCACGGAAGAAGATGTCAACGTCGAGCATCTACTGGATGTCATCATATCGATCGATCCAAGCTCGAAAAATCTCTGGGATGTCTGTGCCAAATTCATGGACCACCTCTATTGGCATAAACCACGGCTTGTCATGCTGGGACCAAAGATCATGGCACTCCCGGACGACCATCCCTCCAAAACGCAATGCTTGGCCGATCTCTCGCGGTTGTTTTACTCGGTTGGAAACTGGGTGGAATATGAACGGCTCCTCACCAACACCATAAAACTCTCAAGAGAGCGGGGGGACGACTATGAAGTTGCTCGGGGATTGAGTAACCTATGTGAAGCAAATCGGCTGATGGGCCTCCACAAGGAAGGGGTACAGCAGGCCAAGGAAGCGTCAGAAATCTTTGAACGGCTTGGTGATACGGCGAAACAAGCAGGATGTTTGATCGACCTCGCTTGGGTATTGCATGACGACGAACAACTCGACGCCGCAGAGGAAGCCGCATCCCGTGCGATCGAAATCATCCCGGAGGAAGGCGGACAATTCCTGGTCTGCCGGGACCACCGCGTTATTGGCGAGATATACGACTCCAAGGGCAATACGGAGAAGGCCATCCGACATTTCGAGACAGCCATCGAAATTGCATCCCCTCTCAGCTGGCACGGCCAGCTATTTTGGGTTCATTTCGCCCTGGCGGACCTATTTTACCGGGAAGGCAGGTTCGATGACGCACACGTTCATATCGAACGTGCCAAGTCACACGCGGTCAACGATGCATACAAGCTGGCTCGTGCGATGGAGGAGCAAGCTCGGTTTTGGTGTGGCCAATGCAGGTTTGAAAAGGCAAAGTTCGAGGCTTCGCATGCTGTCGAAGTTTATGGGGAGCTTGGGGCTACGTATGATCTGGGAAGGTGTAGGGGACTCCTCCAGTGGATCGACGAGCAGATGAACAACCCAGTTGCCCCCGAGGAACCGGACGTTGATGGTGAGCTCCTGGAAACGTGACCACTTCCTGCGTGCCCTAACTTTCCATTGCAAGGTCGGGAAACTGAACAGATCGCTGTTGCCTCGGTTCCTTCGGAGGGATCCTTGCGTAATTCGCCATCGGCCCTGTCTCCTCACTAACCCATCCCTGCGTCATATACCTGTGTAGCCATTATCCCAAAACCTCCCCCTTTCTCGCCTCCATGAATATCCCCCGCCTCAGTTCATGGATGTTCTTTGTTTGTTATCCCATCTTTCACGATATTGAGACTTCGGTTGTATTATTTCGGAGTGGGTTATCGAGATCGATAGTGTGAGCAATTGCAAGCACCTAACTACACCAGAATTTTTCTGAGTCTGATAAGAAAAATAAAGACCCATGGTATCATAGATTTGGCGGGGGAATTAATAACGCATACACAAAATCGCGAGGAACGAAGATCGCGTCGTCGGCCAGTAAGATTTCTGGAGAAAGGGTGAACGGAAGGAAATCGGGAGGAAAAAAACCAAAGATCTTCCTTCTCTACTGTTTCTTACCATGGCTATCAGTGCCCCTTCCCCTAGTCGAAGTCGGGGTCGTCAGAGTGGGTGGTTCATACGCCACCCTAAGTGGAGGCATACCGTCTGGATTCCGTGACTGTTGCGACCGGTGGCAGATTCATGGGGTTCGTCCTTCCGGTCCCAGGAGCCTGAGTAGGTAACGACGTAGGTGCGGTCCTATCCGTCCTAGGTCCAACAGGTGGTAACTCGACAGGGCCATGAATCGGGGTCAAAAACCTCCTAGCCTGAGCCGGCGGAGTCGACAAACTATCATCCGAGGACAAATCCGATGGGACCTCCTCGTCTGACGAGGTCACCGACGGAGGTTCCTCGGCGTGCGTGCTGGGGAAGTTCTAGAAGTCGAAACCCCACCCTGCACCGGGAATAAGCAGTCCCGGGTTGGCTGGCAGAGGCGAGCGGCCGGTCCTATTGATTTTCGGAGGCGTCAAGAACACTTGTCATCCCGAGCAGTTCACTATGCAGGGAAACGGTTGGGGGGATGAAAGTACCACTAGGGGGGATGAGGACACCGGTAGGATATCTGCTTACGATACCGCAGCCGACGCCTGTGAATCCGAAGACCTTCCTCTACGGTTATGAGCTCTGTGACGGTCCGTAACCGGAGAGTATGGTGTTCTGCTGGTCACCGAATATTTATCAGAATTATGAGCATCCGAAGTGGGGGGAGGGACCATGAAGATTGTTTGGTTGCCCGGTGACTTGATGGGCGGTGGGTTTGGCGAAACCTAAGCCGGAAGCCATGGCTGAGGAGGTAGAGCCATAGGGCATGTAACTCGAGATGACAGTTCATGTGGAGGGGGGAGAAGTATATCATCCCCATCGCTAACCGGAATCCATACATCAAGGGGATGGATACCTGCTTCTGCGCAGACCTTGTGCCCACGCTCGCAACAGACACAGGACGGAGCGGGACCACGGGTGAGTCTGGAGTGGGTATGAGCACGGGTTGCGAGAGTTTCGGAGGGATCGGGAGATGGAATCCGTACAGGCGCGGTGACTGCCACCCTCTTCGTGATTCCCGGAGCTTTACCACCTCCTCCATGAGCGCTAGGAAGTAGTGGTCCTGGGAAGAGGTGAGTGTGGATTCCTTGTTGCCCGGTTGTGATAGTCATCGAGCCCTCGATCGATCTCGCAGCGGCAGCCGTGCCCTTGGTCGATATAATTGATCCCCCGTCTTCTAGTCAGACCCTCCCTGAGACTAACCCTCCTACCTTCCTCGCGAACAATATCTACCAACCTCCGCTCTCTCAACTTCCTCGCGATGCTCCTGGCAAGTTTGGTAGTAGCGTGTTCGGCCTCGTCTCTCGCCTTCTCGGCTTGGACTTTACTAATCTCCTCCTGGGCCTTCTTCAACTGAACCTGATACAAACCTAACTCTTCCGCCTTCTGCTTCAGCGCTTGTTCTAACCCTCCCCCAACCTAACCGCAGCATGCGTCGCCCTGCGTTCCGCACCGTCCACGCGTTACTTCTGCTGAGAGAGCTGGGAGGACGGGGTCTGGGCCCATTTACTGAAATCTGACGTTGGTATCCCCTCTTCGACCAGCATACGAGCGAGATCTTGACTGTATAACTCTCTATACGTGGAATCCCGTTCCTTGTGTCCGCGAGACTTGCGGCGGGATGTGCTGCTTCCGCTGGAACTGCTACTACTGGAGTTGGAGCGTTTTAGGGTTGTGGGGGAGGTGGGGTCGATTAGATGATCCTCACCAGGTGCCTGCACACTACAAGAGTTTCACCTTATGCATAGAGGCCCTGAACAGCGCCCACCCACCACACAGGTGGGTCATGAAGCGTCTTTTTGTTGTACTCCTCCTCCCCTTGGTCCCCGTGGAACCCCCGCGACCGCTCTTGGCCAAAAATAGGGATGGTAAAACCGTGCCGCTGATTAATCGATAATCTATGGATCCACCAGCCGCCCGTTAAGACGCGGGTGGAGCCACAGACGACATCAGATGATAACTGTGCTTTCGAGATCGTTGTGCGACTCGGACCTCAGGTATACGCGCCCACCCAGGGAATGAATTATCTCCACCTTGGCGTATGGCGGAGTGTCAAAGGGTAACCGGTAATCATTGGGCGATGGTGTCACTGCGGAAGGGTGTTTGTGATCGGGGTGAAGGATCCGGATCCCGACGCCAGGTAGAGTACGTTATACGGCCTCCGGCATTACGAATCTTTCGTGAATAAATGCACGCATTGACAGAGTGTCCTTTTTCTGCCCACCCATTCCCCCGCTGTCGATGAATGACACCAGCTGGTCGCTGGTGCTGAGGATATCATCCATATCCATTGGAATCTATGAGTGAGCTCGTCAGTGTGTTCATGCGCCTTTTCATCTTACGTGTGTTGAAGGTACATCCTAACACTACCGGCGGAGTGGAATTTCTACTTCGGTTACAAACGTAGAAACCTTAGATGGGAGTGAGCCACAGTACTCTACAGAACCTTCGAAATATCAGCTTAGATCTCCTGCGTTCAGCGTCGGGGCGATCCTCTTCGGCCTTATTCGGTGGGTCGGAACGCTTTCCGCAGTCCTATGACATCGAACTTAGTCATTGCGTACAGCTATGTCACCATCATGGCCATCACATTCAATAACGTCGGATATTTCGTTGAGGGATTCAGCGTGGAGGCGTGCCAACGCTTCCATATCGTCTCGCCAGTACTCAAAGGTCAGACGGAGGAACATCTCTTCCAAGTGGGGGTGAACTGACCACGATCGTGTTCTTGATCAGTGGTCCAGGCCATGATATCGCAGATCATCCTTGGGCTTAGGTAGGCGGGTAATCACCTCGCGTGCATGCCAAATGATCCTCAAGCTTGTCTGCAGGACATACGGAATTAGTGGTCGGAATAAAAATTTGGGTGTTTTCCTCCTCACATTTTGGTTCGTCTGTACGACCGGTGAATGGTTCACGGGTCTGTATGGGAGAGAGTTCTTGCAGAACGAAACTGTACGAACGTTCACCACCTGTTTCGAGCGTACTGATTAGCCACCCGGTTTTTAACCAGATGAAGTACGTCAAACGTTTCAGATACACGTTCTTGAACTAACGCCGAGGCAGCTGTATAGCGACAAATGACCCAGATAAGCTCTATACGTGGGGTTTTTACCTCATATCGATGGTCTACGACCTTATCACACTATGCATATCCGTCTATCACCTCTTGTGTGGTTTCCCATGGGAGTGAGTGGCCTGGATTATACGGATGCCACTTGATCGGCACTCGCTGACCTTGACCGCTGATAGTTTGTACAAGTCTTCAAGGTTCATCAGGCAGTAAGACGCTTCTAGCGCAACGAGAGCAATTTCCCGGGCTCATCGACTTGTCAGGTTAATTGTTGATGGGATGCAGTATTTTTTCGCGTTAACAGGTGAGCCCACCTAAGTTTCGGGGGTCGCGCCGTGCCGGGGCTCACGCGCTCCCGAACGAAGCCGTCAACATCCTCAATCTCATCGTCTATCGGAGTGAGGATAGATGGGTCCAGTCGTCAGCGTGAGCAGGCTTTCTTCTAAACCTCGGAACCGTCAACATACCGCCTCACGCAACCTCATATTGTTATAGCGCTCCCTTCGGATACCTGATCACATGGATAATGAGTCAACGGATCCTGATCCATATGAGGGGTGAGAAATATTCCCAGCATCCCGAATATATTGCGCTGAGATTGGCCCTGCAGAAAGCTCTAGGACGAGCAGCCGGGTGTTACCGATGACTTCCGCGGATTCGGTGTTCAGCGCAGCGCCTGGGAACGAACCAGAAATATTTGATCGACAAGGCGAGCCAATACCCGGGCCCAGATACGAGGAGACTGATTCGGAAGGCACCTTGAGGAGTGGAGACACCCCAGATTTTGGGAAGGGATCTCTTTCAATACCAAATGACCCTACGCCGCCCGGTGAATCACAGCCTAACAGACGGTTGGGTAGTGATGGTGATGATATACGATGATCTCCAGGTTTGTGTAAAATTTGTGGGTTTCAGGCCTCAAGTAGTGCGGCGATTCCGTTTCGCCTTTTTGACTAACGTTGTTCGTTTTGCGGCTTGCATCCTATAGGTCCCTCAGATTTGCCTTACTTCCTTCCGGCCGATACCGTATCTCCTTACACCATACTCTACAATCCACTGTACTATTCCAGTTCGCTGATCATAGGAGAAAGAACACGACCCGCTTTATTCAGATTTACCTTATCCGCCTTATCATTCTGTCCTCCCGGCTTTCCAAGGGCGTAGGCGAAAACCGATCACATTCTACGGTGTTTTATCTCCGTGCCTTCCATTGCTAAAAATAAGATATTCATATCTAAATATGTCACGTCGATTGGAATGCGCTCGAAAACAAAACCCGGTTGTCTGGCTGAAATTTGTATTTCTCCCGGCAGACCGGGTCACCGAGTCACTGGTACGCTAGTCACGTGATTGTGACGCGCTCATCAGTGGGAAACCGTCTGGGCAAACCGCGCGACCTGGGGTGTCGACGCTCCTCATCTCACAACGCTCTTCTTGAATACCTGATCTGGTTCTTGGTTATAAACCTCTACGAATATCATGCCGCGTAAGAAAGTCTCTAACGATAACCAATCGTCAGCCCTACGTCAGCCCACGCTCGCGGGGTTCATAAACTCCAAATCCGCTTCTATGGCTAACCCGACTGTAAACCCTCAACCTACTACCAAGACTCCAACAAAGTCGACCAACGCTACCACATCTACGGCATCTCCATCTAAGTCTTCCACAGATCCTACACCGACGGCTAAACCAAAGATCAGGACTCCAAAGCGGAGATCAGCCACCAAACACAAACAGACAAGGACTCATAAGAAGAATGCGGCAGCCCACCAGAAGATTCCTTCAGACGAGAGCGATGGCGATAATGAAAGTGATGTTGGAGCTCTCCGGGCAATCCAATTCGAATCACAGGAAGAGGGAACTCAGACCACAGGATCCATTATGGACGTCACCTCATCCAGCGGGGACGAGGAAGACCAGATCGTATCTCCTCACCCCAAACGTACAGCGACTCAGGCGAGCCGGCGTAGGATCCGCGCGTCCAGCAGTTCGTCGGACTCTGACGTCGAAGTGATCGGGGGATCGGCTGGCGCGCCGCGCAAGGGGAAACGGAGGTTGAAGAGGAGGCTGATGAGTTCTGACGAAGAGGACCCCACGGAAACTGAAGAGGAGGAGGCACCGGGTCCCAAGAGACGTCGACTTGTAAAGGGTTTGAAACCCTCGACGAGCGAGGAAGAAATTGATCTCGGAGACGAGGTTGATGAGGATCGTGAGTGCGATCCACCGAACGGGAATCGCGGTTATCTTTCTGGGGTTGTGCTGACATTGCGGCAGGTATTATCGACTCACGTCTACGAACACGAGCCAAGAAGTCCACCTTCCAACAAAGTCTTGAAACGCTCAAACGTATGTCACCCCACATTAAAAATCATATTATCGTCTTGACCATGATACAGGTCAGAGGAGTGGCCTGTCTATAGACTCTCCAGGTTCTGTCGAGGTAGAGGACGAGGAGGATGAACCTCTCCCAGGACCGCCGCGCGGCAAATGGGATTTCTTTAAACCGTTCGCGGGTGCGAAACCCTCGAAGGGCGTCGATTCTGACGAGGAAGTCAAGGAAGAAGATAGGGACGAAAGTATGGACGGGGGGGACGAAGAGGAGAACGGGTGGATTGTGGAGGACGACGGGCCGGACGGCGTCCCAGAACTCCCCGTTGCTTTCAACATGTCCTCACACCAGGACCTCTCGCACCATTTCAAGATAATCTGTCAGTTATTTGTTCATCTGGCGGTCCGGTCTCCCTCGCAACGAGTGTCGTTCATACAGGAAATAAAGGCTGGTGAGCATCTGAATTGTCTCCAAAGTTCCTTTCACATGACATTTGGGGTTTGTTCCGATTGTGATTGTTTGTTCAGCCGAAGACAGTTACTTCTATGCTGCCTTGTCAACAGTGCGACGAAAGATAATGGGAATGAGGGATTCATTAATCACCTCGTCGACTTGGCAAACGAAGTTCAAGAGAGTTCTAGAGAAGTATCCCGTGCTCAGCATGGTGGATATGGACTTTGCGGTTCCAGGCTGTGATGCCTGTAATCTCGGAGGAAGAATGTCAAAAATGGTTGGTCGGGTGAATGGACAGCCGTACGACCGTTCCACGTTTGAGGTATGGAGTGGATGCTGGGGGTCACAAGGCGTTTCAGATAGTTAACGCAGTTGATCGCAGCCCATAGAAGATTCGGATTCAGGGGAGCGTTCTGAGTTGGACCAGAGCGAGGACGAGGATGAGAAGCCCCAAAAACAGATGTACCTGGGGCGGTTCTGTGCCAAGCGAACTCTATCATTTCACGAATTCACGCATTGGGAGGTAAGCCGTATGGTTGCGGAGCTGCATTTCAGCATCTGACGAGATCACTGGGTGTATGTAGTGGAAACTGTTCGACCTATTGTCGACAGAAGTACGGGAACTACGATCGACGGGTAAGACGGGGTTCGTCAAGGTGGCGTTCGCCCGGGGGATCCGGCCACCGAAGGATTTTGAGGATGGGGATGGAATAATGGACTGGCTAGATCAACGGGGGGTCATCGGAATGGCGTGGACAGAGATGAAACAGATGATGGAGAGGGCGAGGAATTTGGAGTCAACAATGGGGCGAAGGGGAGAAGATTAAAATTCGCGGTTCGCCCCGAGTTCGTTGTCCGGGAATTGTTCTCTTGCCCGTTTGATTTCCTCTTGCATGAAAAGAAGTTCCTCCATTCTGGCAAGTTTCTTGGCATCGGCTGGTCTTGCTAGAACTCGACGGATGTCGTCGATCGACAGACGGGACTTCCTCGTTGGTCCTAAAGCAGTGGAACACTGCGGTGCCAAGCATTTGCCTTTAGTGATGGAGAAGGGCTTGGGGACAACTACTCACCACGTCCACGATATACTCGATCAATATCTCTTCCATTACATTCACCGTGTCATTCGCAGGGTTACGGTCGTCTCCAAACCCATACATCAGATTTCGCACTGAAAGACAGAAAGAGAGTTCATTATCTCTGGTGTGCTGCGGCTTTCAAACCACGCTTACGTTCTTTCGTAAACAGCCCTTTCAGGTTGGCCTGTCGTTTCGATCCGGTGGCGAGATTGCTCGTCCTCGTGTTTCCACTCCCACCGGCTGCGTTTATTGTATCTGCATAGCTCGCAGGCGTGTGCGTGGTCGCGAAGCTAGTTCCCCGATTGGCGGTGTTCGTAGTCGTGCTGCTGGTTGCCGCGTTTCGGGGTGCGGCCGTCGTTGTCGTCCGATGCTGTGGAGGCACGTATGAGTAGTAAGGCCATGTTGTGCCGTATCCGGTGACTGCGGTTGGAGGGTAGGAGTAAGACGCGTAGGTTCCGGGTGTCTGGGTGTACGTTGCTGGAGTGTATCCGTAAGGATAGGTGCCCGGTTGACCAGGGTTGTAGTACGACATGGTGTTCGACTATAGGTAACGTGTGTTGCGAGATCGATCTTGCCCCCCTTCGACTGTGGCCCCAACGACCGAGCTCGCGCGCCGCGCCAAAAAAAGGAGCCAAACTCCCGGATGAAAAACCAAATCCGCCAAAATTTGTTCGATAAAACGCGGTACTTGGCCGCGCGGCAGACGTATTCTAGAGATGCCATGATTGACGACTCGACGTCTGATCGGTTCTCTCTAGAACTTTCGTGCGGGGCTGTCCGACATCTGCCCGTTTGGGTACTTTGGTCTTCCCCATACCCAGGTTTGGTCGTCTTCTGGGGCGTATGCATGGGCGGGCTCATACTTGCGTGCCAGGTCATTCCTATTGCGTTCTGCTTATGTGTGTACTCTGGAACACACCGCCTTACGTGAGACCAAGGCGACCCGTCGCGCCTGGCACGCCCCTCCGGACAAATCCAGCGTCTGGGCATGACACGGAACCCTTCGGGTCGGTGAACATTGGGTCGGGGGGAACCGATGGTTACAACGTTTCGGCCACCTAATTCCGCAGCCTAAACAGCACCGTGCGCCGTTTACCGTACCCGGCATCACAGGGCCCTAGGCTCTTTCGACGGGTATTCCTATCTAGGTATCGCGTTCTCATTGGGTGGAAGATCCTGCCATGACTTGTTTGGTTCCATGATCAACCTCCCGGTATGTGGGTCTATGTGGTTTTGGACGATCGCCGCGAGTGTACTGGGAACATGGTCACGTTCTGGGTTTCATAGGACAACAGTTTGCATTGCGAGTAACGTCAGGACTCTACCCTGAGAGCGCTTGCTATATCCGAAATGAACGAACGAGGGTACGCAGGTATTTGACCGAAAACTGGCTGACAAGGGTTTGCAGTTGCAGATGAAAATGGGGTTCGCCTGGCGCATAGCAGCGTTTGGAAGCGTATTCCAAATGGCCCGATCCACAACAGAGTCCAATTCACGAGGAATTGGACCTGGGGGACACCGGTTGGGAAAACTTTTCGGGTCTCCGTCTCTCAGCTTATCTATATCGCTCTCCTTCTGGGTCGAAGTCGATTAGCTGGTGATCAGCTCGGCTCAGGCTTGGAAAACGTTCTTGAGTGGATGGTACCTGGCGCCGAAAGTGTGCTACGGCATGCCCCCCTAGACTCGATGAGGGAGGTGATCATGCTGCCCACGGATACGGGCGGATGTGGAATCACTGATGCGATAAGAAGAAAAAAAAGAAAAGGGCACTGTTTTTCCGTGTACACAACACACACGAGAGGGAGACACCAGCCGATAGCGCGGTGATTTGCCGACCGTCTCACATCACAGACATTGGTGGCACTTTGGCCAAGGAGGATCCCTGCTCTCTAAAAATAACCCCTGTATTTTACGTATGGATCAGGGTGGATATGAAGAGGTTGTCACCGGTATATAAGTATGTACGTCGTCGGTGGATGTGAGAGAACAGCGCGGGGCTGTCGGTGTCTTTTTTTTAATTTTTTTTTAGACCAGCGGGGTTGTGCTTGATGCGAGTCACCCTTCTTTTTGGATGACGTACAGCTGAGACGAAGACGAGCAAGAGACAAGAAATGCTGGGCGTTGGGAGAGAACTGAAATTAGAACCCGCCGAGTGGAGGGCAAAAAGATGCAAAGAAAGCGAAACATGGTTCGGGAATTGTCTTTGGCGTTGCCAAGCCAGAGGCTGAAATGAGCGGAGGGAAGTTGGGGGGGAGAGCGGGTGGGCTGGGAAGCCGGGCCGAGCTGGGAGCGGCTGAATCTTGCAGAAGAATATTTAATCTTTTCCCCGTTCTTCTTTTGTCCCCTTCCCACCTGCTAATCCTCCTCCTTCTCTCTCTCCCCAATGTTATCGACCTCGAAGATCCCCCAGTTCCCTCCCGCCATGCCCTCCACGGTCGTCGACCGCCCTCCGTCTCTCTCCCCCTCGCCGCCCAGGTTACAAATCCCGCCTCAGCCCGAATCAGACACCTCCAAGGTCCTGCTTATTCATTCCTTTTTCCCATCCTATTTCCCCAGAAACTGACGCTCTCCCCACAGTCTCGTTCCACCTCAACCACACGACCCAACTGTCCCTCTCCTGCATCTTTCAGCGGTTCCCCTTCTCTCCCACCTCGACAACCATCGCTCAAGAGGTCTATCTCAAGGTTCCTTAACAAAAAGAAGAAGTCGTCAAAGTCCACTCCCACCTCCCCCACGAGGTCTCCAGCCGTAGGCTCTTCCGCCCCAGAATACCCACCGACGCCCATGATACCGACTCATGCGGTCAAAGTGCACAAGCACCACTTGCCTGATCTTAAACGTTTCCTCGACGACCACTTACACCATCACCCCTCAAATCTCGATTCCAATACCGCCAATCCATCTTCTCCCTCCATCCAAGTATCCTGTCCATCCCCCCTCCCTGACTCAATTCCCGCCTTAGATGCCCCATCCGTAGAACACGCAACCAATGGTTACCTCTCCGTACCAGGTGTTGACCACCCCCCAAGGGATTCGTCCTCTTCATCCCCCAAGTCCAGGCCTCACGACGTGCATTCAATAGCCGATTCGCGCAAAGAGAGTCGTCTGACCGGTTTCTTACGCCGCGACCGTGATAAGGATGCTAAAGCCAAGCCTCGTTACCTCCCCCAAGAGCAATCCCCCACCCGTTCCCCCTCTCCTTCCAACTCCAGCGGGCTCTCACTCAGGAGCGACCCTTCAGATGGTAGCCCTCCGGCATCCCTACAAGAACCCAAATCAGGACGCCCCAGCATGGATTCTCGTGTATCGCATTCCTCGTCCACCTCGACGGGCAGTAAACCATCCGCCCACTTCGCCCATCCGATCACATCCCTCTCCGAGGCCACACAGGCACACCTCGCGAAGAAGTATGGCAAGTGGGGCCGAGTCCTTGGATCGGGTGCGGGTGGCACTGTTCGGCTGATCAAGGGAAAACAAAACGGTAACATCTTTGCCGTCAAAGAGTTTAGGCCCAAACGATCCGGTGAGA
>Ga0307510_10006072_pt1 | contig 14398 bp, 21 predicted proteins | sample 12_EM_MG_FD_207224 | JGI IMG/M metagenome (GOLD analysis project Ga0307510, IMG submission 207224) | Populus trichocarpa ectomycorrhiza microbial communities from riparian zone in the Pacific Northwest, United States - 12_EM | ecosystem: Host-associated > Plants > Roots > Unclassified | place...
CCGGGCGGCTCGACAAGTCATTGCTGTGCGACATGCCCACGAAACCAGACCGCAAAGAGGTATGGCAATCCACTTCTTTATGTGCCCTTTCTGACCCCTCGTGTCTCCTCCCCCCTTTTTATTTGTTTTTATTTTTGCAGATCTTACGGGCCCACGCACGAAAGGTCCCCATATCGCCTGACGTCGACTTTGATTACCTCGCAGACGCCACGGAGGGTTTCTCGGGCGCCGATCTCCAGGCGCTGTTGTACAACGCACACCTGGAGGTCGTGCACGCGAGCGTGGGCGAAACCTTGGCCTCGGCACCGTCGAGCAGTGGCGGCGACGGCGGCAGTAGCAACAACAACGATGATGTCCCGATCGAGTACACGTCTTTTGGAGGGCCCGCGCAGAACACGGTCAAATCGCGTGCGGAACAGATGGCCATGCAGCGTCGGGTGAGGGAATAAATAACTTTTTTCTTTCTTCGCATAGGGAGTCTGACTTAAAAATTTGGCTCTTTCGCGGACTTGTAGCTGCGCCAAATTGTTTCTTCTTCACAACGCCGCGGCTTACGAGCAAGTTCAGACGCACAGGTAGTTGAGGATCGTCCAAAGGTGATTTAAAATGACGTATCTTGCTTGCCTTATCGGCCGTGCGCCATCCCAGAATTCTGATGTCTTCTTTTTCTTCTCTTGAAACGGTAGCAGGAGATCCGCGACGAACATCTCCGGCGCGTCCTGAAGAACATGAGACCGTCCGTTTCCACCGAGGAGATCACGCGCTTGACTAGAATGTATGTCTCTTGTCGATTGCCAAGTTTGTTGACTTTTGATGTCACTCATCTCGATTTCTAGATATGACGCATTTGTCTCGGATCGCAGCGGCGAACTACCTGTCCCACCTGACGCGGGTGGGGTGGGCCAGCGGGTGTCTCTCATGTAAGATAGAGGAGATCATGCATTAAATGAGTCATATAGATGTAATATGATGTGGGAAGGAAGTGAATAATGCCCCCCATGCAAAAATATCAAAGCTATTACAACCTCCACCTCGATGTTCTCGGACAACCATCGGTTAACCATCCCTAGGTTACAACGCACTTTCTCGCAGACCCCCACCCCTCACCTGTATTCTTTGTGAAGAGTAACGACCCGTTTGTACCCATGAAAGCCCTTGCGAGAACTATCTAGAGTTATGGTTCTTCTATCCTCTGCCTTGTCTCCATCCCGATCCTTGAACTTGGGCTATGCGTCGATCGGTATCTTGGGTCCGAAAGCGATGTCTCCACCCTCATTGATCGTTCCCCGGATGAGAAGTTGCTCTCCTTGCCCTCGCTACCTTGAGCATTTGACAAGGGCCGTTAACTTTTCTTCTCTGTATCCTCGTGCGCCCTTACCTGCGTGTCCTGCGACTCGCCTCATGAAGTTCATGCCTCAGCATCAAGATCACTCATAACACCGTCGTTTCGCCGAGAGAAGCCAGATACCTCGGAAACGAAGCCTTCCGTATCCGAGAGCATCTGTTCAACAAATTCTGAGTCGGCCTATAAAGGGGTAAGATGTGCAACTGATATGAACGGAATTGAACCCACAGCCGAAATCTGTTCCTCTTCGAGTTGTTCACAACGCTTACGTAGGGCCCGCAACTCCTCATCCTGTTGGGTGCGCTGCGCTTCCCGATCTCCCATCTTTTCGAGCTCCTTCTGGAGAGCCAGTATCGTAGCGCTTTGTTCCTCTGCCCGCTATGCAAGACTAAGCCTAGGAAGCGTGTAAGAAGTCATGAGGAAACGTACGCGACGGAATTTGTCAAGCTCATCCTCTAATTCTTTGATGCGTTGATCGGGCTGTTCTGGCTGGCGTGCATGTACGACACCGTCTTCAACCTTGCGTTGAGGGCTAACGCTATGGCTTTGTATCGTCGTAACACGGAGGTCGGACTCGCGGCGCATCTGCTCGCCCTCTTCGTTGGGGTTAGCGCTCGCTTTACCCCCAGCGCCCTGCTGAGGCGTCTGGTCGTTGCTGTGACCCGGCGTAATCCCGTCTAGCGGTGCGTCGACGCTAATCGGGGAGGCGGCGATAGCTTCGGGCGACACGATCGTCGATCTGCGCAGAGACACGCAAATTACTCCCATGAGAAAGAAATAATACACGGCGGATGATCGATGGCGCATTGAATAGTAGAAAAGGAAACCCGAAACTGCGATACCCACCGCTGGTCCTCTTTCAATTCCGTGGTGGCGGTTACCTCCGACCGGAAGAGGTTCACTTCCACGAGGATGAGCTTCCTCATATCATCGATCGAATCATCCTCTTCAGAATAGACAAATTTCTGTGAGTCCGCATTTGTTAGCTTGACCCAGGCCAATAATGGTGCCAAGGCGTGATCACGCACAGTCGGGCAGACGGGTTCGTCTGTCGGGTCATGCCAGACGGCAAGATACGGGTGTTCTAGCGCCTGTTCACAGGAGATGCGAACCGCAGGATCAAATGTGAGCATCTTGACCAGTAGATCGAGGGCAAGCGGGTTTGCGTGCGGAAACGACTCCTTGAAGGGCTCCCCTCGCTTAATAGGCAGAGAACGGATATACTCTTGTGCCTGAGGATTTCGAGCATTAGTAGCAGCCAAGACCGAAAGCATACAGTGCGTTTTCATAAATTTACCCTAGGTGAGCCGATGCGACGTAAAGTATCCTCGGAAGGGGTGCCGAGACGAGCCAAGATTTGATTCAATTGATCGACATAGCTGTATCAAAATGGGGGTTTTGTAGCAATTGGTCGAACTGATTAGAAAGTGCTCACGTTTTCCCTTTAAATATCGGCTTCCCTGCCAATAACTCGCCCAAAATGCAGCCAACAGACCACATATCGATTGACGAGCTCTATTTGAACAAGAAACCGTGACAAAACAGGGGAAATCAGCCAAACCCCGCGCAAAGGGACAGGATTAAGGTTCCGATGACGCACGTAGTGCGCAAAGCAGAGCATGATCTCGGGTGCGCGATACCATCTCATCGCAACGTATTCGGTCAAGAAGTTGTTCTTCGATGCCTGGTTGAACCCGCGTGCTTGCCCGAAATCGCAAATCTTGAGTTCGCAGTCCTCGTTCACGAGCAGGTTTCCCGGCTGGAGGTCGCGATGTAATACATCAGCCGAGTGGATGTACTTCAGACCGCAGAGCGTTTGGTAGATGAAAGACTGGAGGTGCGCGTCCGAGAGGGGTTGGCCAGAACGAATCTGAGGAAGGAAGTGTCCATTTATTCAGCTGTGAAAGGAATGGCAGACTCATCGATCTACGCACGATGGCTTGGAGGTCGGCCTCCATGGGTTCTAAGTAGAGATACAGCTCATTAAAGTTTTCGTCCGAACCAAAGACAATGTCCATTCCGTATAGGCAAATGATCTATGTCCAATAGGGAGGCGGCCCAGAAAGAAACAAAGAGAATTAAGAGTTTCCAACAATATCAACAAATAAAATCTTACATTTTTGTGTCCGCGGAAATGATGCAGCACCCTTCATGATCAGACAAAGGCCGCGTTGTGGATGGAGTAGGGAGTGGCAAAAGTTACACGTAATGACGCAAGAGGTGGGTTCAAACCGGAAACCAGAAACGGGATGTAAATACCGTACTTGATCTCGCGGAGACAACTCCTCGTTAAGGTCCTCTAAAGAAGAAACGAAGACATCGTCAGCGATCACGCAACGACGATGGCACTTGGGGTCGCATCGAGGCCTTGCACAACTCCGGTGCTGAGTGAGCAGAAATAACACACACTCACCTTCGTGTTGATGTTCGGGATCTTCTTGATGGCGCATTTCTTGCCCGTGCGCTTGTGCTTGACGGCAATGACGGAGCCGTAGGTGCCCTGTCCAAGCTCCTTGACGAACTCGTACTCCGAGTCGACGACGAACGTCGTGTTGAAAGCGGTGAAAGTATCCCTTTGCATGACTTGCGCGTGCGCACGTGCGGCTCTGCAGCAGCAGGGAGAACAACCAAGATACGATAGCGCTCCGCTAAGCCTGAGGTGGAGGACGAGGAAGGAAAATGTGATGAATTGGGGTGACAATTGATTGCTGATTGCTGAGCGCTGAGGTACCGTTTACCATGTACGTAAATTTGAAGTTGGTTGTTGCCAGTGCGCGCCAGATTCGAGTTCCATGCACAATGCCATGACCTGCCTCACTGAAATGTTCAACCAACCTGAACCAAACAACCTGGTTCCGGCTCGTATCTTAGCTCTTCCCCGTTCCATAGTCGGGCATCGTGCGTCTGGTTTTCTCTTTCATATGCCTTTTTTTTCATCGGTGCTCATGCTCGGTTGTTTCAGCCAAGGTTTCAGCCCCTCAGACACCCAGATAGGAAACCGCGCTTTGGGTGAGAGAAGCGGTGTTACTTCCCTTATCGATCGCCTCTGCGTGAGAATTACTCCCTACGCCCTTACGGGCTTAAGTCTTCGACAAGGACCGCGGACATGTTTTCCCTAACTCTTACACCCTGTCTCTGTTCTATTCTCAGCAAAGTCCTGGAACTCATTGTTCTACCGTAATCGAGAAGTCGGACACCTCGGAAATGCAACCATCCGTGTCCGAGAGCATCTGTTCAACGAGTTCCTCTTCGAGTCGTTCACAACGTTCACGTAAGACCCGTAACTCCTCATCCTGCTGTGAGTACCGCGCTTCCCGGTCTCGAGAGCGTTGACACTCTTCACGCATCTTTTCCAGCTCCTTCTGAAGAGCCAATATCGTTGCGCTTTGTTCCTCTGCCCTCTATGCAAGACTGAGCTTAGGATATAGCAAGAAACTATGACGAAACATACACGATAGAATGTGTCGGGTTCATCCTCTAATTCTTTGATACGTTGATTGAAGTGTCCTGGATGATGTGCATGTGCTTCGTCATCTTCGGTCTTGCATTGTGGGCTCATGATATGGCCTTGCATCGTCGTAACGCGGAGATCAGACTCTCGGTGTATCTTCTCGCCCTCCTCATTGGGAGTAGCGCTCACGTCATCCCCGAATTCCTGATGATACGTCTGGCCGCTGCAGTGGCTCGATGCGACATCGTCTAGTGGTGGGTCATTGCAAATCGGGGGCTCGGAGGGAATAATATCATCGCGCGAAGGGTTTGTCAACCTGCCCAGGGACCCCAAAAAGGGCCTCGGTGAACAAAAAAAAAGCAAAGGATGATAGATGGCGCAGGGTGCATTGGAAAGGAATTACGATACGCACTGCTGATTCTGGTTTGATTGCGCCGCTGCGCTTATCTCAGACCGGAAGAGGTCCACTTCCTCGGCAATGAGCTTCTTCAAACCTTCGATCGAGTCATCTTTATCAAAGGAGAAATCGAATTTCTACAAGTACTCCATTAGTTTGATGGCTTCTACCCATCGGAGTCGACTACAGCCATAAACAACGATGACGCACGGTCGGGCAGACGGGCTCGTCTGCCGGGTCATGCCAGACTGCAAGGTACGGGTGCTCCAGGGCCTGTTCACAGGTGATGCGCTCCGCCGGGTCGAATGTGAGCACCTTGGCGAGCAGATCGAGCGCAAGTGGGTTTGCACCCTGAAATACCTCCGCGAACTGCACCCGTGGTGGAATGGTCAGAGAACGGATGTGACTCTGCACCTAAGGGTTAAAGCATTAGTGGCGGGACAGTAAAAATGCGTAGGAGCCTAGGAAGGTGGCCTTACAGTGACTGAACACGTGCGATGGAGAGTATCTTCGGAGGGTTTGCCGAGCAAGTGCAAGATCTGCTTTAACTGATCGACAATGCTGGTCCATCGTTAACGGTGGATGAAAGTCATATGTGCGACGGGAAATTGATCTCACTCTCTCCCCTTAAATATTGGCTTGCCTCTCAACAGCTCACCCAAAATGCAACCAACAGCCCACAGATCGACCGAAGGGGTCTATCAACAAAGAAAAATAAAGCGCAGAAACACGAGGGAATCAGCTGAACCTCGTGGAAAACAATCTGTTCCGGCGACGCACATAGTTTGCCTTGCTGAGCATGATCTCGGGCGCACGATACCACCGATTCATGATGTAATCGGTCATGAGCCCCGACGGCAGCCTCGAGTAGTTGAACCCGCGTGCCAGTCCGAAATCGCAAATCTTAAGCTCGCAGTCCGCGTTCACGAGCAGGTTGCCCGGTTGGAGGTCGCGATGCATCACATCGGCAGAGTGGATGTATTTCAGACCACAGAAAATTTGGTAGATGAAAGACTGGAAGTGCGCGTCCGAGAGGGGTTGGCCGGAACGGATCTTGAAGTAGGATAGAAGTGGGTTCGTTCATCGGTTCCCCGAAATTAGCTGTGAAAGGGAAGGCAGATTAGTCGATCAACGCACGATGGCATGGAGGTCGGCCTCCATGAGTTCTGTGTAAAGATACATCTCATCAAAGTCCCCGTTCGAGCCAGAGACGATATCCATGCCATACAGACAAGTAATCTAGATCCAACAGGGAGGGCCGCCAGAAAGAAATAAGGAAAAAATAATTGAGGTTTCATCAGATTTCATCCTTTCCGACGATACTGGCAAACAAGGTCTTACGTTCTTATGTTTGCGAAAATGATGCAATGTCCTCCATGACCAGAAGAGGGTTGCATTGAGGCAGAGGGTGTGGTTTGGTGATAATGAAAATTGTCGTCAATATACATCAATCACGCAGAGGGAGATGGAGCGAAAGGGGACAAAATACACGCGCCGAATGGACCGAAATGTAAACACCATACTTGATCTCGCGTAAGCACCTCCTCGTTAAGATCCTCTAAAGAAGGAAGAAGACGAAGACATCGTCAGCGGCGATCACGCATCATGGCCCTGGCCTTGCATTGGCAGTAATGTATTGCCCAGCTGCAGTGATAGGTGAGCACCAAGCACACACGTACCTTCGTACTGATATTCGTGATCTTTTTGATCGCACATCCCTCACCCGTGCGCTTGTGTTTGGCAGCAATGACGCAGCCATAGGCACCCTGCCCGAGCTCTTTGCAAAACTCGTACTCCGAGTCGATGACGAACGTCGTTTTGAGAGCGGTGAGTGTGTGCCTTTGCATGACTTCGTGCGCAGATCGACCAGCGCTTTCGAACGAGGAAAACGATCGGACTACGATATTACACCACTCAGATGGAGGACGAGGAATGAAAGTGCGAGGAATCGGGGACGCTTGGTATTCTGGGCACCGCACGTGTGTCCACCGTGTTTGGGTTAATTGTTGCGCCTTCCAAGCTTGCCGATAAACTACTGTAGCATTAGTCCTTGTGCCAGCTGAGTGTGGTTGGCGCGTCGACACTGTAGGCGTGACGAAATGCACTTTTCAAGCAGAGGCGAAGTGTTTCCCCGCCGAGGCAACACATGAATGTTGTGACTGCCAGCAGCGAGCAAGAGCCCGCTTGCCGCGACGACTACCACCACGAACCGCGCAACTATAGCTCCAAGCCTCACGCCGCAGTTAGGCCAATAAAGAGAGACATACTCGACCGTTTCGCCTTTTGCTTTTGATGGCTTGAGATTCGAGAGAATCGAGATTGAGATGGATTATTCCAGTGGGTCTTCACAAAAAAACGAAGCGTTGGTGTATGGGCTTCGCCTTGTCACCAGGCACGAGCTACAAGAGGCCTGAGCGCTAACTCTGTGTGGGAATTTTCCAATCCACATTGATTTAGCCCCAAAAACCTGACCAATCAGATTTCAGGGTTTAGCCGGAACACATTGTGGAATGTCCGCAGTGTAAACGATCCACGACTCATCACCCACAACGCCCGACGTCTCTCCCATAACCTCATGTCTTCGGCCCCCCATATCCCTTCCACCTTTGAAGCACTCTTCGATGCCGCCTTGGCCAAGTATGTGAAACAGACAGGGACAGATCTCCGCAACCACCCACTCGCCAACATGATTGATAGGTGCGACTCGCCCGATTCAATCCTCGTTATATTCGAAGAGCAAGCCAAGGCGTTTGACGAATTCAGGAATGGTAATTCCAAATTGATCAAATGGCTCAGTCCCGTAGTCAATGTGTTGCATGCCATATCTACCAGCGCAGCCCTCAGCGCTGGGCTTGGTCTCGTAAGCACCCCCGAGTTCCGCATTTCAAAAATTATCATCGATGTGATTAAACGTTTACCTCTAGGCGTTCCACCCTGCAAAACTGATTTTTTCCGGAATCGGCATCCTTCTCTCTGTGCGTGTCACTCTCATTGTCCCCTTTCGACTGATAATGATGTCCTTGTCTGCTAGACCTCCAAATATGTAAGGCAAAGTTACGATGCCCTTGTCGACGTCTTTGAATGCATCGAAAACTTCCTGAGACGACTCAAGATCTATACGGAAGTCCCACCCACTCTTGCGACGACCGAAATGGTGATGAAAATAATGGTCGAACTGTTGGGTGTACTAGCCCTCGCAACTAAACAAATAAATCAAGGGCGATTGAGTGAGTCAACGGTGTCCTATCTGATGACGACTCATGGCTTGACTCGCCCTAGAGAAATATGCAAGGAAGCTACTAGGAGAGAAAGACATCGAATTGGTGCTCCAAAGGCTGGACAGGCTCTCCCTCGAGGAGTCGAAAATGACCGTTTCCCAGACTCTGGACGTTGTCCATGGCCTAGTTAACAACATGGAGGAAATGATGGAAGGTGCGTGTCGCTTCCCCTTATGGGTATGTGCGCGACATGAACCACCTTCTGGTAGATGGCAAGGCATCGACAGACGATATCCGACAGGCCCTCGGTGCGCCTTGTTGTTCCAGACGAATGAATATCATTTTTAACTCTTTCCGCCAGTCCTCATGCAAGAGGTGACAAGGGCAGTGAATAAGATCGAACGTGTGTAGCACCTTGACACCGCATTCCGGACATATAGCTGAAGATACTTGGCAGGGGACCGGCTGCAAGAGAACTTTCAGCGTTGGCTGTCTGCGCCAGATCCGTGGATCAATCATAATATTGCCCGCGAAGCTCATTATTGTGGCACCGCTACGTGGTTCACACAAGGAAGCATCTTCGCGGAATGGCAATCAACTGCTTCCGTCTTGTGGGTCCACGGCCTACGTAAGCATACTTCCTACGATTCTGTTGCTACTCCTCATAGATTCCGATGTCTTAGCCGGATCAGGAAAGAGCATTCTTTGGTATGTTCTGTTACAGCTGTTATTTATTAATTGTGCTCATGTTGTCGACAGCTCAACAATAATCGAAGACGTTCAGGGCATATGTCAAACGGGACTGGCCACCTTTGCTATTTTTTATTTAGACTTCCGGGAAGCTGCCAAGCAAGATGCCCGTGGCCTGCTATCATCCCTTGCGATCCAACTTTCTTATCAATCCGATAAATTCTCTCAAATTCTCTCATCCCTCTGTTCAACACACAGTAATGGCTTCAGACAGCCCAGCATGAATGCGCTGAAGGAATGTTTGAAGAATATGCTCGGACTTCCGGGACAGGGCAAACTCTACATTATCGTTGACGCACTCGACGAATGCCCAAATGTTTCCGGTTACCCTACACCGCGGGAACAAGTCCTTAAGATCGTGAAGGAGCTAGTCGATTTGCGCCTTCCACATGTCCATTTTTGTATCACGAGCCGTCCCGAGCTCGACATCCGATACATTCTGGAGCCCTTAACAATTCACAACATATCACTTCATGAACAATCCGGACAAAATCAGGATATCATCAACTATATCAACTCTGTCATTCCCTCAGATCCAAATATGCGGCGGTGGCGAAAGGAAGATAGGAGATTGGTCATCGAGACACTATCGAGAAGAGCGGGGGGGATGTAAGCCATACCTGTTGTGTTAATTTCATATTGAACGCCCTCACCACTCTGAAGGTTCCGATGGGTCCATTGCCAGGTTGAGATTCTGCGCCGTTGTTTTCCGCCAAGTATCCGACGTGCGTTGGACGAACTGCCCGAGACCTTGGATGGAACCTACGAACGCGCCTTGTTGGGTATCGATAAGCAGAAGCAGGACTCTGCCTATCGTCTTTTCCAGTGCCTCGTCATATCTATCCGCCCGCTTCGTGTGGAGGAGCTTGCCGAGGTTTTCGCGATCCAACCCAATGCGAATACGACTCTCGGGTTCAATGCTGATTGGCGGCCCGAGAATCCAGAAGAATTCGTGCTCTCTACCTGTTCCTCGTTGGTCACCGTTGTCAATGTCGACGGCGAAAAGATCGTGCAATTCTCACACTTTTCTGTGAGGGAATACCTGACCTCGAGTCGGATCGCAAATTCGGAACGTGCTTCCTACTTTCACATTCGCCAAAGACCCGCACATAGTCTTCTCGCAAGAGCATGCCTCAGCGTGCTTCTCCAGCTCGACGACCACATCAACGAAGAGACAGTCCAGAACTTCCCGCTAGCCCGGTATGCAGCTCAATACTGGGTCGAGCATGTCCGATTTGATACTGTATTATCGGATGTCCAAGAGGAGATGGATCACCTCTTCGACAAAAACAAACCGCACTTTGCCGCATGGATCTGGCTGTACGATATAGAGCACCCTTGGGGACGATACAGCTTGATGCCCCAGCCAACGGAGCCTGACACAGTTCCATTGTATTACGCTGTGTTATGCGGGTTCCGCGATCTAGCAGAGCGCCTTCTTGGTGTACATGCGCAAGATGTCAATGCCAGGGGCGGAGACCACGAAACCCCGCTACACGCTGCCTTCGAACAGGGACATCCGGATATTGCGTTACTCCTCCTAGAACGTGGTGCCGACGTTGGATCTCGGGGAAACCTGCGTCAGACCCCATTATACATGGCATCGTCTCGTGGATACGCCGAGGTCGTACAGTCACTCATCGACCGCGGGGCCGATCTGAACGCGGAGTGCGATGACATGGACGAGCATGGGTATCATATGAAGGGGACCCCCCTGCTCGTGGCGTCGAAACACAGAAGACTAGACATTGCAAGGACGCTATTAGAGCGCGGCGCAGACGTGAATTACCGGGACGACCATGGCTGGAGTGCGCTGCACTTGGCATTGCATCGCCAGTACGACGACCTCGCCCAGCTATTACTCGACCACGGCGCGAATCCCAACGTATCGGATGTTAATGGCAGCACCACTTTGCACGAAGCATCGTCCCAAGGACGGACCGCGTTCGTAAAGCTGCTCTTCGAGTATGGCGCGAACATCAATGCCCGAGACAAGCGAGGAGAGACCGCGTTGCACAAGGCAGCGAGGTGGGGATACCTGGAAGTCGTGCAGCTGTTGCTCGATCACGGCGCCGACACGAATGCGAAAGGGGACAATCTTTGGACTTCCCTACATGAGGCGGCCTGGAGTGGAAACCTCCAGGTCGTCGATCTCTTACTCAAGAGTGGTGCGGATGCCCACGCCTTGAACGAAGAGGGCGAGACATCTTTTCAGCTTGCATCGAGGGAAAACTACCCAGAGGTTGCGCAGCTGTTATCAGAGCGCACGGGCGAGAGAATATAGGGCTTGGAGTCGTGAGATTTTCACTCACGGTTCTGATTTCAGTGTCATTTTCAGCTAATTTGTACGATTTTCAAGATCAGATATCCCACGAGAAGTGGTGTGATGTTTTCCGGCGTCGAATTACGATTCTTTTTTTAATTCTGTGGCTCGGGATTGACACAGGAGGCAGTCGAGCTGCGGTGCACCTGTTCCTGGGACAGTCGAGGCCTCCGTGTACAAACGTGACCAGACCGTGAACGCGTGGGAAGTATAAGGCGTGATGAAGTGAGGATATCAAGTCCGGAAGGACATAGCGCAAGCAACCCATAACTGGGCAGGAACACAGGGTCCTGGCGTGGGTCAGAAATGAACTTAATCCCGCCCTAAGCGCGAGTTCAGCGTTTCGGGGCTTCGGGCGAGACGCCACTGCCATAGCCTTGCACAGACATCCTAGGGTCACCTGTCACCTGTAACGCCAGGGCTCTGCTTGGTCAGGCGCCCATAGACAAAGGGCCTTTGCTGAAGTACCCCATCTCCAACAAGCATGGAATCCGAGTCATCAGCGTTTCACTGTTTTCTTCACTTCCCGACCCAGGGATCCGTTCACCAAGAACCTTTAGAATACCGAGAGGCAACTATTCCATCGCACCCTCCAGTGCTCATATATTTGTAGAAATGGCAATGGCGAGGCACTGGGTGAGTTCATCGCAACAAACTGAGCCAGGATGAGCCATGCTGCCACGATCCGCCACCGGGGGACAATGGACAGAGGGGAAGCTCTGCACTGGCTAAGATCATTCCACGATAACACACGCCGTCCAGAAGCAGTCAGATCAACATGCTACACATAATATATCCTGTTCAAACTAATCGGATCGTACCTGAGGCCGTGAGCAAAATTTGTACGCACATTCATCATCATGAGGCTGTTGTGTTATAGACGCTGACTTAAAAATCCAACATTTATATCGCGGGCATGCCGTAATGATGTGGCGTGCGATCTGTAGTGGTTCTCCGCGGTTGTGGCCTGCACCTTGGAGCGGGGCTTTTGTGGGGCTATAGGATATTAGCCCTTTGTTTTGCTCTCGATCGTAAGACAGACCCAACACAGCTAGTCCAAGCACTCACGGTAAAGAGTCGCCAGAGAGCTTGCTACTGGCAAACCCAGGGCAAGGATGTTGCTGTCGTCTGCTGCACGGTCTGCATACATGTAAAGTTTGGCCCTTTCCGCTAGCTGGTGAAAGGGGATGACGGCTACGTAAACGATTGAGAGAACTGGGGAGAGACTGGGCCCCGTCACTGGGGACCCCTGATATCTCAATGGGGTTAGACTCGGATGTGGGCGCATGATTGAACATAAGCTCAATCGACGAAAGGTCTAGGTGAGTTGTGCATGCTTGATAATTTCAAGCGTTGCAAACTGAAGAACTCCGGGTCGCGGAGCACCCGAGCCCGGGCGCGCGCTATGGTGATGTTGTAGATAAGCGCTAGACCCTGCCCAGGATGCTGACAGCAACAAAAACAGGCACGAATTGAACAAATTCCAAACCAATCGGGAGTCAGTACCTCTCATGCGAGTTGCGGCTGTGTCCGCTCTTTTCGAGAATAGATGTGGCATTGGGCTATCTTACTCTCCGCAGTCGGGTGCGAGTGCAAGGCGTGCCGGAGGCGCTGTCGGAGGGATGTGAGGGTTCTTTTGGCCGAGCTTTCGGGATGTCGGGGGCTGTTCCTTCACGAAGGGGTGCGCATCTGGGGACACTTTCACCGGTGATGCGCGAGTTCCGCGGTCGTCCCGATTGTTGGTCGATTATGGAAATCAGGGGACCCGCCCATAACGCCACGGCCCACTGTGGCTTCTGCGGCGCGGCGCGATGCCCGTTTTGCAGATCTCGTTGCCTCCTTCTGGTGCTGATTAGCCTATCATCAGAATCGACGCTGTGTATCGTTAGAGCTGTGACAAACTTTGCAATATCCATCATCCGACCATATGACCTGATAACGCTCCCGCTGGGCCGCGGCGAGCACAGCGATTGATACGATGTCCCCCTTATCGCCCATTTGCACATCGCTAGTATATGGACGCGAACGAGGGCCTCGGAGGCTTCGATGTCGATGCTGCCAGTGTACTTGTCAGTGGGTACATCCTAGTCGACCTATGATGACGCGGGGTCGTCGAGGTTGCTTCCTTGTGTGCACCACGTGATGTGTCACTCCAGATAGGTCCGGTCCGAGCTGCAAGTTGTTCCGTACGAAGGCCGAGTCCACGTCAATCAATTGAAAGTTATGAAAAGAGTCATCTATAACGGCGCGTATGAGTGCCTCATTACCCTTATGGAGCTAAGGATTAGGTCATTATCAGCCCACAGGCCCCAATATCGGTCCAGACAGACGTCCATATATCACAGCCTGATCATGGCTGCACAGAGCACCGCATCTCCCCCAGTATAAAAGACCGACTTATTTAAGGGTTCAACGTTGTGAATTTTACCGTTATCCATCTTCTATTGTGCGAAGTACCGAGACATTCTTGACCTACCGTCTATCTCCCGATCTCTTCCTAACATCCATCATGATGGCTTATCCTCCCAACGCATACGCCCTTGGGCCGCGTCCACATATGGATGCCCCGGCGGCTCCAGGAGACCCCACCGCCATACTTCCCCCTGATATCCTCACGTACCGCTACGGCTCGCGAATGATCTGCGTCGCCACAGGAAAGGATTACGAGGTAACCTCCCATCCTTCCTACTAACCCCTTGTCGCCATTGCTGATCGAACTTGAATGACCCATTTAGCAAGCCATTGACATCGCCGTGGAGTGCTTCCCAGAGCTCGTAGAGTTTGACCGGGACAGGATCTGTCTGGAGGCCCGAGTCTTGGACGGCAACCCCAGGACAGTCGAGATTGGCCGATCGGCCTGGTTCTTCCTCGTCCCCATGCTCCCACGCCTGGACATTGTGGACATACGCATCGC
>Ga0307510_10006073_pt1 | contig 14397 bp, 22 predicted proteins | sample 12_EM_MG_FD_207224 | JGI IMG/M metagenome (GOLD analysis project Ga0307510, IMG submission 207224) | Populus trichocarpa ectomycorrhiza microbial communities from riparian zone in the Pacific Northwest, United States - 12_EM | ecosystem: Host-associated > Plants > Roots > Unclassified | place...
TCCCTCTGCTTTGAACGGGGCGATGTACGCATTAACTGATGGGGTATGACATATACAGGAGTACGTAAGGATCAATGGAGAATACCGGACCTAAAGAAAGAAAAAGTATGTCTGTCTAAACGACTACTGTAGTTGAGAACACGAAACATTTTAAGAATGGTCATGCATGTAAATGAGCAGGCCAAAGCGATAGGCGATAACTTACATATAACAACGGATGGATAATGTAGTTTTTGGACCAAAATCCGGCTTCCTTGTCTTCCACGCTTTCTGCGTTTCCCAGGGGTCAACCCAGCGTGTCGAAGCGAGATCCTGTACGCTTTGGAGCAGCGGCTTGTTCTGCCACACGGGCGCGCTCGAGTTCGTGCTTGTGCACCGTGAAAGCCGCTTGCTGTTGCGTTTCCCTCTCTCGTTTCATTTCCTTCAACGCCTCGCGTCTCTGCGCGTTCTGGCGCTGTTTTTTCGTCAGCGGCTGTGACTGCGACGCGACCGTGGACGTGGCTGCTGTTCCTCCTTCCGAGGCAGCCGCGGTTTTGTTAGGTTCTGCGAATGTTGGGGAGCATCATTTGAGGTCAGACAAACTTTGAATATCATGAGAGAGGAATGAAACGGACTTCGCCGGCTTCGCACAACGCCCCAACCACCTTCTTCCTCGCCCGATGAGTCTTCGTCGACCTGCACACCTTCATAATCCTCCCATGAGAAGCCCTTCGCGGGTTGCTCGCCTGGCAGCGGACGCGCGGGCACGACGCGAGGCGCCGTGTCCTGCAACGACACCGCAGACACCTCCAGCGTGCTCCTACAAGAACAGTCACACACGTTTCAGACGTACGATGACACGAAGTATGGAAAAAAAATAGACGCACTCATCCAGTTCGGACGGCAGCTCGTCTTCTGTCGTCCGTTCCGTCACGGGCGACGAGTTGCCCGTCACGGACGTGGTGATGCCCGCATCGCTCGTCGTGACGTCTGCCCCCGACGCTGCAGCCGCGTCGTCCTGCCGTGACGCGGAGGCCTTCTTCCTACGCGCCTCGACACGTGTCCAGCGTTCATCATGGGCATCTTCCGCAGCGGCAGACGCGGGGGCCGACACCTTCTTTCCCCCCTTGCCTGCGGATGCCCCCGGCGCGGCCGATCCTTCCGTCAAGGTCGACGTTGCCAACGGAGACGAAGACGGGTCGGAAGGGATAGCAGACGCGGCCTTCCTTCCCTTCTTTTTCTTTGGTTTCTTCACCGCCGCCGCCGCCGCCGTGGCCGACACGCCCTGTTGCTGCTGCTGCGATTGGGGCTGTGTTTGTTGATCTTGCGGCGTTTCATGGAGATCATGCGCCGAGGAGATTTTGTCATCATCAAATCCACCAGGGATGACTTCCTGTGGCTGCGCAGCCGGCGCTTCCCACTGCTGTTGTGTCGGTGGTTGTGTCGGTTGTCGTCGCTGTCGCTGTCGCGTCCCCGGCGCCGAGGAAGTCGAAGCCGACCGTGATCCGAGGACGAGGGAGGGCGCCTCGAGGACGTCCAAATTCTTTAGCGTCGCGTCGCCCGGAAGCTGCAGTTTCCGCCCGCGCTTTTTCTGTCTGTGAAGTGAGGGGGCAGCTTTGGACGTGCTCGCGTCGGCGTGATCGTCCACGTCATCAGAGCGTTGGGCGGGCCGGACATAGTGCACGTAGCCGTAACCCAGAGCCCCTGCCACCGCGGCGGCTGCAAGGACGGGTTCGGGGGAGATGATGCTGGTAGCGGAGCCCATGTTTTGATAGGAAGAATAAACGGGTGAGTTTTTGGTAGCTTGCGGGGAAAGAGGAAGTGAGAAAGAGCGAGGGAGTGTAACAAGGTGAGTGGTGAAGATGGCCAAAAGGAGAGGGGTGACTGACAAAAGGAAATTGCCGAACGTGGTATTGTCAGGGTATCAGGTTATTTGGTATGAAATTAAAATAAAATACTCCTCTATACATGTCTGTACATGAATGAACGTATGAACAGTAGAAATTTGTTACCCCTCCCCGATCGCTGACGACTCTGACGAAAATGAGATCGTGCTCGACGAGAACCGAATATTGTCCGACGCAAGACCCGCACTCCCCACGCCGAGGTGCAGCGTCCCACCGGCCTGCGCACTCCTCTCCAACAGAGCGTGCCACTTGTCCTCCTTCTCCTGCGACGTCCAGGCCTGTTTCCGCTCGCTCCCGAGTTCACGAAACGTGGGCTCCTCGACCGAACTGCCCGCGTTCGCCCCCGCTGAGGGGGTACCAGTCGACATGGCCAGGCGACGCACTGTCGTGTCGCTGCCGTGCGAGTCGCGGTTCTGTCCAGACGAGCCTGCCATCGATATGGGATCGACACGTGGGCGCTCCCGCGTCGTACGGCGCACCTCACTGCCCGTGCGGCGCAGTGGACCCGCGCCCATATCCCCAGTAGTGCGTGGGAAAACCATCGACCGGGTTGGCGCATGGCGCCGCTGGTGACGAGCCAAAGAAGGGCGGCGTAAGATAAAGTTATTCACGACGTCCGAGACAGAGAATGTTGGCACTTCCGGAGAGCTGCGCCCCCTCGTTCGTGTGCGTGTTGAACTCGAGCTCGGCGGTTCATCGTGCGAGGTACGGCGCGTCGACGGCGAGGGACTGTTCGTTGCGGGTAAACGAGTCCGTGGACTCGGACTTCGCGCCAGTGGGTGTATGGGAACCGGAGGTGGCGGCGAGTTGCCGATAATTGAGGAGAACGAGGAGCGAGGCGAATGGGAGCGGAAGAATTGAGATGTATGCGCAGAGGATTGTGGTGATGACGAGAGGCTCGGACGGCGCGGGTGCTCGCCCACCCGACCCTGTGGGGAGGCATGGGTCCCTGGTGGCACGTAGGCCGCGGTGGACGAATAGTCATCACCATGTGACGCTACGCCGCTCGCCGGCAGATTTGAATCAATATGGCAATTCATGACACTCTTGCCACCATCACCGTCATCACTAGGTCCAGTACCTTCCACACCACCCAGGCTTCCTGAAGGCACCCGCACCTCAAACGTTGTGCGCGGCGGCAGGTCGGGCAATGGTTTCGATACCGCGGGAACCGGCGGTGGTGCTGCGCTCGCCATCTGAGAGCGCTCGCGCAGGGCGCCTGTGCTGATCCGCTTCACGAGTCTCCAGAACCTCGTACCTGTGCCTGTCTCGACCTTTGCCTGCATCTTTTCCTTGCCCTTGCTTTGTGTGAAGGTATTTGGCGAGTTTAGCGCTGATTCGACCTGTGGAGTGCGACCTAAACGCTCATCCCAAGGATCCATCAGGCCGCTACTGGGAGTACTAGGAGGTGGGGAATCTATCGATAAGCTAAGCGATTCGGGTTTGTGCTTGGCATTGTGTGGCTCCAACGAAAGTTGACGTTCACGTCGGTCGCGGCCATCAGTGTTACTCCGTTGACGGTTCATCTGCTCGCCTTCTCCGTCGTCATGTCCGCGCCCAGACTGCGCCCCCGCTCCAGAGACAGCGGCCAGGCCACGTCGGAAGCGCGCAGATACTTTTCTCGTAAGTGATTTGATCGGCTGACCTGCATTTGGTGAGGCAGAACGGTCCCTATAACCCGGGTTGCTTGGGCTGTCAACCATGACAAAGCCGTCAGGAGAGCGACTAAATTCGATATGGCAGGGTGCACACTCGGCGGGTGGAGCTGCATTTCGCTCGGGCGCATGATTATCAGATGTGTCAACCCAAGCAGCGCTTATTGGGATGATGGGCAAGCATTTCTCGATGCTTGCGGCTGCAGCAAGAGCTTCGCGACGGCTGTCCTGCTCCTTGTACGCTTGTATGATGGCGCCAGCAGGGGTGAGCCTGCCTGAGCCAGAAGGTGGTGCAGAGGCGGGAACGGGAGCTCGGCTTCTGATCAAGCTCTGCAATGTAGTGGAGCGCTGGCTGCGCGATGGGGCGGCGTCCGGAGGGTGGGTAGGGGATTGCAACGGAGATGAAATTGACATGTCGCTAGGAACCGTGGCAGACGTGACGGCGCGAGTCTGGTTAGGGCCAGAAGTAGACTTTTTCCGAAGGAGGTTCCTTGGCCGTTGCCGTGATGACGGTGGAGGTGGGTTTGGGGATTGGTCGACTCGAGGTGGGTCTGCCCCCGATATTGTTGGAGGGCCCATAATGGACCCGGGCGAGGGGGACTGCACCCTAGCCCTGCTCGGCCAGGCCTCGCCGGAATTGAGGGCAGAGCGAGGGATAGCATGGGAACCCGGGTCTGAAGAAATGGAAACGGTCGAGACGGCGCTTAGTGCTGCGGGTTTACTGAGCAAACGCTTGACGTCTAGGCGAGACGGGTGGAGCGAAGTTGACGAGCGCTCCAAGGTGCAACTGTCAGAGAGATAACCGGGTAGAGAGAGACAGGGAGAGCTAGGAGAGCGATGGCGCAAGTCTAGAAGCGAAACGCCGCCCTTACGCGCAAAAGAGACGTCAAGATAGCGAGATGAACGCGCTGCGCGTGAAGTAATCCCAGAGTCAGAGACAGAGCCAGCCTCAATAATTAATTTGGAGCGCGTGCAGGACGCAGAAGGGGAGGGTGTGCTGGGATGGGGCTGCTGTTGTCCAGATTTGGGGTGAAGCATACCGTCGGACGCAGGGGAAACACCACCGCTAAGCTGGGGAGAAGGCGAAGGTACGGATACTTGCAACGGCTCGAATGATGATTTTAAATCCGGAATCACTGAGTAGGGCGAATACATTAACAGGGTATCAATGTGCATAGAACGGCTGACATACTATGCTCTCGCGGCGAAGGTGATGGCGAACTTGGTCTGGGAACGGGAGCAGGTACGACAGCCCCAGACGTGTTACATCCAGCAGAGGGGACGTCTGGGGCGCGGTGTGGTGGACGAGGAGGATCGATGCGTGGTCTTGACGGTGGTTTCTCAGATCCGGATGGGCGATGAACGCGAGTGCGAGCGCTCGTTACTGAGGACGAACGCCTGAGACGGTGCTCGTATATATCCCGTTCGGGTGAGGCGAAGAAGGCCATGAAAGAATTAAGTTTTCTGTCGGCACACGTAATTAGCGGGCATGGCGAAATATGACATTCGAAAGAAGTGGGATGTAGTCAACGTACTGCAAGAAAACAGATGATCGTGTCTAATCGGGGCAGGCGTCAACTACGTGAGTGGTCCAAGGTATAGCCTGGGGGGTGCACATTAGGAAGAAGAGGTCAGGCGGGTTATAAGTGGCGCGTACATATATATCTAAAGAACAGCAATCTGAGACAGGAAGCTCCGCTGTAAACGAGGGGATATTATTGGGTTGAAAAGGTTTTGCGGGGATTAGTAAATGTGCAAGATGAGACTTGACTTGAATAGAAACAGGGTCCGGAGAGGGCGTAGGGTGGGACGGACTATGTAAGGGGTTTTGTCGGGGAGGAAGATCCGTCAGAAGGGGCTAAGCGGGGCAAGTTGGGGAGGAGAGGAAGGAGAAGGATGAGGTCGGTTCCGGACTGCCCGAGAGAAGGATGTAGAATTGTGCACGCAGTGCGGTGTTGGTTAAAAGAAAAGAGCGGAAGGGGAAAACGAAATGGACAGCAAAGGAGTGTGGACACGTGGATGGAGAGAGCGTTTCCGGAAAGGAGTTAAGTTACGAAAAGACGCTGTGGGACACGGAATTATGAGGATGATTCAACGACAACCACGGCGAGCGAGTGTGGATCGTAGCCGAAAGAGCCGAGTTGTCAAGTCAAGGAGCGCCTCGTGTAAAGTCCCACAAGTAGAGCACTGCTTGTAGACCTCGCGCGCGCCTCGCCTCGCCTCGGGAACGATTTACGAGGAAAGGGCCAGATGAGGGACGGTATTTGGTTTCGATAGCAACGGACGGGAGGAGTATATGCCATCAAATTCAATGATAGATGGAGTGGGCGGCACGCGCTTCCGTCACTGCCGTCACTTTCACTTCACCGCTCCGTGCTCCGTCCCAGCTTGCCTTGCTTCAGTACAGTACAGTATGCCTCGGCCCCGTGACATCGACATCGTTGTCGTCTTCAGGGCGAGTATCCCCTCCATTCACATATCAAAGCAAAAGGCACGACAAGAGGCACAAGAAGCAGAAGATCAGTATTCTCGTCTTCTCGACTTACTCCGAAAGTCCGGTCTCTATGCCGTGGGCAGGCGAGGCGAGCATCAGGGCCAGCTTATCGTCCTTGTCTCCTGTTCCGGCCACCAACTCGGCCTCCTATTGCAACGTGAACGGTAAATTCATCACCCATCGTTCCATCATCAATCTCTTTGACCTTATCATCTCCACAGCCATTCAGATGTTCTTCACGGCCTCTCAACCTGTGCTCCGGACATCGACGCAAATTCCTTGAAACCATCCGAGCGCCTACGCCTCGTACATTCTTATGTTACTGGCAACCCTTCAGATGGTGACCTCGGCATACATCCAGACAATAATGCCTGGTCCCGCGTAGAATCGATCATGGCTCTTCATGATCCCGAATATAATGATGTTTGGATTCGCTCCGTCACAAAAACCATCGATGTTGGTCATAAACAATTGGACTTCATTCGCAGCCAGGTATGTGCCATCTTTCAATTCGAGACACGTGGCATCCCCTCACCCTTTTACAAGTTCGGCGAGGCCGTCGCTCTCTACTTTGCTTTTCTCGCTTCCTACACGCATTCCCTCATCTTCATCTCCATCCTTGGTCTCGTAACTCACTACTTCGGCAATGCCTATTCCGTCATTTACTCCTCTCTTCTCTTCCTTTGGTCTGTCGTCTTTGTCGAGTACTGGCGCATCCGTGAACGGCTTCATTCGGTCGCGTGGGGTTGTCTTGGCTCAGTTCGCGTGGAAAACCATCGCCCAAATTATATCGATGGCCATCTATGGTGGAAGCACGAACTCAAGATTCTCGTTAGCCTTCCTGTCATCGCTCTTTTTGCGGGCCTTCTTACTGTCCTTCTCACCGCCATCTTCATATTCGAGGCTTTTGTCACCACTCTTTACACCGGTCCTGGCCATGAATACGTCGTAAGGCGAACCATTTTACAGATCTTCTCACTGACCTACCTTTCCTCAGCCCTTTGCCCCCACAGTCATTTTCACCCTTGTCATCCCTCGCTTCCTCGCAATTTATCAGAGACGCGCACGAAGACTGGCTCAATGGGAGAACCACAAGCATCAATCGTCTTTCGATGCCTCCCTCACCATTAAAACATTTGCCCTCTCTTCTGTCGTAGCTTACCTCGGCCTAGCTCTTTCCGCCTTTATTTACGTTCCCTTTGGGGAGACTGTCATGCACACTGTACAACATTTCATCACCTCTAATGTCACCTCGACCTCCTCTTCTGGGGTTGACACCACCGAAATGAGCGGACGAGCTTATTTCATGTCCGACACAGGCGCAGCGCGCGCCAAGCTCAGTCGTTCGCGCCTCCAGAAGCAGATGTTCGCGTACACGGTCACAAACCAGGCGACTAACTCCTTCCTCGAAATCGGCCTACCCTTCCTCATGCGTGCATTTTCCTCGATTCGCTCAGGAAAGCGTCGGCCTTCCTTGTCTAGCTCAAGTGCAGGCAACTCCAAGAAAAAGCGTGTCGGATTCGAAGACGAGAAGAACGGGGCTGCGCGCGATGAACGTGAATTCCTCGAGCGCGTACGCAAGGAGGTGTCCCTTCCCCAGTATGATCTCCACGACGATTACAACGAGATGGTTTCCCAATTCGGCTACGTTGCCCTCTGGTCGACGATCTGGCCCCTCGCGCCCTGTGCGTCCTCCCCCCCTTTTTTTCCCATCTCTTCGAGGGCACCCCGGTTGACTGACTCTATGCTTCCTTTCCGCCCTGTTGGAAATCAAAGTGATGGCCCTCCTTAACAACGTCATCGAGTTCCCCTCGGACGCATTCAAAATCCTCACGCACTTCCGCCACCCGCTCCCAAAGCGGACCGACACGATTGGCCCCTGGCTCGACTGCCTCTCCTTCCTCGCCTGGCTCTCCGCCCTCACCAACTCGGCGCTCGTCTACCTCTTCCGCCCCCACGCCGCCGCATCATCCACGACGGGAACTGCTGGAACGGGGGACGTCCCGGGTATGGGACGCATGGAGTTCGAGCGCGCGCTACTCATAGCTCTTGCGGCTAGCCACGGCTACATCGTCCTGCGTACGATCGTGCGACACGTGCTCGAGCGCGCGATGTGGTACGGGAGTCCCGAAAAGGCGCGCTTGGATGCCGCGGGCCGCGAAGTCAAGGCGCGGTACCTGCAGAGCGTTGGAGGCGCGTCAACTGTCGGCATCGGCGTCCGCGCAGGCGCTGGTGCTAGCGTTGCCACTGCCGAAGAGGCAGCCACTTCTAGCGGGGGGCTGACGCCACCTCTACTGCCACTACCCGCGTCCGAACCGGCGATGCCACCACCGGGCGAGTTTTGGCAATTCGATGAGGGGCTAGACGAGATTCGGAAAGGTATCAAGGAGGCTTGATGAAGATACTGTACTGTATGGGCGCGTCGCGAGGGAAATGGGTCTGATGGAGGATTTATGGGCATGCATGACAGACAATCTATCCCATACTTTTTTGCTCTTGTTTACTGTCAATGGGCACAACACCGCCGGCTGTATACGTATTGTTGAATGTTCTGATTGTTCACATGTTCATGTTTATGTTTGTATATATTACTTTTATTATTACTTCCCTTTGTAATGATATAGACGATGACTGCGAGCGTGCGCGCGCTGTAAAATCATTCTCCCAGCAAGCCGCCATACCCGCATCTCAACTTGAACGAGCGGCGTCGCCCACATAAAAGTATATAAACAAAAACTGCAATTTTTTCCTCCTAAAGTACTTTGGGTGTACAGAAGAGGGCATGTCAAAGAAAAAATAACAAACGCAGGGCAGTAAGTGACACAACAAGAGTGGGTTTATGTTCACCCGGACCTGGAGATATCGCCAGGGTATCCCAGTCGGGTGGAAAGACCCCCTTCCTCCCCCCAATTACCTTTCTCCCAACTCCATGTTTCATATTATAACATAGACCTGACCATGGCCACGTCGAACCCACCTCAGAGAGAGAATGGATTCAATTTCTCGCGACTACAAAAGAAAAAACGGAAATATCGTCGTCCACCATCTTCAGTGTCACATCAGCACACACGCTCGCTTGACGTCCGTCTCCATGATAAAAAAAAAAAGGAAGAATGACACACATTCACTCTCACGCGCCAACGCTCGGCTCGCCCACATGCATCTGGGTAAACTGTCCTGCCAGCGTCGCCTGCCAAGGCGCACGAGCACCCACACCGGCACCTCCGGGCCCCGCGCTCGCGGGCCCCGTCTCATTGCTGACCGCTGGGCTGGAGGGGTCGGAGGACCCGTACGGATTTGGCAACGAGCTTTGGCGCTGGGGGTGTCCCCGCGTGTTGATTCTTCCTGCCGACGAGGCTGGGTCCGGACCCGAGAGGGGTGTGGCTGATGCCAGAGCCGCTTGCTGATACTGTTGCTCCTGCTCCTGTTCTTGTTGATGTTGATGATGCGGATGCTGTTGCTGTCCTTCCGCTGGTTGTGCGGCGGCCGACTGCGGGGGACGCGCGTCTGTGATGCCGGGCACAGAGATGAAGTACACAGAGCCAGTGGGGTCCGGGCCACCTTGCGCATAGTACTGTGCCCACGCCTGCACGTTCGGGTCCGGGTACGTCGCATTCGGGTCGAACACATAAGGCGGGCCTGTCATCTGCTGCTGCTGCTGCTGCTGCTGCGCATCTGGCTGGGGCTGGGGCTGAGGCTGAGGTTGGGCCTGGGCCTGGGCGGGCGTATCAACAACAGGTGAGTGCGGCGTCTGCGTTTGAGTTTTAGCTTGAACTTGGGGTTGTTGCTGCGCCACGATTGGCGTCTGGGGCTGCGCATGAAGGGAAGTCTGAGACGGGGTAGCTTGCAATTGTGGCTGGGACTGGACCAGGGGTTGTTGCTGGGCGTGCTGTAACTGTGGGTGGGACTGTAGCGGGACCTGTGGCGGCTGCTGATTCTGGGGCTGACCTGGAGACGGTGTCTGCTCCGGCTGCAGGGGAGACTCTGCCTGTTGAGATTGTGCCTGGGGATAGTACGATGCCCTCGCATTGTCCTGCGGCGAGTATGGCTGTGAGTATGCCGTCTGGGGTTGGGTTTGTGGACCCTGTTGCACTTGTTGTGATGGAGGCTGTCCCTGGGGTTGAGGCTGCATTTGTTGCCGCGCAGCATAAGAACCACTTCGCCCCAGATTGACGCGCAGATCGGGAATGGGGTCACCTTGCCGCGACTGTGCATACGGAGGTGCAGGAGTAGGAAACACACTATATCCCATCTGGTCGTAGCTTGGAATTGGGTTCCATGCATAGGCCTGCGGCTGGTCGGCTGGTCGACCATAGCCATGTACTTGCTGTCCCTGTCCGCGCGATTCTCCCCGCGGGTACGTAGACTGCGGTTGTGGGTAAGGCGCGCGTTGTTGTTGTTCGTAGACTATCGAAAGTTACAACATCAGGAGGAGACAAGAGAGATAGAAAAGATCATACATTCACTATGACGCGCGAGACTCTCTTCCATCATGCGATCGAAAATAGTGCGCGCTTTGACGAAACTCTCATTCATTGACACCAGGTCGGCTGTAGAGTAAGAAATGTAGTCATTAGATCCGTGAGGACCTCATTTGATGCACAAGTATAACATACCGCGCTTCTGGCTATACTTATCAATTAGCTTGACGATCTTGGGGCGAAGGGTCATGCATGAGCGGTACAGTTCTTGGATCTCCTCATTGTCGGCAAGATTATCCTTAGCCGGGTCCAAAGTGCGGAGCATCGACAATAACTGATCGACGTTCGCCGCCTGTGAGAACACAGCAGCTTCCTGCTGCGCCTCGGCTGCAAGCTCGGCTGGGGTGGGTTCCGGAAGAGGTTCCTGAACACCACCAAAAACCAGGACGTGAGCACCGCTGAAGGTAGGGTTGGAGGTCGACATAACGTACGACATAGTTGACCGGGAAAATTCCTGTGCGACCCCTGATCTGCCCTCGCCACCAATCCTTGTATTCCCGGTTCACGACCTTTATAATATCTCCTTTTTCAAACGCCAGTTCGTTGGGCTCAGTAGGCTCGAATGAGTGTAGCGCGCGCACGCGCGTCACACCATAAACTTCGGTAGAAGAAGGCGTGGGCGAGCTTGGCACCGAAGCGGTAGATTTGGGGGATGATTCCACGGTCGTCACATGTGCAGGAGTTTGCGTTTGAGTATGCATCTGAGGTTGCGCCTCTGTAGACGGGACATAGCCAGTAGTGTGTGCCTGATGGCGCGCTACGGCGGCGGCGGCAGCGGCAGCGGCAGCGGCAGAAGAAGACGAGGAGGAAGACACGGTGGGCTGAGGGGCTGTGCTCGCTTGTGTGCTGGAGCCACCTGCACCGCTTGATGACGCAAGTGAGTACTCGTTCCAGTTCCTGCGCCCGCCCTTGTCCTGTATGGAAAGCTCGAGCACGCGCTGTAGCTCCTCTTCCTCGCGTCTACGTGTCTCCTCATCATCATGCGGTGGGGGCTCGTCAGACGGTTTGAATTGATAATCTATCGGAAACCTGGATCAGCACAGGGAAGGGTCGGGAATTGAGACGACTGTCGTACTCTTTGCCTTGAGGCCCTCGTAGCATTCTTCCATGATGCCAAGGGTGGGGTCACTGGCAAAGTCCTCGACCCACATCGCGACGAGCATCAACGCTCGATTCCGGACCTTGTCATGAGTGTTCTACACGATGAAAGGTGATGACAGTCCAGTCAACTTCATATGAAGGGGAAGGATAATAAGACAAAGTTGCGCACGCGATCGGTGATTAATCTCTCCAACGCCTGGGTGAAAGCTCTCGATGCGAGTTCGCTGTGAAGCTCTTTTCCGCAGTTCTTGGAGAGTGATTCAGTGAGCGTGAACGAGTACAATTGCACATTTGAGTTCCGGTGAGCGAGGCGCTTGAGGATGGCTGCGATGACGTTCCGTGCACTGGCAAAGGTTGCCAACTAAATGGGCACGATCGGGAGACAAGGTGGGTAGGCGAAAAGACACACCCCTGTTCGCCCTCCTCCTGTACTTTATCGCACAGATTAAGGATGATCTCCCAGTTCTCACTGGTCAGGGCCTCATCTGTCGCTTTCACTTTTTCGTGGAGGAAAGAAAGAGGATAAGGGTAGAGTCGTAGGAAAGGGCGTTGGGATCTGTTCACGTACCGACGATGTCGTCGTAAGGGTTTGCGGGCGTCGCCTTGAACATGGAATGGTATATTTAAGAAAATATCGAAGGGCTTATAGATGCACTCTGGAAGGAAAGGTATGGAGACGGTGCTGCTGCGGAGGGCAGTTAGACGACGTGACGAGTCAGTCAAACTGGGGCAAGCTCGGGGATCACATCTCCGCCAGCTGCCTCCGTTGTCCTCCGCCTCCGCCTTTGCACTGCCTCTTCCTCAATTCCTCCTCCTAGATAAGGCAAGTAGCCGACTCGCCAACAATATCATTCAGCTCGCTCTAAGCCTGTATGTATGTATATCAAGACAATCGTCTCGATCTCCGAGATCGCCGGTTGTTCATAACGGTATCGCCTTCTGCCGAGCGCCTGCAGCAATTATGACACATCCTACGGAACCTCGCCTGTACGGATTTCCCAGATGAAGAGTAGGAGGGTAGGGGAGTTTTCCCATTTTACGACTCGGACGACTCTGAGAGATTCGAAATCATAGATGTGGTGGACAAAATAACTCCTATCTGGATGCTCCACCCAAGCGACTCGCTGAAATCACAATACTCGTCACGAGAAGGTCTCGCGAGAGTATTATCTCCCACTGGACGCGGACATCTTCCCTCGACGGAGATGATAGTGATGATATCGATGTGAAGGGTCTCCCATTGGCATTTGGTATGTGGATATGCTCGTAAATTCGGAACGGGACCTGAACGGCCTGAACTGTAGTACAGTACATACGTCATGAATTACTGTCCTACTTTTCGACTTCCCCTCTATCCTCTGAATGTTGGATACAGTGGTCGGGAAGGACAGAGGGTAACTACCCGCTTAGGGTCCGAGTCGCATTCAAGCACACCGCCACCCTTCCGCCTTTTTCCTTACTCAACTGCTTTCTTTTGGTGTCGCCATCAGAGCCGGCCACCCTCTCCGCCTGCCACAACACCCGAGGTGCCGTCGCCAACTCACGCCATACAGTACACCGACAGTCGACCACCCAACCCCGGGCAGTCCCCGGGCCCCCTTTCCAGCGAGTGAGTGGCTCGCTTTCTTTCCGTCTTCTAGCCAGTCCCTCTCCCCGCTCCTCCAGCCTTATGGCGCAGCTGGCCCACCGAAAGAAGCCATGCCAATTACAACCCCAACCGCTTGGATCGACTCTTCCCCGACTCGGCCACTGATCCCCTCTACCTCTACCAAGCAACGATGCCCGGCTCCCCCAAAGCAAAGCGGCCTCCCCGTCCCAAGGTCTCGACGAAGACCAATACTATTGCAACACTGACACCGACACCCGACAACCCGCCGCATGCATCCCTACCTCCTCGACTCGCGCGGAGACCGCCACCATCGACAGCGACATCCCTTGGTCTTGGCACTGGCCATGCCGTGCGCATGCGCCAACCACTTTCTCACCAGTTGTGAGACCGGCGGCATCAAGCCCATGTATTGGCTCTCTGTGTGCGTCTTCATTCACCGCTGACCCCCTTTCTTGCGTGCCGCCAACGCCCCCTCGATTGCCTGACCAGTGCAGTCCGAATGACTCGTCCGTTGCTAGCGCCGGCAGTCGCCCCCCGTCCCTCCCTGCCTGTGCGCCACCTCAAACCCCCCTGCTTCCTGCCCCGACATAGGCCCTAGGCTCCAACGCCTCGGGTCCTGCAGCGGTGGCTGTCTCAGCCCCGCCAGCAGGCTCGATGCCGGCGGTGCCCTCGGCCATGGAAGGTGCAGCGCCCACAACCGTCAGCACCCCCCTCGTTTGCGTGTCAACACCTGAGGGTGACAATCCCGTACGTATTTTACATTCCAAACATTCCTATAAAAACAGTGCGATACGAGCCTTTCTTCCCCAGCACTTCTCCCTCTTGTACACACGCCGCACGCTGAGAGCTAACATACCGTCTCTACCTCTTATCCCAACCCCTCTCTCCACGGGCGGCCCGCCAGCTGGATATGGCTGGGAAGAGCGCGCAATCCCACATTTAACGGCCACCACCGCATTCAACACTGGTATTGACCAACGTGACAGATTTTTGGGACGCCGGTGGTGTGTCATTTGTGGGACCCCAGTTCTGAGACCTCCAACATGTTGGATGTGCAATCTGTTCATGAATTCAAAGTGACAAAAGAGAGGCCATCCCATTGATTTCCCCAGGCTAGGTAGCTCAGTTGGTAGAGCACCTGGTATATATTCAGGAAGCCTGGGTTCAACCC
>Ga0307510_10006075_pt1 | contig 14395 bp, 7 predicted proteins | sample 12_EM_MG_FD_207224 | JGI IMG/M metagenome (GOLD analysis project Ga0307510, IMG submission 207224) | Populus trichocarpa ectomycorrhiza microbial communities from riparian zone in the Pacific Northwest, United States - 12_EM | ecosystem: Host-associated > Plants > Roots > Unclassified | place...
GGGCGTCACGGGCAGGAAGTAGACCTTGTCGGCGAGCCCTTTCGAAGTCGCGATCGTCGCGATGTTCGGGTTGACGAGGATGGTGTAGATGCCCTCCTCTTTGAGGGCTTTGATCGCTTGCGAGCCGGAGTAATCGAATTCGCCGGCCTGGCCGATGGAGAGGCCGCCTGAGCCCAAGATGAGCACTTTTTGGACGCGGACGCGTGGCGTGCGCGCGTCGTTGTCAGCCTTTTTACCGCCTGGGAGGGATATGGGTACGAGGGAGCCCGTAGAGGCGCAGTCTGTAATATTTTGAATAAAGACGTCAAAGAGAAACTCGGTATCGCGAGGGCCAGGCGTCGACTCGGGATGGAACTGCACCGAGAAAAATGGCTTATCCTCGCAATAGATGCCTTCGTTGCTCCCGTCGTTCGCGTTCGTGAACAGTTCTTTCCACCCCGACGGCAGCGTCGCAGCGTCGACCTGAAAGCCGTGATTTTGCGAAGTGATATAGCATCGGCCGCTGAACGCGTCCGTACACGGGATGTTCTGCCCGCGGTTGCCGTACTTCATTTTGCTTGTGCGCGCCCCGGCCGCCAGCGCGAGCAGCTGGTGACCCAGGCAGATACCGAAGATTGGGTAGTCGCCTCGTTGCATCGCACGTGCGACGCGGTTGACGGTCGTCTGCACCATGGTCGGGTCGCCGGGTCCATTGGAGAGGAAGAGGCCGTCGTATGGCTCCTCAGACGGCGCGGTAAAGTCATAGTCCCATGGGACGACCTTGAGCTCGACGCCACGTGACGTGAAGCAGCGGATCTGATTGTACTTCATGCCCACATCGACTGCCAACACACGGAGCGGCCGCCCCGAGGAGTGCAGGCGCGCGCTGCACGTCGGCGGGTATACGCGCGGCGCCTGGATGGACACCGCGGCGACGAGGTTGTCCGAGTTGGGGTCGTGATAGGGTATGTCGACGTAGTCTTCGCGCCATGGATCCGTCGGGCCACCCAAGCTTGGGCTCTGCGGCGAGCGCAAAGTTGGCGACGGGGGATTCAGGTCACGTGCGCATCCAACGGGAGCGTCTGGCTTGCGGGAAAGGAGCCGGCCCAGCATGACGCCCTTGGCGCGTATGCGCTTCGTGAGCGCCCGCGTGTCGACGCCACAGAGCGCGGGCACGTCGTTCTCCTTGAGCCACGTGCCAAGGGACGAGTGCGCGAGGAAGTGGGAGAAATCTTCGGAGTAGTAGCCGATGACGAGCGCCGCGACGTGGATGCGCGACGACTCGAAATGCGCCGGCACGGCTTCGAGACCGTGGACGCGGCTGGGTACGCCGTAATTGCCTACGAGGGGGTATGTGAGGATGAGGATCTGGCCCTCGTAAGAGGGATCCGTGAGCGACTCTGTGTAGCCGACCATGCCTGTTCAAAGGGTTCACGCTTTGAGGACGGCATAATAAGCAGAGGGCGCGCTGCGCGCGCACCTGTCTGGAATACACATTCGCCTGCGACGCTTTTACCTTGTGCGCCGAAGCTGATACCGCGAAATGCGGTGCCGTCGATGAGCTCCAAGACTGCATCTGGAGCATTTTTTGTCTCACTAGCGCGAAGCTGAGGAGCTGCGATGGGGGGAGCGGGAATGCCATTGGGAGCATAACTCTGAGAGCGAGCGATGACAGGCCTGGCATTGGCAGTGGAATTTATGTTTGAAGGACCCACGGGGATGACAGTCGACATGGTGACGAAATGATTTGCAAGCTGTTTTTTTCACCTTTTCTTTCCTCCGAGTCTTCCTCTTCACCCGCACGTCGATTCTATTGGTATGGCGAGTTCGGGTGAAGAGGAGAGGAAAAACATTTCCGAAATCGATGTCCTTTTCGTCCTTTCCTTGTTTACCTTTGTTTAACTTGCTCTAATGGGCAACAAGATCTTATCTCGATCAGTACTTTGGCTGGAGCCATTTCACCGGCTCGTAACTGAAATCCGTTTGTAACGGCCTATTATTGGTCTCGTGCTTCAGAATTTTCCAGGAACGGCCAGGGGGCGCGTAAACCACATACCCGCAATAGAGACAATCACACATGCAATCCACGATGGCCGTGAGACAGTACAGCCATCGCTGGAGTGGTTCCATCAGAAAAAAATTGGCAGTTTTCAAATATCAAGTGGGCACTCACCTGCAACAATACGTTCTAGACAATCCGCGATGACGCCTCTTATGGCCATGCCCATTACCCATGACATACTCGCCTAGATGCACCTCATGAAAGAGACACGTGTATCACGCCCTGTCACGGCCATTGCCTTGATTGCGAAACAAAAATTGGGCTGAGCTGTGTCGCTCATAATTTCAACCCACGACAAAGAACCGATCAGGGTGTCCGTTTTTGGCTGGTGCGATATGTGGCAACAAGTGTGTCGAATGCACACTGAATTCACCAGCAGGGTATGTCGCGGATCCTCAGATTGTCACAGAGCTCATCGAGGCAGTACCCATTGTGAAGACTACTTCTCGTGGTGTCGGACTCGTTATTATCCTGCTCGCAAACTCACATAATAGACGAACATGGCAGACATCATATCAAAGGACAGAGTGTTCTTACCCGTGGACAAGACAAAGCATTTGTGAAGCACGACCGGGGCATCACAGCTTGGAAAAACTTCATTTTCGATGGTCTGATGAGAATGTGTTAACACATACATGGGGTTATATGAGAGGGCCAATGATGCACCTGCCACGAGAATAAAGGGGTACGGTGGATGATAACGGTCGCCAGAGTGTATGCAACAAGCCGGACGACATAGGCGGTCCGGTCTGTCATCTGCCTCAGTTCAGTTCCTCCGTCCGAGTCATTGATGAAGGACAAAATATTATCTCTCTTGAATTTCTGTTGTGCATTCCCGGTCTGTGTCGAGTCTCGTGATAAAGGTCTGCTGAGTGCGTTTGGCGCGCGAAAGTGAAACAAGTTGCCGCCAACGCCAAGGTTAGTGAGGGAGTGCGCGGCAGCGACAACTTTCAGCTAAAAGATTGGTAAAGCGCATTCATCGCGCGAAAACTCGCGGGCGGGCAAGTTGCCAGTTGCCATGTGCATACTCTGTCGTAAGCTTGAAGGAGGCACGGTCACGGTAGCGACAAGTTTTGCCAGCTGGTGTCGTAAAGAAAGAGAGAACGTTATCCTTTTCGGGTAGAGGCATCTGGCACCAAATGACCAGAACGTAATGCGACGTGAAATGATGTGGCTCAGCGAATAACTGTCACCTTGTTGGCTCATTGGATGCAAGTATGAGCAGTAACAAAACGAAGAGATATTTCGGAATGAAAGCGTAAACAAATACATATGTCAAGAACGAAAACTGAGATAAAAGTGTAAAGGTGTAGCAAATATTGTAAGTGAGGCTACAGGGAATGGGCAATATCAGACTGGCAACATCAGTGCAAAGTCGAGTAAGCATGCTCCAGAACTGGTGTGGGATTGGCTGACCACAGAGCATAGATAGCAACCAGATTTAGGGTGAAACCCCATGCTAAAGACGTCAGGATAATGATATTAAAATTATTAAGAATGAGCACATGCCCATCTAAGCCTTCTGGACCAGGGACATGCTGACAGTGCAGGTCACGCCAAACCGCCACAATAACCACCCATTTTGAAGAACAAAAAGAAGAGTGAATGGTAGGAGATTCAAATGTATTGTAACCAGGTACATGCACTTGTGAGGCCATAGGAACAGAAGCTCTTGTCTCATTAATCACCCACATATGTGGAAGAGAGGAAGAAATATGATGTTTAATAACATTAGTCTTCATGACGCCATGGAGGCCATTAGCATTGATGGAGTGGAGAAGAGGGAAAGCTCTGAGTAGACGGAGGTACAGCAGAAGGAGGCAAAAGGGAAAGGAAAAGGAAGAAGAGTAGGAAGAGTAAAGGAAAAGGCAAATTGATCCCGGAGAGCAGGGGGGAGACCAAGGGCACTGGGAGGAAAGAAGAACGGTGAAAACGAGGAAGAGAAAGAAGGAGAAGAGGGAGTTACCGAGTTAATAAGGATAGGGGAGTCCCCGCGGGACGGGTCAGCGCCTACGCCTACATCAGTTTGCAGCCGTCGCTGAGGGACTCCGTCGATGTGATACGAGGGGACACGGGACGGGGAGGGAGTGAGGGGAAGGCTGGGATCGGGAGAAGTCGTAGTTCGGCCTCCCTGAGAGAGTCCTGAGCATCCGAGACTGCTGCCGTCTGGACAAAGATGTCGGTTTCAACTTCCTGTTGGTGTTGAACCAAGGCGACAGAACGACCCAGCGGTGCGAAAGCGGACAATAGCTCAGCCGTGCGACGATCGGACTGGAGGGTTGCCAGCCGGGAAGTGGCCGCTTGGAAGCGAGCTGATGCGGACGTGACAGCGGAAAGGCTAGCGATGGAGGTTGCGGTGTGATAGGCATGATCCTGGAGCTGCCGTGCCATCCGCTCCTGGTGACTGAGGAGTGCCTCAGAGGTGTCGACCTTTTGCTGTAACATGTTCAATTGCGCTTGCAACTGGCAGAGGGGTGCGCTTGACGAGTCGGGTGGGCAAGCAGAAATGAACAAGCCGTTGGTATTGAGAACGTACAGGAGTGCAGGAGCAGCATGGGTGACCAAGTGAGATACGCCCAATCCAGATTTGAATGCTGTAAAAGGATCAGAGAGGAAGCGTAAGGTCTGGACACAGGTCTTAAAGACAACACAGTAGGCATCTCCATCGAGGGCAAGGCGGCTCGAGGCAATGACGTCGCCGTAGTTACGTCTGATATAGTGATCAAGCACAGGCGCGGCTCCGAGGACATCTTTGATGCCTAGAATAGCGACTTCTAGTCCGTAGACGGGCTGAATGTAGTGAGGGGTGGAAGGGGAGATGGTCTGGTGGTCAATGACAGGGGGGGTCCTGAGGAGCTTGTCCACCGAGGTGCGGTCGAGGAGGTCGTAAGTAATGCAGTTCATGGCCTTGCTAACGAAGGAGCATTGAAACGGGCAACCTTGCTCATTGAGGTAATCATTAAGCTTCGGCTGGAGAGCCTCGGCTAGGGCAAAGCTGTCCACTTGGAAGTAGATCCTCCGGGTGCGATCCGGTCCTTTACCGACCTTCCATTCGGCCTGCAAGCCATGGACAGAAGTGAGGGCACCGCGAACCTTTTCCAGCAGGTCCGGCCGGGGATCCTGGGTGATGCCAGGATCAACGGACACGAACACATAGTCCACGGGGTTGCGTTCATCCCCGGGGGAAATGCGAACTGGGACCAGGAGGTCTGAGGGGTGCTGGCCGTTGTATTCTCCGAGTAGAGCCTGCAAGTGGTGGGCGGCTGAGGTCACGCTATCGCGGGGGAGCTTGCTGACGATGAGTTCGACGCCGGATATGAGAGCGTCAGGGGCATCTGGCCCTTCGCGAACTGGTGGGGGTGTACGCGAGACCGTGATATGAGGCTCTTCGTATGGGGGTAGAGTGTAGGTGTGCTCGAGCATGGATAGATGTCAAGCAGGTATTAGGGTCAGGAACAATATCTTATGGATACGTAAGGCACAGTTGATTGAAAATACACTATAAGGATACGCAGAAAGTACACGGGGCTAGCGGGCTAGATCGCGTTGCAGTGGTTGTGGTTGTATAAATATGGCCAACTACGCTACGTAATACAGCGTAGGTAAGCAGCCATTTGCATTTGCAGTCACAGCCGTGTTTGCAATCGCAATCAAAAAAACAAAACAAAACAAGTCAAAGGTTAGAGCACCATTCTTTTGGGCTGGGTTGTTATCGCGCGACGAGAGATTACATCGATTACAACTCACGATAAAGAATGATTTCTGTGACCTGTGTCAACTTCCGGCAGGGATCATCTTTTGGCTGGTAGGCTGGTACAATACGTGGCAATAAGGAAGTCGGACGCACACTGAATCCAACGGCAGCATGCGATGGCGCGGATCTTCAGACCGCGATAGAGCTCATTGGGGAAGCTCACATTGTGGACCGACATGCTTCCGCGGTGTCAGATTCTCTCTAATTCGTTATTATTCTGCTCGCAAGTTCACACAACAGACGGACATGTCATACATCTTACTAAAGGACAGAGCGTTCTCACGATGGACAAGAAAAAAAAGCACTTGTGAAACTCGACCGGGACACCACAGCTTAGAAAAACTTCATCTTTGATGGCCTGATGGGGCTACGTCAGAAAACATTCACGAAGGGTAAATGAGATGAGAGAATCAATTATGCACCTGACGCGAGAATAAAGGGATACGATGATGAGAACGGGCGCCAGAGTGTATGCAACAAGCCGGACGACGTAGGCGCTGTGTTCTGAGACCCATGTTGACCAACCGCCTCCGAGGTGAACAGTAGTCAGGAGGGAGATCAATAGAATGTAGCCTGACAGCCTGTGATACTTCCACAACAGCTTAGCTTTCTGAGGGCCCCCAAAGGCAGCGCCGTTGAACCAGACGCTTCCTGCGCCAACCGCGCCCTGGACGATGAGCCAGGCAAACGTGATCAAGCCAAAGGTCTAGGAAGTTGGATGCCTGTCAGTGTGGCTAACACGTGGGCTGAGAGGCGCGCGTACACCGTGCCACGTTGTGAAGTGAGGGGCACCGTGCGAAGCCTTGTAGTATAACATTGCTGAGGTACCTAGGACGATCGAGGATAATCCTATCAGCTGTGCGATCTGATGACGCTTGAGCCCAGCAGCCTTTGTCTGTGGCTGAGAAGTCGGCTGAAGTGTGAGAATGCCTATACGATGCGCATATATTTAGTATGCGCGGACTTGACTGGGTAGAGGGACTGTGGAAAACGTACCGAAGACAAAGCACAGGGCGGCAAGCGAGTTGAGGGTAGGATGGAACGCAAACCACGAGAGATCCTTTGGTTTATTGGACAGGACGATGGTCCATGTCGTCCAGAGCAAGACCTGAATGGGAGTAAGGATTCATTTCAAACGTGTTGTGCTCGTGGGTGGTCGCTCACCAAAGCGGACGCCTAATGAGCGGTGAGGTCTCAAGTCAGATGGATGACGTGGAGGTAAGGGGATGATATATCTGCGTACGAGGGCGGTGTAAAAAGCGATACTATCTCCAGATCTCGACTCGTTTTTGATATGTTGGTTGTTGTTGCCCATGAGAGGATCTGTGGGTGAGGGAGAGGACGCAGAGAGGGGCTCGTCGTCAGAGGGCTCAGGCTGATGATGGGGTAAAGTAGCCATCCGTGTTGTGTTGGCACTGCGTTTCAGGGCGAGGGTAACGCAGTTAAAGAGAAGCGCTTAGTGTTATGTGATTTGATGGATGGAAATGGCATACCCCCTTCTAGCAAAGGAAATGCTGCTCTTCGCTGCGCGGGGAAGCTGTCAAGACCTGTCGACCTCAAGCGAGGAAACTGTCTAATACTGTAATGGAACGATATGCTTCCGGCTTAATCGAGACAGATGAAGAGAAAACAGCTGAGGTGGAGCAACAACACGGCCAGCGACGTCCTCGATGTAAATTCAACCAGAAGAACGGACGATAGTACTCTGTTCACAAATTTACATACAGTATAGATGAAACATGTCAGACTCAATACAAAGAGACGGCGCTTCAAGAAGCGGAAAATAAAAGGGGCTTGTGAAGCACGATTGCGCTTCTATAGCTTAGAAAAACTTCATCTTCGATGGCCTAATGAGAGTTCGTTAGGACCAATCCACGAGGTTATATGAAAGAACAATTAATGCACCTGACGCGAGAATAAATGGATGCAAGGAGGAAAACAGGCACCAGAGTATAGGCGACGATGCGGACGACGTAGGCACTGTGTTCTGAGACCCATGTTGACCAACCACCTCCGAGATGAACAGTGGTCAGGAGGGAAAGCAATAGAATATATCCCAACACCCTGTGATACTTCCACACCCGCTTGGCTTTCTGACCGCCCCCAAATGCGACGCCACCAAACCAGACACTTCCTGCGCCAACCACACCCTGGATGATGAGACAGGAAACGGTGATTAGGCCAAAGGTCTAGGAAATAGACGCTTGTCAGTGCGCTGCACATGGAAGGCGAGGCGAGCGTACACTGTGCCACGTTGTGAAGTGAGGTGCACCGTGCGAAGTCTTGTAAGCGAATATTGCTGAGGCGCCCACGAGGATTGATATGAGTCCCATTATGTTAGCGATCTGATGGCGCTTGAGTCCGGCGGCCCTTGTCTCTGGATGTGACGTCGGTTGAAGGGTGAGAATGCCTGTTTGAGACGCGTAGATTAGACTTGACCGAGGCAAAAGCTGTTAAAAAGTACCAAAAGTAAAGCATAACACTGCAAGCGTATTAAAGGTGGGATGGAATGCAAACCACGAAAGGGCCTTTGGGTCGTTGGACAAGATGATGGTCCATGTCGATAAGAGCAAGATCTGGATTGGAGTAGTCACTATAGGGTCATTTTAAACGTGGTGCCTGTGTTGGATCGCTCACCACTGCCGATGCCTGGAGAGTAATAAGGTGTCAATTGATGATCAGATGAAAACGTGGCGGGAGTGTGAAAGACTATATATACGAACGAGAGCGGTGTAAAATGCGACATCATCTCCAGGTCTTGAGTTGTCCTTGATGTGCTGATCGTTGCTACCCATGAGAGGATCTGTGGGTAAGTGAGAGGAAGCAGAGAGCGGTTCGTCCTCAGAGGACTCGGGCTGATGGTGAGGAAGAGAGGCCATTAAGAATGACACAACGATGACGTGCGTGGAGTTATCGCAGTGTGTTGTTTGGATGGATTATGACAACGCCGCCTTCCGACATAGGAAATACGCTTTGACACGGTAAACCTGGCGTCTATTTGGACGACCCACTGGTCAGGGTGGTCAGGGACGACGGAGATGGTCGGCTAAATTGGCCCAACACGTGGGAAGACGAGCGAAAACAGGAATCGTTGTTCTCTCGCATCGCCTCACCATTGGCTCTTCCCCTCACCGACCCCCTTCCTTGCCTTTTTGTCTCGTATTTACTGCGCTGGACGCCTATTCAAATCTACCCACGTCCACGGTCCGTCTTTTTTTTTCTTTTCCCCTTTCCCTTTGTTCGAGTGCCAACCCAACTATACCCTTCATAGCATCTTTGAACCTTCGTTCCAAGCCCTCCACCCTCACGGTGACCCAGCCAATCTGATATCGTAGCAAGTAACAACCCGTCCACATCCCCCCCCTTACCCTTGTTCCAAACGTAGCTTACTGCCCCCCACCGCCCCCAATCGCCCTCCCCCTCCCCCCCTTGCTGTACAGCATCCTGTCCAACTCTGAGATCTAGTCCCATCCCTGGCTCACAAAAACCTTCCGGCAGTTACCGTCTCATGAACGTTGCCCTTTTACCCGTCATTTCCGATCGTTCGTCGTCTTTACCAATCTCGGCTGATGTGGTTCGCGGTAGCCCATGCTGTCCCTCTCGCCATGGTTCAGCCGTTATGGTCGTCGATGAGTCGACCAGCCCTCCCCAATCTCCCCGCCAGGTCCTCATCCGGCCGGAACTAACTATCGAACCCCAACCCCCATGCGACCCCAAGGCCTCCGACCATTCCCCGTGCACATCTCCACCCCGTTCGCCGCCCCATTCCCTTCCGGAGTCCCTTCCGGATCAGGAAATGGATCGTGATGATGGGTTGCCTGTTCAGCCTGCCAAACCTCTACAGCCTCCAGTCAGACTTTTGGACGACGAAGAGGAACATATTCATCGTTCTCTTCGACTCCAGGACTTTGAAGTCAGAGGCACCCTGGGTACGTACACGTTCGGTGGTCATCAGCTGGCCTACAGTGGACTCATTTGTCCCTTTCAGGAACCGGCACATTTGGGCGCGTCCTTCTCGTCAAGTACCGCCCTGAGGCATCTGCACCGGCCAATACTACCAGATTTTTTGCGATGAAGGTACTTCAAAAGACAGAAGTGATTCGCCTCCGTCAGGTAGAACACGTCAAAGCGGAGAGACGCATCCTTTCCCGTGTGCGACACCCTTTCATCGTCGATCTTTACGCAACTTTCCAGGACAGCCTGAATATCTACATGCTCCTCTCCTACGTTCCTGGCGGCGAGCTATTCACTCATCTTCGCCGCGCCGGACGCTTCAGCCCCGATGTCACCCGTTTCTATCTCGCAACTATCATTCTTGCTTTGAAATACCTGCATTCATTCAACATCATCTATCGTGATCTTAAACCGGAAAATCTCCTTCTCGACAATCGTGGATACCTTCGCCTTACTGACTTTGGTTTCGCTAAAGTGGTCGATGACCGCACATGGACGTTATGTGGAACCCCGGAATATCTTGCACCAGAAATAATCCAGTCTGATGGTCACGGCAAGCCCGCAGACTGGTGGGCTTGTGGTATTCTTGCCTATGAGATGATGGTTGGCCATCCTCCTTTTTTCGACGAGACCGCCTACGGGATCTATGATAGGATCCTTAAAGGGAAAATCCAATGGCCCAGAGATATCGACCCCCTGTCTCGTAACCTCATCAGAGGATTCTTGCACCCCGACCGTACCCAGCGGCTAGGAAATCTCCTGGCGGGGGCAGACGATGTCCTCGACCACCCTTGGTTCCGCGGAGTCGATTGGGGCGCCCTAGAACGTCGCGAGATCCGAGTAAGTTTTTATCATGCTACTGGCTTCCGTTCCGGACCCTGATTCCCGATTCCTCTTAGGCCCCCATCGTACCTCATGTGACGTCCTATGATGACACACGGCACTTTACCCGTCTTCCTTTACCCCCACAGGATCAGATACCAGGTCTTGTCCAACGGGAGGATACCCCCAGTCCACCCCAGCGTTGCTTTGACGTCGTTGGCTTCCAGTTCAATGAATTTTAATCGTTATCGTTATCGTCAACTGAACCACACTCACCACCCATATTACCATCACATTCCTTTTTTTTCTTCTTTTCTTCTTTCTTTTCATTTCTACATGCCCCCCAACCATGTACACAAATTCACATTCCATTCATTCAGTACAATCCTGGCTAATCGTCGCACTCTTCCCCGGAGTTGTATCAAATTTTTCTACCAAATACCCGGCTAATGGTTGCCATACCTGTGCATCAGCTCGAGTGTAACCAACACCTGTCGCTTTCTTTTTTTGTTTTGTTTTGGTTCATTGTAGATATGATATCTTGAATAGTCCACCATGTTGGTGTTTTACGAATCGAATCCCATTGTATTTTAACCAACCACCGGCCCGGCTCGATTGAATGACCCGCCAACTTGACGATCAATGGCACGCAGACGCAAAAATCGCACCCACTTGAAGGGAATACAATCCTCAACATCAACCCAAGATGACGTCCCCAAATCTTTTGTCATAAAACATGGTCAAGTCGGTACCTCTCTCTCACAGCTGACCCGTGACATCCGCAAAGTCATGGAGCCCAACACCGCGACCAGACTAAAGGTCTGACTCTCTTCCTCCTGCCCCTTTTCCTAGCTTTGAAGGATACTGATATGACGTTATTTTTTTTTCGTCCAAGTGAAGGAACGAACCCGGAACAAGCTCAGGGACTTTTTGACGATGGCGCCAGCGCTGCATGTCACGCATCTCATCGCTTTCACGTTGACGGACATTGCACCGTCGATGCGCATCGTGCGTCTGTCGAATGGTCCGACGCTCAGCTTTCGCGTCGAGCGTTACAGTCTCGTGAAGGATATCATAGCGTCTTCGCGCCACGCGAAGCACCTAAGTCCAATCGAGTCTATGAGCGCCCCACTGGTACGTCCTCCCGCCCATACATACGTGCTTTATCCATAAAATCACACGAAAAACCATCTTTTTTTTTTTCTTCCTTTCTTGGTATGTTATTTTACTTTACAAAGCTCGTCCTCGCGTCGTTCCCACCACCGGGTCCTACAACCCCGCCACACCTGACGCTCGTCATGAAAACGTTCCAGACACTCTTCCCTCCCCTCGCGCCGCGCAAGATCGCGCTCTCCTCGGCTCGCCGCGTCGTCCTCGTCGCATACAACGCCGAACGCGGGACGATCGACTGGCGCCACTACCGCATCACCGTCAAGCCTTACGGCGTCTCGCGGCGCGTGCGGCGCGCCCTCCAGCTCGGCGGCGGGGGCGGGGGCCCCCCCCCCGGGGGGGGGGGGGGGGGGGGGGGGGGGGGGGGGGGCGGTGGAGCCGGCGGCGCGGTGATCGATTTGGGGAACGAGAGGGACGTCGCCAATTATGTCCTGCGCGCGCATGGAGGTCCGCGGTCCAGCGCGGGTGCGAGTGCGAGTGCGAGCGTGGATGGCGGTGGCGGGTACGAGACCGCCGCGTCCGAGGTGTCGTCTGCTGCCGAGGACGAGGCGGAGGACGTCGTCTCGCTCGCGGAGGATTACGTCGGGCGGAACAATCGAAAGGGACAGAAGCGCGCCGTGCGTCTGGACGAGATTGGCCCGCGGATGGAGATACGGTTGGTGAAGATTACGGAGGGAGTGCCAGGGAGGGAGGGTGCGGTGATCTATCATGAATTTGGTACGTGCTGGCTCATGGTGTCATCACTCTCGGATTTTGTTGAGCTCTTTTTTTTCAGTCAAGAAGACAAAATCGGAGATTGTGGCTCAAAAGGCATCGCACGCTGCCAAGGAAAAGTTGAGAAAGAAGCGTCGGGAGGAGCAAGAGCGGAATGTGCAACGCAAAAAGGCATTGGCGGACAAGTCCCAGGCGGATGCTCCTGGTGCAATTGGCGAGGTGGCAGACGATGACGATGACAACGACGACGGTTCTTCAAAGGCGGTGAGCGACGAGGATGGTGATGACGATGATGATGGAGAGCCTTCGTGGGACGAGGACGAGGAGGTCACTGAGGGAGAAGTGAGCGAAGACGACGACGCAAGAAGCGGGAATTGCAGTAGCGACGAGGATGAGGATGAGCCAGAAGACAAGCCACCCAAAAAAAGGGCAAAAGTGAAGAAGTAACTGATAATGTATGTTACTACTTTGCTCAAGTACGCTGTCTTCCGGGCACACTTCTTGGCTGGTGTAACGCAGGACCAATTGAAGGCAGCGAACGAAGCTTGAGAAAGTGCATGGGAATTTCGGCTTGGATGAAAAAAGTAAGGCCTATCTCTGGAGGCGCTCTGCGACGACTACTGAGGCTTCGAGGGCAAGAGCCTCAGTTTCGAGGATTGCTTCATGACGCTACATAAAAACCACGATGCCCATGGTAAACATCACGTCCATAACTCTGGAGTGGGACAAAATCATGTGGAATCGCCAGATGACGAGTTCACTGCGGCCAAATATCTGACACAACCGTTCTCGTTTTCCTGTAAGCTCCGGCCATGAAGAATCACCATCTTGACATGAACACCATTTCCTTCCGTCATGAGTCCGGAGTAGTAAGCTGGTCCATCCAGGGCCACGCGGTCGAGAGTAGGGAACAAGTGCGAGACCCCACAGTATGCGGGAAGATATTCTGAAATAGTAGAACGACTTGTTCACAGGACATGTGGATCGAGACTAGAACACGAAACGATGCCGTACGTAGCTGTGGATAAGAAATTAAAACCATTGCCACGAATGTCGATGATGAAAAGGAATAAGGAAGGTTCAAAGAGAAAGACCTGGCAACTGACAAGCGACGTAGGTAAAGGCAAAGGCAGCAAAGGGAAAAAGGGAAACCCGTCAAAGTAAATTCCCTACTCTCGTATCCCTTCGTCCATGCGCCCACCCCGACCGTGCTCCCGTAATAATCGCGCGACATCGGAACTCCCGAAAATTTCTGCAATTTCTAACGGTGTCCGGCCCACCGAATCCTCGGCGTCGACTTCTGCACCGTGTTCAAGTAGTATTCGGGCAAACTCAACGGTATTGCAGAGCGCCGACATGTGCAATGGCGTCTTGTCGATGGCGTCGCGTAAATTCACGTCTGCACCGTGATCGAGTAATTGTTTCCCAATTTCGACATGTCCAAATTGCGATGCTAGGTGCGTTGGAGCCAGGCCCCAATCCGTTCCTGTGAAATCCGTATTTGCGCCATGCTCGAGGAGCAACGACGTGACGTGGGCATGTCCTCCGACCACCGCAGCACGCAGAGGCGATCCCTGTGAACTCCCCGCCGTATGTAAATCCTCTGGATGCTTAATGAGAAGACGTTCTACCGTGTCGCGAAGACCGAGTCGCGCAGCGATGCCTAAGGGGGTTTCTTTAGGTGGATCGAGGTCGAACCAGCCTGTGCGAGCACTGTATGTAACACGGGAAACCCAACGCCAGATCGCAAAATAGGGCTTCTCTGCATCAAAGAGGCATTCAATCCCATCCTTGATCAGTGATGACACATTCCCAAACCGCGCATGGCTAATCCAGTGTTCAGCGGCGTATCCAGCTAGTGGGAAGTTCTTGATGGTTTCTCCGTCGATGTGCTCGTCCAATCTAAGCAGAACACCCAGGCAAGCCTGCGCAAGGATCGC
>Ga0307510_10006076_pt1 | contig 14392 bp, 13 predicted proteins | sample 12_EM_MG_FD_207224 | JGI IMG/M metagenome (GOLD analysis project Ga0307510, IMG submission 207224) | Populus trichocarpa ectomycorrhiza microbial communities from riparian zone in the Pacific Northwest, United States - 12_EM | ecosystem: Host-associated > Plants > Roots > Unclassified | place...
GAAGCGCCTGGCGCTCAAGGAAATTCCGTTGATCGTCGAGAGCCTGCCCGGTGACCTATCGCTCCGGGACCACCAGTTGTTCTCCGGTGTCGTCTCACGAGAACAGTTGCCACTCACCGGACGCATCCTGTTCCACCTGGTGGGCGGCCGGTTCGGCGACTACCGAGACTGGGACGCCATCGAAGGTTGGGCATCCGGAATCGCCGACGAACTGGCCCGCGAATGACGGCGGGCCGTCGCCGAGCCGCCCGGCAGCCCGGAACTCAGCAGCGGACGGACGCGCGGTGATCCGTGGTCGTGGGCTGCGCCGGAGCCTGCGTGGGCGTCCTCCGTACGCGGCGGCGCAGCAGTCGAAGGGCGAGTGCGTCGAACACCGCGGTGAGGACGAAGGTCACCCCCATGGCCGCGACCAGCAGGACGGCGAACAGCTGCCAGAACTGCGGTGTGAGACTCGTACCCACGGTCTCGCTCCCTTCGTACTCATGCCGTTCCCCTTGCTGCCAGCCAACTCCGTTGCGGGGCAGGGGCACATGAGCCATCCGGGGCGGACTCAGGTCCCAAGGGTCCCTTGCGCGGTCCGTGCGATCGAGAAGTCGGCGGTGCCGGCAGGGGTGGTGAGTTCGGGACAGCCCTCCTCGTTGATGTGTACGCCGGCGCGCTCCGAAATGAGGTCCACCAGGCTCGGTAAGTCGAGCGATCGAGTTCCAACGCTTCGCGGAACTTGTCGTCGAGTGGTACGCGGGTGAAGTCCGGGGCCGGGACGATCGCGGTGACGCACGCCTTGACGAGGGTCGGTGTCACCGGCGGGGCGACGCCCATCTCCCCGGCGCGGAGCCACGGGAGTGGGCGAGAAAAGGGCCACTTTCCGGTCTCGGACCGGCCTTGTTCACGAGTCGTGAAGTCACTGGGGTTCTTGCCACAGGACCTCGACGAACGGTGGGGCGGGGACATGCGGCCCTGATGGCAGAGAAGGCTCCTGCGCAAGCAGCGGCCGAGCATCAGCAGCGGACCCGGTGCGAGGGTCCAGGATGTGGCGATCGTGAAGCGGATACAGGTGGCCAGGCACCCCCGGCCCCCTCGCCCGCCGGAGCCTCCCGACCTCCGGACGCCCTCCGGGCGGCCCCTCCCGTACTGAGGAGCGACCAGCCCTCTCGGTCACCGGACGAGCACGTGCGCTCCGAAGCGCGGCACGACAGCGGTATGGCTCGGCGTGCGATCGATGCGATCTCGGTGCTCGCGCCGACCGGGCCGGATCGAGGAGCCTGAGGGGGCGGTCGACGTCCCCGTCGTCGTACAGCTGCCGTACGGGCCGGTGTTTGGACCAGCCGTGCTCGTTGGCGCGCCGGGCGGTCTCCGCCCACAGCCTGGCGCTGTCGCGGAGCACGATCTCGATGAGATGTGCGCTGTACTCGGTCGTCACGATCCAGCCGCGCGAGCCGTGGCGGACCGGCCGGGGCAGGTATGCGCCGTGGTCGAGACAGGTGTGGGTGACGACGACGGTATCGATGGCGGCGGCGACGCGGGGCGGCTTGCGCCAGTTCAGCCAGCGCGGATCGGCGAGCTTTGGATCGGAGGAGACGGCGGCCCACAGGACTCGCGCGTGGTTCCTCTCGACGAGTCCGCCGGACGCGATTCGGCCGTGGTCATGATGGCCTTCTCCTCGGAGGTTGTGGTGCGGACCTGGGCCGTTCGGCCCTGGCGGATTCGCCGCAGGGGTGGTGTGCTGGAAGTGACGGGAAGGGCCCGAGGAGGCTCGGAGAAGCGGCTGGCAGCCGCGCACCGGGCAATCAGGATCCGCGAGAAGCGGGCAGGACCCTTCCCGCCTCGTCGTAGCCGTCACCGCCCGGATCTGGGTACACCCGGAGGCAGATGCCGTCCTGCGGGACCGCCGCGCGGGAGCAGAGCGGCCCACGGGAGTGACGTCGCGCGAAGTACGCAGGGTGCGAGCACAGCGCGCGAGTGAAGGGTCCGCACAGCCGCCCATGTACTCACTCCGAGCACGAGCCTATATGCGGACTCCCAGATGAATCGGTCGGCTCTCCTTCCCTCTCAGGCCCGAACGGCGCGCAGCGGAAGCTTGGTTGAGGATTCCGGCATTGGACGCGTCTGACGGATCGGACCGGTTGGCGGTGCGGCACACCGTGTTCGGGGGGGCACGTCGGGACGGGTGGTTCGACAGCCGTGGGACGTTTCGACTTCCGCCTGGAAGGGGCCGGTCGTCCACACCGGTGACCCGTTGGCCCCAAGCAGCGCGTGTTGCGGGCGACAACGATGGAGTTGTCGGCGGGGGAAGAAATGACCAGCCCATCGACGCGGACTCCCTGAGGCCCGGCTGCGGGCGCAACGAGGCATGTCACGTGACCTGCACGAGACGAAACGTCGTCCCAGCGAGCCCGGCAAGGCCACAGGGGGAGGAAGAGGCGGAGCTGTGATGTCGAGGACGCGGTCCATGCCCCGTGAGGTTCACGCGGTGTTGGCCGATGGCTCGGACCTGTGGATCCGGCCCGCCCGGCCCGGTGATCGGGAACAAGTACTGCGGCTGTATCAGGGCCTTTCGATGGAGAGCCTGCGATTCCGGTTCTTCGGCCCCAGCCGGAGCTTGGTGGAACGGGCAGCAGCCAAGGCGTGTTCGCCGCCGCGCGTCGGCTATCTGGCGCTGGTGGCCGATGACGGCAGGCAGATCGTGGGGATCGCGGAGTACGACACCGCCGTCGGTCAGTCGTACGACCCGAGGCGCGCGGAGATAGCTCTCGCCGTCGCGGACGACTGGCACCGGCACGGCGTCGGCAGGCTGCTGGTCGGGCATTTGGTGAGCGCGGCGAGAGCCGAGGGCGTCCGTCGCTGCACGGCGGACGCCCTCGCGGAGAACCGTGCCGTGCTGCAGATGTTCCACGATCTGGGTCTGCCCGTTTCGTGGCGTCCGGACGGCACCGAGGTCCACTGCACGCTGAGCCTGGAACAACTGGAACAGGACGAGGACTCCTTGTCCGTGGTGGACGCCCGCGGACGGATCGCGGACGTGACCGACATACCGCCGCCGCTGAGCGCGTCGCCCATCGCAGTGCCCGATCCGGCCGTGGCCGAGATCACCGAGCGGTGCGGTCGGCCCGGAATCCGCTCCCTGGTCACCGTGGCCCACGGACTCGGTGCGGTCGAGGCGTCGCCCCGCTCGTCGGCGGGCTGTGCTCACGGGATGCGGCTCTTGGGCCGGAACCGTCCGGGCACCGTCAACACCGACGCGGACGCGCGGATGGCCGCCACCCCGGCCGGGCAACGCCCACCGCTTGGCACGGCCCGGGTGGCGGTGCGGTCGGGCGGGGTCGGCATCGTGTTGCTGGTTGATCTGTCCTGGCTGGGCATCGGTGTGTCCACGTTCGTCTCGCTCGGCGACACGTACGAGGTCAGCGGACACGGCCTGCTGAGGAGATGGAAGACGAGACCCGTACCCGTTGCCCGCGCCGACTGCTCCGAGGAAGCCGAGGCCGCTCAAGGGCCGCTGACGGCAGGGAAGGAGGAACTGAGCGATGAATGACGAGCGGAAAACCCTCTGGGACTACGGCGCACACGCTCCCGCTCCTCCCCTGAGCGGGCATGTGCTGGTCGGGGTGGACGGATCGGACGAGGCGCTGCGTGCCCTGGACCACGCGGCCGAGCAGGCACGAGCGCACCGGACGCTTCTGGAAATCCTGCACGGCTGGCCGTGGGCGAAGCACGGTGTACAGGAGACACAGCCCGGCGGGACGAAAGCGCAGGGCCTCATCGACAGGGCGCAGAGCGTGCTGGAGTTCGCGGCCGGGCGGGTGCACGAGCGGGTGGCCGGACTCGACGTGGTGACCACCCTAAGCCCCGAACCGGCGGCTTCGGAGCTGGTGCGCCGCGGTGAGGAGGCCGCACTGACCGTCGTCGGAAACCGAGGTCTGGGACGGGCCACCGGGCTGCTCGCCGGCTCGGTGAGCCTGCGCGTCGCAGCCCACTGCGGCAGCCCACTGCTGGTGGTGCGTGGCGGGCCGGAACGGGGCAAGCCGGTGAAGGGCACGGTCCTGGTGGGCGTCGCCGACGACACGGATGTCGGTGCCGTGCGCTTCGCCTTCGAGGAGGCGCACCGACTGGGCGCTCCGGTACGGGTCCTGCACATGTGCTCCGTACCGGAGTTGTCGAGCGGTCTCGGTGCGCCTCCCGCCGGGTGGCTGGAGGCGGAACCCAAGAACCGGATCCGCCTACCGGAGATCGAGGACTCCTCACCCCCTACGGTCGTCGCCGCGATGCAGGAGAAGTTCCCGAAGGTCCGTGTCCGGATCGCCACCGTGCGGCACGACGCGGCGCATGCCCTCGTGGACGCCACCCGGACGGCCGACACGGTCGTGATCACAGCGCATCACCACGGCGGACGGAGGGCCGGCCGGCAACTCGGCCCGGTCGAGGACGCGCTGCTGCACCACGCGCACTGCCCGGTCGCACTCGTGCCCGTCGCCTGGGAACCGTGAAGAACCCGAACCAGAAAGAGCAGGAGGAACCGGTCATGAGGTACTGCAGGGTCAAGGAAGTCATGAGCAGCGAAGTCGTGTCCACGCGATGTGACGCGTCGTTCAAGGAAGTCGCCCGGCTGCTGGCGGAACACCGCATCAGCGGGGTGCCGGTGGTGAACGACGAGGAGAAGGTCGTCGGAGTGATCTCCGAGACCGATCTGCTGCACCACCATGTGCGGCAGGAACCGGAATACGGGCACAGGCGCTTCCTCCTGCCGAAGCTGACCCGTTCCGCGCGCGTCGCCGAGGTCAAGGCCCGTGCCAGGACCGCGGAACACCTCATGACACAGCCCGCGGTCATCGCCTCCCCGGGTCAGTACGTGACGGACGCCGCACGGACCATGGAGCAACACCGTGTGGAGCGGCTGCCCGTGGTGGACGACGAGGACCGCCTTGTCGGCATCGTCACCCGTGGCGACCTGCTCCAGGTCTTCCTGCGCGCGGACGACGAGATCCGACGGGATGTCGTCAACCAGGTGTCCCGGGGAATCGGCTGTCCCCGGTACACCGTGGATGTCGCCGTCGACGACGGTGAGGTGACGCTGAAAGGCCACCTGGACCGGCGCAGCGACGCCGTGCTCGCGGTGCGGATCACCGAACAGGTGGACGGGATCGTGTCGGTCACCGACCGGCTCACCTACCACCTGGACGACTCCCGGCCGCCGCGGCCGGCCGTCGGCCCCTCCGGGCACGTTTAGGTCCGCCAGCGCCCGGCCGCCTGTTCCCGGCGGCCGGGGCGGGACACGGAGCTACTCGCACGGCCCCATGACATCGGCGACGGGCCGTCTGGGGGTGGTGTGCGCGGCGTGCGCGTTGTTGTCGTGGCCGAGCCGCAGGATCATCTGCGGATACTGTCCGCCGACGACCATCCGGCGTACCCGCTCGCGCAGTTCGGGCAGTTCCAGCGGCTGGGTGTGCACGGCCGCGGCGACGTGGTGGGCAGCGGCGTGCAGCAGGACGCGTTGCAGGCTCTGCCCGGCCCTGAGCCAGTCCTCGCGCAGGTCGTGCCCAGTGGTCAGGAGGACGACCAGGCCGAGAGTCGGGTGAGCGGTGTGCCATGCCCGCTCCTGTTCGAAGCCCGTCCGCGCGTGACCGGCGTAGTCGCGTCCGGCGAAGGCGGTGGTGTCGGGGCTGCGCGGGTACGTGCCGGCCGGGATGCCGTCGCGGCGGCGGCTGCCCCTCGGCGGGGCCCACTTGGCCAGTTCCGTGGTGAGGACGGGGTGGACCCGCCGCAGGGATTCCGCTGCGCGGATGAGGCCGGCGAGCCGGCGCAGGTCCTCCGGGTAGGTCAGGGTGGTGGAGAGTTCGGCGCCTTCGCGGCGCGCATGCTCCCGCAATTGGTCGATCAGGGTGAGGGGAAGCGGGGCGGGCGGGAACGGGCCGCGGTGGGTACGGCGCTGCGGCAGTGCGGCGAACATGGCCTCCTCTGCCGCGGTGGGAGGGGCGTACGGGCCCCAGCGGACGGTGGCCAGGAGCCACGGCAGCGCGGGATCGGGGATGATGCGCAGCCGGGGCACGAAGCCGAGGTGCCGCATGGCCAGCCGCACGTTGAACAGGGCCGCGCCGCAGCCGATGAGCATCTCCCGGCCGTCCGGGTCCGCGGCCGAGAGGCGGCGAGCGGGGTCGGCGTGGAGCTGCAACTCGCCGTCCCGGCTGATGAAGCGCCAGGGCTGGCTGTTGTAGGGGGAAGGTGCTGTGACGGCCGCGCGGACGAGGTACTGGGCCGCGGGGTCGAGCGGTGCGCAGGTGGCGGTCATGACCGGTACCGCGGTTTCTGTCGTGGGGTTCGTCCGTCGTTTTCGGGTGACGGGAGCGAACCTGCGGGAGGACGGGCCCGTGAGGCGGAGGTCACGTTCCGGTCCGTCGTGCGTGGACGGGCCCACCGGATACGTGTCGCGTGCGGACTTCTGGTGAGAGCGCGGGAGAAGTCCGGCCGGCCGCCTCACGGGCTCACCATCGAGCATGTACCCCGGGAGCCGGCCCCGACAGAGACCCGAAGGCCCGTTCCGGGGCCGAACGGCCCCTGCCGGAAAGGGTCCTCATCGGTTCCGCCGGGGTGCCCGCAGGACGGCCGTGGTGAGCAACCCCGAGCGAAGGATCCTGCCAGGGCCGGTCGGGCCCCAGGATGTGTCTTTCGGCCCCTGCTCCGGCACCGCTTGTGCTGTGAAGCTGGTGAAGAATCACGCGCACGCCGGTTTGGGGGGGCGGCGTCACCGCCCATGGTGGCACCTTGGGAGGGGGCGGGCCGGGTTGTCCCGGCCCGCCCCTGCCGGGCCGAGAGGAGCGGGCCCTGTCTCTGCACAGCCCTCGCCGAACAGCCCTCGCCGACGGGGTCACACGTCCGGGACCAGCACCACGGGACCTGCCGCGTCGCGTACGGCGGCGTGTGCGACCGCACCCAGCCGAGGTCCGGTGGCGGCGGGCCGCAGGCGGTGGCCGAGCACGGTGAGACACGACTGCCGGGCCGCGGCGACGACGGCGCCGGCCGGTGACTCGGGCGCCGGACCTGCGGGACGTACGAGGATGACCGGGAAGTCGGCGTGTCCGCGCACTGGTGGAGCCCAGCAGGAGGCTGGACGTGGCGCCCAGGCCGTGGGAGCCGAGGGCGAGGAGTTCCCCTAGCGTGGCCTCCGCCACCGCGCCCCGTGAACTGATCGCACCGGACGGCACGACGGTACCGGCCGAAACGCTCCAGACGGCATCCCTCGCGGGCATCGCCGACCTCTTCGCCCTCGTCGTGGGCAAGGCCGACGACATCTCCGACTGAAACAGCCACCCCTCGTGTGACAACCGCTTGGGAGGGGCGACAGGAAGCGATGGAAGGACGAACGATAGGCATCAGTGGCGACTGGTACAACGAGTTCGGCTCGCACCTGCGGATCACGTCCGACCCGACGGGCTGCATCAGGGGCACCTATGTCTCCGCCACCGGCCACGCCGTAGGCGCCTACCCGCTGGTCGGACGCTACGACACGGCTGCCGCGCAGGAGGTCGTCAGCACGACGTCGGTCACCGTCACCGCGGCCGTCGGCCGACTCCTCGACGCCTGCGAACAAGCCGGTGCGGTACGGCCCGGCCTCGACCCCACCGACGTGATCACGCTGCTGAGCTGCCTGTGGCGTACGCCCGACAACCCCGACGGCGCCGCCTGGGCCGACCGCCTGATGGAACTCGCGATCGACGACTTCCGCCCGTAAAGCGCCGGACAGACACCCCTTCGACAGCCCGTCGGCCGCCTTCTGGGCTCGGCCGGATGCTCAGAGGGTGCTGAGCCTGCCTGTGTCGTTCTCCGGTGCGGACCTGCTGCTCATGGAGTCGACGTGCGGCGAACCAGTACCGCGAACGGCGCGCAACGGCATGGGCCGAACGGCCTCGAACGGGGCCGAACCGCCCCTCCTCTCATCGTCCCGTGGATGGCACGGTGAAGGTGGAGCCCTGGGCTGAGTTTCCGTACAGACCGACGAAAGGCGGTGGGGAAGATGGAGTTGCCCCTGGTCGTGGGCGTAGACGGATCTGACGGGAGCCTTGTCGCGGTCGACTGGGCCGTGGACGAGGCGGCCCGGCACGGTCTGCCCTTGCGGCTGGTGTACGCCTCGCTGTGGGAACGCTACGAAGGCGACGTTCCGTCAGGTCGTATCGAACGCCCGTCTGAGCGGGTGCTGGCCGAGCACGTCGTCGCCGCGGCGGCCGAGCGTGCCCGACGACGCAACCCGGAAGTCAAGGTCGCCGCCGAGGTGATCCCCGAAGAGGCCGTCGACACCCTCCTGAAGGAGGGACTGAACGCCTCCGTGCTGCTGACCGGCTCACGCGGGCGCGGCGAACTCGCGGGCCTGCTGCTGGGCTCGGTGGGACTGGCGGTGGCCGCCCGTGCCCATGGGCCCGTGATCGTGGTCCGTGGTGACAAGGCTGGTCTGGAGGCCACCCACGAGCGGATCGTGCTCGGTGCGGGCGAGTCGGCGACCAGCGGTGCGGCGGTACGGTTCGCCTTCCGTGAGGCGGAGGCGCGCGGGTGCACCCTGGATGTGGTGCGTGCCTGGCGCTGCCCCGCGCACGAGGGCGCCGACCACCCCAGGCTGGCCGAAGATCCGGCCCATCACCACGAGGAGCGGGCCTCCGCCCTGCTCGACACCCTGCTGGCCGATGAGATCGCGGACCACCCGGGCGTCCGGGTGCGCCGCAGCACGGTCGAAGGACCGGCCCGCAAGGTGCTGCTGGCCCGGTCGGCCGCCGCGGACCTCGTGATCGTCGGGGCGCAACGCCGGACCGGACACTTCGGCCTCCAACTGGGCCGGGTGGCGCACACTTTGCTGCACCACGCGGACTGTCCGGTGGCTGTCGTGCCGCAACAGGCGTGACCGTGCGCCGTCCTCGAACCCCCGACACGTCCCGCGACACGCTCGCACCCGTGCTGCGGGACGTGCGCGCCGTCGTTTTCGACACCGACGGAGTGATCACCGACTCGGCCCGGGTGCACGCGGCGGCGTGGCAGACGGCGTTCGACGCCTTCCTGCGTGCCCACCCGCCCCACGATCCCGCTCGGCGCCGCCCCTTCGACGTACAGGACGACTATCTGCGGTACGTGGACGGCAGGTCACGCCTCGACGGCGCCGCGGCCTTCCTGCGCTCACGCGGCATCGACGCGTCGGCCGAGACGGTGCGCGACGTGGCGGCGGACAAGGAGCGCCTGTTCACCGAGCGATTGCGGGCGCACGGCGTCGACGCGTACCCCGGAACGGTGCGGCTGGTACGTGCCCTGCGGCGGGCCGGGATACCCCGCGCGGCGGCCTCCGCGTCCCGACACGCAGGTGAACTGCTCGGTCGGGCAGGGGTACTGGACTTGTTCGACGTTCTGGTGGACGGCGGCGAGGCGGCCCGGCTGGGGTTGCCGGGGAAGCCGCGGCCCGACCTCTTCCTGGAGGCGGTCCGCCGGCTCGGCGTCCCCGCCGATCGTGCCGCGGTCGTGGAGGACGCTCTGGCGGGTGTGGAGGCCGGCCGCCGTGGTGCGTTCGCCCTGGTGATCGGCTTGGACCGCACGGCCGGTCCGGACACGAAGCAGCGGCTGCTGCGGCTCGGAGCCGACATCGTCGTACCCGACCTCGGAGAGCTGGTCGTACAAGGAGCGCCGAAGTGACGGGCTGGATCTGGGAGTACGAGGGCTACGAGCCTGCCGACGAGCGCCTGCGGGAATCGCTGTGCACGCTGGGCAACGGCTACTTCGCCACGCGGGGAGCGCTGCCCGAGTGCGTCGCGGACGGGGTGCACTACCCGGGCACGTACGTGGCCGGCTGCTACAACCGGCTCACTTCCGACGTGGCGGGTCATCAGGTCGAGAACGAGGACATGGTCAACGTGCCGAACTGGCTGCCGCTGAACTTCCGTCTTCCCGGCGGGCCGTGGCTCACTCCCGACACGGCGACCGTGCTGGAGCACCACATGTCCCTGCACCTGGCCGCGGGGATGTCGGAGCGACGGACGCGGTACGACCTCGGCGAGGGAAGGGTGCTGACGGTGCGTCAGCAACGTCTCGTGCACATGGCCGATCCTCATCTGGCCGCGTTGCGCACTGAGTTCACCGCCGAGGGATTCACCGGTGAACTCGACATCGAGGCGGCGCTGGACGGAGGCGTCACCAACTCCGGAGTCGAGCGCTACCGCGACCTCGACGGCCGCCACCTCACCCATGTACACACCGGCACCGCCGCCCCGGACACTGTGTGGCTGCGCTGCCGCACCCGGACGTCCGACATCCGCATCGGCATGGCGGCCCGGCTGCATGCCGGCACAGCCATCACGGTCCGCGCCGAAGTCCCGCGCGTCGCACAGCTGTTGCGCCTGGAACTGGCCGAGGGCCGCACCGCCACCGTCGACAAGACCGTCACCCTGCACACCTCGCGCGACCCGGCGATCAGCGATCCGCTGCACGCCGCCGTCGACCGGGTGAGCCGGGCGCCGGGCTTCGACGAACTGGTCGAGTCGCACCTCACGGCCTGGGACCAGCTCTGGCGCCGCGCGGACCTCGAAGTCGGCGGGGAAGCGGGCCGGATCCTGCGGCTGCACCTCTTCCACGTCCTGCAGACCCTCTCGCCGCACACCGCCGACCTGGACGTCGGAGTGCCCGCCCGGGGACTGCACGGCGAGGCGTACCGCGGCCACGTCTTCTGGGACGAACTGTTCGTCCTGCCCTACCTCAACCTGCACTTCCCCGAAGTCTCGCGAGCCCTGCTCCGTTATCGCCACCGGCGACTCGAACAAGCCTGCACCGCGGCACGGGAGATGGGGCGCCGCGGTGCCCTGTATCCCTGGCAGAGCGGCAGCGACGGACGCGAGGAGACCCAGCGACTGCATCTCAACCCCCGCTCGGGGCGCTGGCTGTCCGATCGCTCCCGGCTCCAGCACCACGTCGGCTCGGCCATCGCGTACAACGTCTGGCAGTACTGCGAGGCGAGCGGCGACACCGAGTTCCGGCACACCAAGGGGGCGGAGATGCTGCTGCAGATCGCCCGTTTCTGGGCGGACTCGGCCGTCTACGACGAGGCCCTCGGACGGCACCGCATCAAGGGCGTGGTCGGTCCTGACGAGTACCACGACGCATACCCCGGCGCGCCGGAGCCCGGTCTCGACGACAACGCGTACACGAACGTCACGGCCGCCTGGGTACTCACCCGCACCCTGGAACTCCTGGCTTCCCTCCCCGAGCCCCGGCGACGCGAACTCGTCGAGCGGGCAGGGCTGGACGGCGGTGAACTCGAACAGTGGGAGGACGTGTCGAGGACCCTCCACGTGCCTTTCCACGACGACGTCATCAGCCAGTTCGAGGGGTACGGCGAGCTTGCGGAACTCGACTGGGAAGGCTACCGCCGGCGGTACGGCGACATCAGGCGCCTGGACCGGATCCTGGAGGCGGAGGGCGACACGGTCAACCGCTACCGGGCTTCCAAACAGGCCGACGTCCTGATGCTCGGCTACCTCTTCGCGCCGACCGAACTGCGGGGTCTGTTCCGCCGGTTGGGGCTGCGGCTCGACGAGGACAGCTGGCGCCGGACCGTCGACCACTACCTCCAGCGCACCAGCCACGGCTCCACGCTCAGCGGACTGGTCCACGGCTGGGTTCTGGCCCGCGCCCGGCGCGCGGAGGCGTGGAAGTTCTGCCAGGAGGCCCTCCAGGGCGACATCGCCGACATCCAGGGCGGCACCACCGGCGAGGGCATCCACCTCGGCGCCATGGCCGGCACCCTCGACCTCGTGCAGCGCGGTCTGACCGGCCTGGAGACGCGGAACGGGGCCTTGTGGCTCGATCCCGTGCCGCTGCCGGAGCTGTCCTCGTACGGGTTCGCCCTGCGCTACCAGGGCCACTGGGGAGTGCGGCTGACCCTGGAGCGCGGGCTGCTGGAGGTCACGGTGCCGTCGTCCGACGGCTCGCCGATCGACGTGCGCCTGCCGGACCGTGCGGTCTGCCTGCAGCCGGGGGAGACTGCCCGGCTGGTGCTCTGAGGCCGCGATCGTGAGCGCTGGGCCGACCGTGAACCGCGCAGGGCGCGAACCCAGGACTCCGGGTGCGTTTCGTCGGTGGCGTGGCCGTTCGACGACATCCCGCATCGCTTCCGCGAACGGTGTGCGTCAGCTCGTCTTGCGGCCCCAGCTCGGCCCCACCAGTTTCCACTCCGTGCCCCAGGAGTCGATACGGCGCTGGTCCAGCCGGTACCGTGCGGCGGCCCCGGTGCCGAACACCGCACCGGTCAAGGCGAGCGCGGCGGTCAGGCCCAGGAAGAGGGATTCCAGAGTCGCCTCGCTCGCGCTCGGCGGTTCGGTGGTGAGATTGCCCGCGGAGTCCAACCAGACCACGACCTTGGCTCCGGCCTTCTGCCCCGTGTCCACCAACGCGTTGCCGGTACGGAGGGTGCCTGCGGCTGTCGTCCAGCGGATCTTGGCCTTGATAAGGTCGCGGGCTCCGCCAACCGTCGAACTGGCGGGCGGGGTGTCCGTGAGGAGCACCGCCCGTACCGAGTGCCGGTCCGCGCGCTGTGCTGAGAACACCTCGTCGGCGGCGTGGAACGTCACCAGACCGGCAAGTGCGCCACCCACCGCGATGACCGCCCACATGACCAGGACGATCCAAGCCTCGACGATGTCGTCGTGCCGGCGCAGCGGGTTGCTCCGCAATCGCCACAGCCGCTTCTTCATGCGCCTGCCCTTGCCCATGGTCCGCGCCTCCTCGTCGTAGTCACCACGACGACCGTGTCACTCGGGAAGGTGGTGGGGCATGGGCCCAACAGACGTTGTCGAGTACCCGATCGGCACTGGATTCCGGGCCCCGACGGGCCGTTCAGACCGCCTCGGCGGAGACACCGCCGGACCCGGGAGTGCGGGCCAGGGCGTCCGACAGCCGTGCGTGGACCTCGAAGACGCCACCGAGGCGGGCGGCGCGCAGGATCCGATGGAAGCGGGTGTCACCGGTGACGAGCCGGAACCGTCCGCCCCGGGCCGTGGTCCGGTTGTGTGCCCGGCACAGGACGCCAAGACCGGCGCAGTCGATGAACGACAGGGCGCGGAGGTCCAGGACGACGTCAGGGCAAGGTGCCGCGGTCAGCATGTCCAGACGAGCGGACAGCGGCTGCCCGGTGAGGAGGTCGATCTCGCCGCGCAGTTCCATGACGGTCGTCCCGGCGATCACACGTTCCGAGGAGCGCAGGGCGGCTGTGGTGTGGATCTCGGTCATGGTGCGAGCCAACCGGCCAGGTGGTCCCGCCCGGAAGGGCCGACCGGACCTGTCCAGCTGTTCGACCTGGGCCGTTCGGTCCGGCTCACGGCTGTTCGATCGTGTCGACCCCGTTCGTCCGGCCGATGGGGGCCGACCGGCCCAAGCGGGGACCGACGGCCCCGGACACGCTGGACGTACGGGGGCAGCCGACCGAGTGGGGAAGGAACGTCATGAAGGGTCTCGTCTTCCACGGGCCGGGACAGTCCTCCTGGGACACCGTCCCGGATCCCGGCATCAAGGACGCCACCGACGTGATCGTGCGCGTCGACGCCGTCACCATCTGCGGAACCGACCTGCACATCCTCAAGGGCGACGTACCCGAGGTACGCCCCGGCACGATCCTCGGCCACGAGGCGGTCGGCGAAGTCGTGGAAGCGGGCTCCGACGTGCGGACCGTACGGCCCGGCGACCGGGTCCTGGTCTCCTGCATCACCGCCTGCGGACGCTGCGCCTACTGCCGCAAAGCCATGTACGGCCAGTGCCGCGACGGCGGAGGCTGGATCCTCGGCCATCTCATCGACGGCACCCAGGCCGAGTACGTCCGCGTCCCGCACGCCGACCTCTCCGTCCACCCGCTGCCCAGCACGCTCGACGCCAGGGACGCCGTGCTGCTGGCGGACATCTTCCCCACCGGATACGAGGTGGGTGTGCTCAACGGACAGGTGCGCCCCGGCGACACCGTCGCCGTCGTCGGCGCCGGTCCGGTCGGACTGGCGGCGATCGCCACCGCCCGGCTGTTCTCGCCGGAGCGCGTCGTCGCCGTGGACCTGGCCGCCGCCCGGCTGGACGCGGCGAAGCGGTTCGGCGCCGACGCCGTCGTGGACGCCCGCGAAACCCCCGAGCAGCTCATCGCCGATCTCACCGACGGGATGGGAGCGGACGTCGTCATCGAGGCGGTCGGCGTGCCGGAGACCTTCGAACTGTGCACCCGCATGGTGCGCCCCGGTGGGCACGTCGCCAACGTCGGTGTCCACGGCAAGCCCGCGACCCTGCACCTCGAAGACCTGTGGATCAAGAACATCACCATCACCACCGGCCTGGTCGACACCCACTCCACCCCCACCCTGCTGCGCATGGCCGCCGCCGGACGGCTGCCCACCTCGCAACT
>Ga0307510_10006077_pt1 | contig 14391 bp, 6 predicted proteins | sample 12_EM_MG_FD_207224 | JGI IMG/M metagenome (GOLD analysis project Ga0307510, IMG submission 207224) | Populus trichocarpa ectomycorrhiza microbial communities from riparian zone in the Pacific Northwest, United States - 12_EM | ecosystem: Host-associated > Plants > Roots > Unclassified | place...
ATTCTATAAGCTCGGTTCTGTAAAGGATCGGCTCACTATAACAAATTGAGGTCGAGAAGGACTTCAAATTAGGTTTAGAAAGATGTTGTTTCAGTTAATTTTATATCATTTTTCTTTTTATTTTTAGATTTCTAGTTTAATATTGAATTTTATATTATTTTTCATATTTAATTTAGAATTTATGATTTTTTTTCTTATAAAGGCTAATTATTTAAAGTATTATAAACCCTCTTGAAGAGATTAACTATATGAGAAAGAAATATCAATGAAGACTCTAGTTGTTGAGACTCTTTTAAAAAAAACCCTATCTTTCTTTGTGCTTCCTTTTTTCTTGATAGGTTCGGCTGCATCAAATTCTTAAATTGAATTTGAAAAAAAAAACTAAAAAATATATATTTATTTTTCCACTTGAACGTCTCTTACCATTAGAAAAAGACATTAAAATTGATTATAAACTTGTCCCATATAGATTAAGCTTCTGGTCTCTGCCTGATATAAAAATGAAGGAATAGTGGGTTACCATTCATTTCTCTCATGCATGCGACAAGAAGGTTCATGTCTGTCCATGTGCAGACATCCTAAACAAATAGTTTCCTTCAATAAACTATGTTCGAAATCTCTTCTTTCATTGCAAGAAATCGCCACTTATATATTGTATGAATATATTTTCACCTCAAACGCATGTGAGCCAAATTATTGGTTCTTTTGTTAGGGCCCTACAATCATGGGTGCAGAAAGAACACACAAGAAAGTCTTGTGATGCAATGCCAGACGGAGAGAATGGCAAGGCAGAAAGGTTTCACCAACTTGTTTAATTTGTTTATAATGTCCAGCAATAGAGAATTATAATGTTGTGGAATCTTGCTTTTTATTGAAATATAATCTATATATATAATAAGAAGAAGAATCGATTTTTTAATGACTTGTAGGCGAAAATGAACACAAATGATGATGCTGTGACGATGTTGATGATTATGACAATGATGATTCTACATAAAATAGTTTTATCTTATCAAATTAATATCATATGGGATTTTTCTTACACATGAAAGATATACTTGCACGAAACAGGGAAAATCACAGTGACTTCGACAGAGAAACAAGTAGAAGATGTGGTGTAGATGAATGTTGCTGTATTTGCAATGAAACGAACATAGAGGCCTGAAATCAAATCTTACGAGAGAATGATATGAACATGGTTGATAGCCCACGGTGGAAGCTGTTAGTCTAGGATTTAACGATCTTATTTAGCTTAGCAAGTATCAATTGGGGGCTAGTTTGCTCCATTCTGCTGATGTTTTTTTGAGGTTGTTGGTTCCATAATATTTATGTTGTTGGTCCTTCAACTTCTATTCATGTTGTTCTGGTATTACCAAGTAATCTGTTGATTTAATCCCCGCATTATTCATCACCTTCATGGTCAAAAGATTAATGATTAGGGATCCTATCACAATCATGCCTGCTGATCTTCAAATCTGCTATGTTTGAGTTGAGAATCTGATATGGACCTGATACACAGGAATTATTACTGAAATTGTCAATGGGGAACATGATATCAGCATGATTAATAGAAACAATAAAAAATAGAACATTTTTCTCTGCTAGAATACAAAAGCGGAAGCAAATGGCATCAATTTGGTTGCTTGAAATTAAAGAAAAAACAACAGGCGTGGTATTACTAAGGTCTGAAAATGTATTCCAATGATACGAGGGCTGCTTTTCTCAAGAACCTGGAAGCTGTAGAAATTAAAGCCCAACAGCCTCTCAGAAAAAGGGTATGTCTCAAAATCCCCCTCAATGGCCAAAAAGCATCAGCATACTTGATCCAGTATATTCAAAGAATGCTAAGATTAAACTCAGCTCAATTTCTCTCTCTATCTCCTCGACTATTCTTTAAGCACTAGCCCTGTCAAAACATTAATCTGACCAAAATATTTCCTTTTCAGTTATATTAAATAATAGTACACAGTCTCTTTACAAGAAACTAAAATCGGAAATAAGCTGTAGCATTAGGTGAGCAATTGTAGACAAGCCGTGTGCAATAGCCTGCTTTCCTTCTCCACGGCTGTTTCCCTTTTATGCTTTACACTACAAATTGATTAGGAATATAGGATTGCTCTTTTTTAATGGGTTTTTTATATGGTTCATCTATAGATTGATGTCCCGCACTTACTCGTGGGCCAGGTCAATTTCTTTGCAATGTAAAAAAACAATGTTAAAGTATTGTTATTGTATTTTAAAGAAAAAAAAAACTAACAACTCGACATGATAAAAAGAAGACTAAAAAAAATTGTCAAACCCTAGGAATCAAACTGTAAAAGGATAAAATCAGGGAAAAATCAATGAAAAAGAATATTAAAAAACAAAGCATCAGCAAAACCAAGTAAAGTTGTCAAAAGCCACAAGTAGTATCATGCAGATAGGATAATCCAATAGAAGAAAAAACATTAAAAAAGCTTAATTTTAAAAAAACTTGAATTTTGAAGGACAAAATAAAAAAAGATATAAAAAAGCAACTTCTAAAAAAATATGGGTCACTTGGATAAACCTCTCACCTAGATCATGAGATAGCGATAACCTGATTAAAAAGAAAACTGAAAACAATAACGAAGTTCATTTTTTAAAATGAACAACTTCGAAGGATGTAATTGGAAAAGAAAATGGCATCAACCCGTGTTAACTTTTCAAACTCATGACCTCAGGTAGTGACTAAACTGGAAGTACCGCATTTGAAAAGCAACTATTTAAAAATTTGGCTCGACCCGACGGATTAACCCATGTCTCAGGTGACCCTTGGTTTAGACCTGTCCAAGTTTCAAAAGAAATCAGGGGAGAATTGATCCAGTGTAATACGATTTAAAACCTGGGTTGACCAATGTTTTGATTAACTCAAGGACAATCCAACCAAAACAGAGTCAAAACCCATGTACTATTTTTCTTTCTAAAAAAATGGTATCATTTTGACTTTTTTATAATACAAAAAGATTTTGATTGGCTTGGGTTAACTCGAACCAACTCACTCGACCCGTGACCTGATAATTATCCCGGATTGACTCTTGGATGAGGCCTAGAAACAATGGGAAAAAACAAGGAGACCAAATCCTAATAAATGAAATGTTGAATGATGAAAAAAAATAAAGAATAAAAAAATAGCAATTAAGAGAATAAGAATCTCATTTGAAAAAAAAAATGAAAGGATAAACTAAAATTTTGAATTGAAGGACAAAATTGAAAAAAAAAATCAAATTAACAAATGAATCGAAAACAAAAAATCAAAATCAAAAGAATGAGAATGAGAGCTGAATTTTTTAAAAATAGAAAATCAAGATTATGAATCTAAGGATGAAATTAAAAACAAATTTAAAAAATAATAATAAGACTAAAAATCAAAATTAGAAATTAAAACATTGATCGTCAGACCTTAAATATTAAAAAATATTGAATTGAAAAGCAAAATCAAACTCACAAAAGAATCCAAAACAAAAAAAAAACTCATTTCCAAATAACTCAATGATAATGGATGAAATTTTTAAAATGATGAACTTTTTAAAAGTAATTAAAAATGACTGAAACCAACCAAGTCCAACTTTCAGAACTTGTGACATGGATCATAAGTCCGAATCACAACGTAAAAGACAAACCTAAAAAGATAACAATTTAAAATTCTAAACCATCAAAAATAATTAGGAATAAACTTGAAAAAACAAATTTAAAAAAATGATTTAAAAAAATATAAATTTGAAAAGAAAGATAACCAAATTTGACACCAAAAAAAAATGAAACCAATTCATAAGGGGTAACATTGAAAAATAATTCCGATTAAAAAAAAAAAGATAAGAACAACTAAAAAAAAAAATAAGGATCATATTTGATATAAAAATAAAATGTCAAATGATGAAATCCGAAGACAAATCAATTCAATAAAAGATTCAAGACAAAAAAACAACATAATTAAAAAATGAGGACTGAATCTAATATAAAAATAAAGTGTAAAGGGATAAAATAAAAAAAATAATTAACTTAATAAATGATTCAAAACTAAATACATTGCAATTAAAAGAGTGAGGATCAAACCTAATATAAAAATAAAATATTAAGAGATGAAATTAAAAAAATAAATTAACTTAATAAATAATTTAAAAGCTAATACATTACAATAAAAAATATGAAAACCTAATTGAACTTGCCAAACAAATAGCTAATTATTATTATTATTATTATTATTACAATGACAAACACAGTTTTCCGGAGGGAGAAAAAGGAAAAAGAAAGAGAAAGAAAAGAACTCATTGACAGAACTCCTTCGCATGTCATCAGAAAACGCCTCCCCCTAATAATCAAAAGTATTAGGTTTAGCCTATACTATAAATTTTATATTATTTCCGGTGTAAATATTATTAGCTAATCAACGTAATTAAAAAAAAAAAAAAAAAAAAGGAGAGAGATAGACAAACATTAAAGAGAAAATATCTCATAAAAATGTCTCTATCAAAGCTAAAAATTCTCTATTTTCCTTATATTTATCTTTTTATAAAGTAATTGATACTTCCTGATGAGAATCAAAGATTTTCAAAGTTACAGCAGAGTCCGATTGAAAGTCAGAAATAGAAGCTTGGAGTATTAGCATCTCATTCTCTGACTCAAGGAGTTCTGATTTGATTCCTTATTAATTATTTTACAGCGATTAGACACCTTATTAAGTTCTTCCAAAAGAGTATGAACAGCCAAGATGCATTGAGGTTTCAGCAAGCAAAAGGTAAGAAATAAAATATCAAACACCTTTCAGAACCCACCGTTTTCCTTCTAGTTTCAGAAGCATTTTGTTTGTTGCCTTTATAGAGTAGATTGAATGAGATTTCTCTTTGATTTCTAATTTTTAACTATGTTTTAATTGTAAATTTCTGATCACAAATACACGAGTTCTATGCATTCCATCGAGACAAACTATTAAATATTGAACTATTCCCAGAAAAAAAATAGAATAGAAAACATATAAATAAATAAGTGCATAATAAGACAACTAGCATATATGAAGATGGAGTAGCTGGATTTTATTTTAGTCGAAAGAGGAAAGGGAGATGGTGGCCGTCCCCTTTCAAACACATTGTCAAAAGCATCAGCACCAAAATATGGACTTACTGATTGATAATAAAAATTAATAGATTACAATTTAAATTGAATATCTAGTAATTTGGATGCACAAGATGTGCTCCAGCAATACAAAGGGCTTCCAGATAAATTTGCATTTCTCAGCAACCTTCCTTCTTATTGTCTTCTACCAAATTTCATTGAATTGCATAGTTCTATCACAGTAACAATGAGGATATATAAAGTTGAATCTAGTAAGAAGACTATATGTAAAGATGAGCAAATTGATAAAAAGTTTGGCTCATCTGAAAACCAGATTGTGGCAACTGCTGTCACAGGGGTAGGGGCAGTCAATAGCCTTCTCGCCCGACCGGTCGAAATACCAATCTCCAACAGCAAGTGCAATTGGCTGCACATTGTCAACCAGATAAGTTAGATATTTCAAAACTAAGATGATGTGAGAAATGAATTTAACTGGACTGGAAATAATGAAATTTGAAATTCAACCAGAAACCCCAAGAAAAGAGCTACAGAACCAGAGTTTGATTTCTCTTTTGACAATTAAAGCAACCTTAATGAGTAATTATGAGGTTTGATTAGACATACCTTGTTCCCAAGTACGGGGGAATTATCGGCAAACCATGTATCTTGCCTCTCTGATTGGCAATGAGCAAAACATGAATTTATAAACAAGCCATTCTGTCTAGACCTTGAAAAGCCTTTTATCGCATTTAACATTTGATTTCTGAATCCTGTACCAAAGAAAAACATGAAAATGGCCAAATAAGCATACTGAATCTGTTATATTTTGCAGCCTATATTAATAAAAATAAAATTACCTTGCAAAAACTGGATTTGGGATGCAGAACATTTTGAGTGGTCCTTTCTGCAATTACTCCAATAGCCAGCAGGATCTGCAGATGGTGGGGCTAAGCTGGACTGGATCTGAATTCACATGGTAAATAAGAGTTTCGGTGATCTTATTACAAAACCCTCCCCTTAATAAGTTAAACTTGTTTAGTTTACTAGTCAGGGAGGAGTCCACCAACAATAAAAGATTCACGCATTCTTACATTTACAGGAAAGGATTGTTACCTGCCATGAATCATAAGCTGCGTTGAGAATGAACAGTGGGGTTTTAACATTGCCAATTACGTTTTGAGGGAAGAAGCACTGAAATAACAAGTAAATCACAGCAAGATAGACGAGTTCCAGATTAACGCTATACATTCAAATTAGATGGATTCCGGGGAAAAGAGAGTGGTAAAAGAGATAATTACCGAAGTTGGATCAAGGTGGTTGATGCATATGCGTGGAAGGTTATTCTGCACCCCCTGTGAGAAGCATGAAAAACACCACAATTAGCATGCAGTAAAAGCATCACTCAAAACCTTCAAACTACTAATATGGCTAAATTACTAAATTTTGACATCAATATACTACCTGCAATCCCACAACACCACCATATAAGTTTCTTAACGTTCGCCCACCAGAAACATCAACTCTGCAATTTCCAAAACAAGAGGAGAATTGATAAGTGAGGTTCTAAGCCAAGAGGCATCAATTCTTAGAAAGGGAGGGAAACAAGAGAGGATCAAGATATCAAGCAATTACGCATCAAGGAATAAACCAGCATCACTCAGGCATTTCACTCTAGTTTTTCTCGGAAAGAAGTTCCTAAACTCATCACAGTGTAAAATGGAAGCTAGACCCCCAGCAGAGCAGCCAGAAAGAAGAGCCTGAAGTGCAAGTAGCAAAATTATTGCACCAAGAATCAAGAAGAAAAGATAGAGATAAGGAAATTGAAAGCTGACAAGATATAAAACCTGATTGGCATAGCGCATCCCCTTAGACATTAAATCTTCCATTGCAGCTGACCATATACGTTGTCCTCTAAATTGAAGTTGTGCAGCCTAAAACAAAATCATTTGGTTTTAACATGTGAGCTCGCATATAACTAGTCATAAATTTCATGATGCTAGTTCAAAAGTTTTCAATCAAATCATAAAGATGGAAAAGGTGTTAAATTCAAATAATAATTAGGATCCAAATTACAATAGTGAATGGCAAGATTCCAACCTTGTGTTCACTGTCCCCCGTAAAAGAGGCACCATCACAGTATCGAAGTTTTACTCTGTTCCAGTTGAAAAAATCTGCAAAACCCCTTGTCAATAGTATTCAAGATATCCAAGGCCAAAGGAGACAAATAAAGAGAGGTGTTTGAAAGTATTTAGGATTTAAGACTAAACCAGGATTTTCTACAGCTTTATTGCTCAGTATTCCAGTGAATGCCAACTGCTTTTCCATATAGTTAGATGAGCCTCGCCGAGTTGTTTTTCGGTAAACACAAGCTCTAACAGAATTACACCATCCTCCTCCCTACACAAGATGTTCAACAAAGTCAAGTTCTCAATCCAGAACAATGTCAACTGGGCAGTGAAACTTGCATAACCAGCTGACCAAGTAGCCTAAGGCAGCACACACACAGAGAAAGTTTAAGCCAATCGTTGTAAAACTAAACCTCGTAAAATTCTATATATTTGTGTCCCACAGTCCTATATCAAAAGCTTCAGATAGATATGCTTAATCCAAGTACCAAATGCAGCAAAAATCATTTATGCTCTTTCATGTAGGTAACTATTTTATTCTACTTTTCCAAGCAATATACATTAACCTTGCTGTCATCCTGTAAATCCATAGTTTTTCAAAATGTCCAACGTCCAGTAACAAGAGACATAATTAGCCATTGACACATATGATGAGAATTAGCTCAGAGCCAAAACAAGTAACCAGACAGTTGACAATATAGACCACAAATTATGACTTTTAGCTTATGCAAGAAAAATCAGGCAAAAGCTAGAGACTACGAAGTCACATAATTTCAAACAAAAAAAAAATCACAAACCTCCAATTGAATAAGCCAACTATTTGCTCCTGAACCATACCCACGATGCCAATGGTATCCAGGCAATGTTCCATCCAAACAGACTGCAAGATTGACAAATGCTAATTAGGACAGGATATGAGACAAAACATCATTGCAAGATACATTGAAACAACAACAATACCAACAAAAAAAAAGTCACAGCTATTAAACACTGACAGCAACTTTTCTTGAATAAATTTGAATGCAAGATTGAGGGAATATCAACAAAAAAGACCAAATAAAAATGAAAAATAAAATAAAATTGAGACACATTAATTGAGTCAAATAAACTGATACAAAATTAATTGAATCAATTAAAAGTTTGAAAAAACAAACAGATATACAGTAATTGAGGCAGACAAGTAAGCTGATAAAAAAATTAAATGAATCAATTAAAAGTTTGAAAAAATAAACTGATTATTTCCTTGCTATTGTTGTGAAAATAAATTAAAAAATGGAATAAAACAACAGAGGATGGAACAAAAATGTCTCCTTCTGCCCACAGAAACTGAGAATAACAAAGAAAACATAATAGATGCCTCTCTGTTATGTGTGTGTGTGTGTGTGTGTGTGTGTGTGTGTGTGTGTGTGTGTGTAAGGAAGAAAGAAACAAATCCAAATAATTGAAGAACACAGGAACCAAAAGCAAGAAATCAATAAAATGGAATCTGACAATCTACAGAGAGTTCAGTCAAAGCATTATCAGTAATAAGACGTGGGAAAATAAAGAGCAGCATTTAACACTTTCTCTTGGTTTTGCAGGAAATGATAAGAAGAAGAAGAAGAAGAAAGGAATCTTAATGGCATTCTCAAAAGGAAAAGAAGGAATCTTTACGAGTAAAAAATTACCTGCTCCTTTAGCAGCAGCTGATTTGATAAGAGTAAGGCCAACCAACAAAGCATTATTGGGATTATAAGCTTTAGATTCAATGTAATAAGAAGCATTAACTTCAGTGTAAAATATCTCTTCTTCATTCATCTCCAAGAACCCATCCACCACCCATACCCCAAAAAGACAAACAGCAACAGCCGCAGCCCAGAAGCTGAAAAACTTCATTTTTCTTCCTGTTTTTCTGGGCTCTTTTCACCTGAACAAATCCTGAAAACCCAAAAAACAGAAGGAAGGAAGGAGGAAAGAGGAAAGGTGGTGGTGAAAACTTGGGGAAGGGATAGCTTGTTATAGGATAATGAGGTGCTAGTCTTATACTAGATAGTAAGGAGTGCTTAAAAGGGATAATCTGTCAATTTCATTAAGAGCATTTTTATTTATTTAAATTACTGAGAAGAGATATTAGCTTATTCTTTTTAAAGTTTAGGTAGGATTTATAATAGTAGTAGCTGATTTTAAAAAAAAAATTATTTAAAAATATAAAAATTATTTTTTTATCAATATATTAAAATAATTCAAATATATATATGTATACGTATAAAAATCTATTAGTCAGGAAAAAATTAAAAAAAATCTCAAAAAACACACTCTTAATCAACAGAATCTCTTAATACTTTGGTTGTTTTGTTTGTTTGTTTGCCGGGGCTTCTTTAAGGTTCATGACTGCAACTGGAAGCAAAGCAGGCACGTTAGGAATCTAGCAAAAGATTTTAATGTTTATTTATTATCTGCGTTTACAGATTAATAAAAAAAAAATCAAAACCACGCAATCTTGAGAACAAAAAAAAAAATAGTTTTGAATTTAATTTTATTCAAGTTAACTGGTTATAATTCAACTCATGTTTTTTATCAGGTTATATAGGTTAATTTTATTTTTTTTTGTAAAATCTAATCAAGTTTAAATTTGAGATAAGTCGGATGGGGTTTAATAAGAAGGATTTGGACGGAATGAAGGGGGGGTATGGTTTAACATAACTTCTTTTTTTTTACTATTAATATTTCAGGTTAGATTATGCATATTTTAATTAATTTTATAAATTTTAAAATTAATAATTATATAAATCTTAATAACTTTGAAATTTGCGAGACTGGTACTGACATTGTAAAAATGCTACGCGGTCAATGCATACGGTTCAAATTTCAGAGTGGGAATTGTGGGAATTTTGAGTTGGTTTTATTTTTGTTTTTCTGTGTTGTCGACCGTGTTGTCTGCTTTTTTTTCTCTTCTCTTCTCTTCTCTTCTCGGTTGATGTGACCAGTGCATGAGAGATATTGAGATGCATACAGCTGTATTCTTCTCTTTTTTCTTATAATAAAGTAATATTATTGTGAATAACTCGTAATCTCGTGGCTTCGACTCGAGTGTATCCTTCTCCTTCTCTCTTCTTTCTAATTTTTATGCTTCTTCTTGAATTATTTGATTAATCCTACAGAGATACCGTTTAACAATGTGGTTGCATCATGCAATTAAGTTTCAAACAGTACTATGAGAATGATGGAGATTGTGATGGGAATTATTTTTAAATTTTTTAAAATATATATATTAAAATAATATTTTTTATTTTTTAAAATTTATTTTTAGCATTAACACATTAAAATAATCTAAATATAAAAATTAATTATACCACAAACATAATATAAAAATAACACTAAACAGAAACCTTACAGGGTATTGATTCCAAACTACAAAAAGGACGAGATCAAGATGTTTTTTTTTAATATTCATCACTGTTAAATCCTCTTAGCTAATTCAATAAATATGTCTCTATTATCTTCTGAATTTGTTTTTCAAATTATCACTTTATTTTTTGAGTTTTTCTTTCAACATGGATAAAAAAAAAAAAAAGGGGGTTGGTGCACTTGAAGAGATCTAACACTTGTTTTTTTAAAAAAATCATGCTGCCCCATCCATCATGTAAGATCCGTGAAAGGTTATTCTCTCTCTCTCTCTCTCTCTCGCTCTCCCCCTCTCCCTCTCCCTCCATCCATCGATTGAAATGAGGAAGCATAAAGTGTTCAGATTTAGATCTATACCAAGCAAAGTTATTAAAAGTTAATTAACCAATCTAGTGGAGTACTGCTGTCTTGATTACGCGGAACTATATAGCATTCAACAGATATTATTCAGAAAACTAGTTCTTCTAGGTTTTACTATGACCAGTGGCGGAGACAGTCGGGGCTGGTAGAGGCCTGGCCCCTGCAAGAAAATATTTGTTTCAACACCTCCTTTAATAATGTATATAATTTCAGTATAAATAATAAAACAGCTGAAATCTTGATTTTTTTTAAATAATTTTTTTAATTTAACTCTTTTTAATTTTATTTTCAGCTCCGTCCATGATTATAACCCAAGCCATATAATATTATATTAGTGTCATGATTTTTTTTATCTTTGTTTTAGGAGTAAAATAGTTTTTTTTACTGTGTCATGAATATTTTTTAAGAATTGTATGGGGTTATTTTTGGTAATTAAATTTTTAAATGCATAGTAAAAATACTAATATAACCCTTTAATAAAATAATTTAATACCCATGCGTAGTGATGTTTTTATATTTTTAATTTTTATATAATGATTGAATTACTACATTACCCTTGGTATTCAATTTTTTTAACATTGGTTTTAGGAGCTTGTTTGTAATTTCATCATGATTTATGTTGATAATATTGTTTAGTCATAAGGGTATTTTTGGTTATTACACAAAAAAATAAAAAAGCTGGTGACGCGTGCAGTTGGCTTCTACAGTTGTGACCATGATTTTGTCGTATCATTTGATTCGTCTCGGCGTCCTTTTTCTTTATGGGTAGCGCGTGAATGATGGTTCGACGTAGTTTAGACTGAAATTACTTTTTTTCCGTTCTTTTCCTTCTCTTTATTCCTTGAATTGCGTGCTCGCCGTGCAAAAATTCATATCAGCCTTTCAATTTATTTATTTCTTGTTTTAGTCTCTCTTCTCTTATATGCAGTTGTTTTATGTTTCTAATTGGATTTTATTTTTAATTTCATTCATGATCATAAGATTTTTCAAATTTATTTTCAAATCAAGTTCTTATTTTTTTTAATTTCTATTTGTTATGTTTTAAATCATTTTCTTTCTTGTTTTTTTTTTCAATTTGACCCCTAAGCATTATTTTTCATTTAATTTTTATGTCAAATTTGGTCATAATTCTTCTAATTGCTAATTTTTTAATCATTTTCTTAATGGATTTATTTTTGTACAAGTCCATCCATGAACATTTAATTTCGTTTGATTTTTTTCTAAATATTTAATTTCATTTAATTTTTGTGTCGAATTTAGTCATGATTCTTTTAATTGCTAATTTTTTTTTGTTTTGCATTGTTTTTTTCATTGAGTTTTTTCTCTCAATTTCATCCCTTAATGTTTGTTTGATTTAATAATCTTGTTTCTTTGTTTTTTCAGATTTGTCTTTAACGGATTCATCATAGTCTCATGGTTTGGGTAATACATTTGAAGGATTATCTCGAGTTGACTTCTGTTTTTTTTTTTAATATTTTTTGTCAGTGTTTTTTTGCTTTCCTATTTATAGAGGCATCCCAATTTCATGTCGAATGTCACATATTTGATTTATTGACCCGAGTTGGTTGTCGGGTTCGCTCGAGGTTTTTTTGTTATTTTTTTTAATTTATATTTTTAAACTAGCTTATAATAAAGTTTTTGATGGGACCCGAATCCAGGGTTTAATAGGTTGCAAGCTTTTTAAGATTTTGCTTGAGGTTCGTCTAGTTTATCTTGGTTTTTTCTCTATTTTTTTAAGCTGGTATTTTTTTTTTTAAGTTCGACTATTTTTTAAATAGACTTGGATGTGGTTTTGTTTTTGTTTTTTTAATAAATATTTAAATTATCAATTTAATTAATGACCCGAGGTTTGAATTTTATTAACCTATGACTTCTTTTACATTTTGTTTTTTAAATGTCCGGTCTGTATCAACAAGCTATTAATATATCTAATAATTACTATTTCCACGTATATATATGCGTGGGGATTGATAAATTAACATTAATATTTACTGTTCATCGCACCGTTTGTTTTACCTTTTAAAATTGTGTATTTTAAAAATATATTTAATTTTAAAAAAATTAAATAAATATTTCTTTATATTCTTTAATGGTACTTTAAATCACAACGCACCCTAATTAATGGCATGGCATCTTAGAGGGATCGGACCCTGGCACGCTATGTGTTTAGTCCTCTTCATCAAGTGACATCCCGTCCCCCTCTAATCAATTTCTCTCCCAACTTTTTTTTTTTTTTTTCACATGACTCTTTCAATATTCAAAGAGAAATACTAATTAGCATGGCTTGAATAATTATATTTTACACGTGAATCCTATAAATCCAGAAGGTATGATTCAAATTTTTATCTCGTGATGGAGCGTAATTGAGTCAATTAAATCACAGATGCAAATATTATTTTCAGGAAAGAGTTTTCATGATTAGTTTTTGTCAGGCAATGCCTTAGATAGCTAATACTTTAATTAATAATTAATAGAGATATCACTTGAAAATATATAATATCTATATCCAAATCCACCCTGCACTGCACTTCACCAATCGAACCGGTCATACATTCATCTACGTGATGATATTCGTGTCAAACCGTGGCTGAAATGAAAGAATAAAAGTAAAAATTTATGTCTTTTTCATTTCAATCACAATCTCAACCACCGCATTGGCGGTAGATAAATAGAAACTAAACGGTTGTAGTTTTCCTGATTTATGAAATATATATAGGCTTGCATCCATTAAAAAGGAATACAGGTAAAGAAGAAGAAGAAGAAGAGGCCATGGAGATGGTTACAAAATAGGAATAGAAAGGCTTTATATGGTGGGTCGTTCCGTTTGATAAAAATGATGGATGGTGACCAGCTAGCGATGGTTTATTTAGCCAAGAGCTAGCTGGGGACCAGGGTGGGTGGGGGTGTGGAAGGTGGCCTGCCTTTCTTGACTCCCTTTCTACATGAACAGCTTGTCCTGGTATTACGGTCCGGGCCCATGCAATTTGCCGTGAGTTCCAGCCTCTCTCCCGCTGCTGGCTGCTTTCCATTAAAGATTTTGTTTGATAATATAGTTATTATTGTGATTTAAAATATTTTTTATTTAAAAATATATTAAAATTTATTTTTTATTTTTTAACCATCTATAGCAAGCCTGACAAAAGTTAACCATCTCGCAAGGTAAGCATCTAACCATAGAGGATGTTTGATATTTTAAATTTTTACCTGTTGGAATTTCAATACATCCCTGTTATTTATAGCAAGCCTGACAAAAGTTATAATTACTGAGAAACACTGTATCAAAACAGGACTCAAAATTCAATCTTGGTGGTTCATGAAAGTTTTTGATATTTTATTTCTTATACCCTTAAATACATCTTGGTTGTTTGCAGGATTTTAGTGGAAACTAGTTGGAACGCGGTGCAAACCGTGTTTTTAAAAAATTAAAAAAAAATTAGTTAAAATTTAATAT
>Ga0307510_10006079_pt1 | contig 14387 bp, 16 predicted proteins | sample 12_EM_MG_FD_207224 | JGI IMG/M metagenome (GOLD analysis project Ga0307510, IMG submission 207224) | Populus trichocarpa ectomycorrhiza microbial communities from riparian zone in the Pacific Northwest, United States - 12_EM | ecosystem: Host-associated > Plants > Roots > Unclassified | place...
CCAGCAGGATGAGAATGTCCAGGTAGATACATTGGTCCTACATAGTGTCATCCAAGACGTGTGTATTTCTCGGATGCGAAAGAAGCCAGAATTAAGGAAGTGGCTTCAATTAGCGATCAAGATGTTTTGCAGCTCTTTCGATTACATGGAGACTTGCAAGCGCTCGGACTCAAGGTTCTTGGTATCGGATTACCGGCGATACGAGATTCATGGAGTCAGGTTACTGCAGCACGCAAACAAGCGGGAGGTGGACACTGCAGACTTGGTGAGGGTATTAGGCGATATAAAGACTGCGATAAACGACGATCAGGCAGGGCTAAGGTGCAGTATGTTCCGGAGCGGTAGTACGAGCGATAGTGCTCCGGAGACATCATCACCGGAGAGTTCTAGGAGGGCGACATGGGAGGGTGACACCCTCCACTATGAACCAGAATCTATCCAAGACTATGACGAGCGGCAACCTAGAACACCTGCCCGTTCGGGGGCTAGTTCTAGAAATCCCTCTGCCACTCGGGAATGGAACACACCCCCTCTTAGCGGTGGCTACGCCCATGATTCCGATTCCGAGGAACCCCGGGAAGAAACACGAAGACCGGGGCAGGGCCCTCGCACCTTAATGCCACAGATAGACAAGCCAGCTGGGCTCCCCCATGGGGTTCCAGGCCAAACACACGTTCAAGTTCCTGCCAAGCCACTAGATTCACAAGTCTCCCAGGAAACAGCGATATTCAGTCCCACAGCCCAGCCCGACTCTGTGCCAGCAAGCTCGCTGCAGTCGCCAACAGAAGCCGCAGCAGTGGCAGCAGGTAGCTCCCCTCTATCATCATCGAAAAAGGACGGAATAATATCATCTGTCCAATCATTCCTCAAGAAAATCTGGGTATCCGAACCCGCCTCCCCGGCGACCACGCAGCCAAGATCCCAATGGCCGAATTCCCCCACTGCGCAAGAACTCCTCCGTGGGTTAACATTCCCGGGGAACCCCCCTCCAGTAGGAGCCGGCCACGGTTCACCACGCCCCCAGTCGCGGGGCAGGAGCCCGCCTTCTGACCTGGACCACCTCCACTACCCATCCCCGTTCCAACCCCGCCTCCCTAACACCGGCCACGGCCGGACCCAAAGCCTCCCCTTCCAAAACGCGCACCCAAACTCCCTCCCTGCAAATATTGGTGGCTTCCCACCGTACGATAGCCACAACCAACCACGAACCCCAATGAACTACCCGGGGGAGGGTGGATACCTGGACATGCCACTACCAGCCCCACGCCCATTCTCACCCGGCTATGCACCCTCCCGAGATACCGACCTGTCCTCCAGCCCCGTCGCGCGCAGCGTCGTAGGGCCACGCTATCGTCCTACGAGTCCCGCTTGGTCCGAGCCAATCATTGGATCTTTCCCTTCTCCTCCCCCCTCCACAAATACACAACACGGATTCTCATCGCCCGCGCCCTCCGCATCGCCGTACTCCACGTCGCTGGGGTCATCCTTTGGAGCGGCGGGTTCGGCCAGCATGCGCCGGGGTAGGTCTAGTGGTGGCGTCGGCGCGCGATCACCCAGGGTTGCAATGTTGCAGGCGACCGACTCGCCAATATATTCTGCTGCGCGGATGGCTAGAGTCGTATCTGAACCCGTGGGCCACATCGCAGGTGGAGGACCGGGAAGTCCGGGGTTGGGAATTGAGGGAGTGAGGATTCCGTTTGATGCGATCCCGAGAGTCATCGTTGCACCCGGGACCCCGGACGGCGAAGGCGCTGGCGGGGTTTGGGGGTCGGGTGGCGGTAGCGGCGGGAGAAGGAGGAGTGCGCCGGATGAGCGACTAAGCGAAAGTGAAGAAGTTGGAAGCGTCGAAATGGCCAGGAGTCGGAGCGAGCCTGAGGCAAGCATCAGGGGGGGGGGGAGCGGTGGATGAGAGGAGGGAGGTTGTATAGTGCAGAGGTAATATAGTTTTTTTTTGTCCTTTCTCTTTTAAGCTTGTGAGTTGGAGTAAACCGTCACCAGGAGTCCAGATTTGTGTAATGGTGTTGGGTTGGACTAGCTGGTTGAATCTGTTTCTTTTTATCTCCTTTTGTTTAGCGGGTCATCTTCTTACCCCCTCTGCTTTTCATAATCTCCTAGTTTGGCTATGGGTTTGGTTTGCATACTGGTTCGCGTCATCCTGCCTTGAGAAGATCTCATCATATCTCTTTCCTAAGCCATGTTTCAGTGTTTATCAGTTTTATGTTTATGTTTAGCGTTAGACCGTACGTTTGTCTACTTTTGAAAAAATTGAACAGCATTTAGCATAATACTCTGAGATGGTTACTTTTGCCCTCGGTTCTTTGTTGGGGTGAATGGTCATGGGTGCTCACTCGGATGACTTATCCTGACCCTCGCTTTTGACAGGTATGATACAGTACTCGTCCCAGGCAAGAATTACCAGGAAACAGGGATCGAAAAAATATATGGTAAAACCCCTGCGGTTATCTGAGCGCCCATACAAACTCAAAACTCGGATTTTCGAATACTTCTTCCCTAGGGCGAGTACAGTTGGTAGGTAAAGTTAGGGTTGGTATTACCTTACATTTCCAGTCTAGGCACCAGCAACTTGACCCCGACCCACTTGTGACACCCGACCTTGGAGACTACGTATCTGCTGCATCACCCAAGTAGTCTTACCTCTGCCTCTGGTCGCGTGATCATTGCTCAGTCGTTCTGCTGTACCATCGCTACTTCACGTGCCAGAGGTTTAATTTCCCAACCTTTACCCATTGAGCGATACCCATTTACCTTGCTGGTGCAAATCTGCACCGTACATACCGGTATGACCAAAGACAGGAAACAATCACAACATAATAGGAGTGGCTGTCAAAAAAATGGGGAAAATCTGAGGTGCCGGAAAATAGCATTGCCAGATGGAAGTGGCATTTATGCCAGAAGGAGGGCAATACTCCCTTCCCCCCTTTTTTTAAAACTATCAATAGACTATCACCGCTGGACATCGTTAAGGAAATCCAATTCACTTCCTTAGTGCTTCCGGGTTCTGGCTCATATCTATTCTATGCCGGTTGTTAAGAAATTCACTTGGGCAAGGGAATACCCCCTTGGCCAAGTAGCCATCCCCAGGCAACTCTAAAGCCACAATATCCCGGGGGTAAGGTTAGCCCGGTCACCATGTACAAATTTATAGTTCTGCTCTTCTATTTTGTTCCGCTGCTCCCCCGTTGCGCGTGCAGTACCTCAAGTGTGCGGCGGCTGTGCTCTTAATGAGTCAACGAAGTGTGAACCTGGTTTTATGGTGTCAGTGTTTGAAACACCTTAAACAACTCCGCCTAGGGCTACTTGCCACCCTTCTGAACTTTTTGGCTTTCCTGAGCGCTTCCGGAACCTCAGAATGTGCGACCAACACTAGCCGGATCCTCCGCTGTTCCTCAAGGTACTCGCAGAGCACCGTCGCCACTATTTCTCATGAGGCCTAATCCTGTGGAAAATGCACTTTTCCAGGAATTGTAGCGGTACCTGTGGTACAGTACCACAACAGATCGCTGCGGGGTCGAGTGTATCATACCAGGAATTTACGGAACACGACAGCACCACATCACAGCCCTGTGGGGTGCCTGCCAAGGGTGTATTGGACTCCCGTACCGTAACAGGCCGACCGACGATTGCAGCAACCCTCATCAATAACCCTAACCCTACAAAGCGGCAGCACCTAGGTGCATATTATTATCTAATTTATCCATATTATTACTATCCAATGAATATTATGCAGCTACCGGCCAATACTAATCCTCCGAAACTCAGGATCCAAAAACCGGAGATATTCCTTTCGCACCTTCCACCCTACGGTAGACCACCCAAGCCGAAGCTACGCCACACCCGGTGACGAAGACCCGTCTCAGCCGCATAGCAGAACCTACGGTGCGTTATCGAGGGAATAATTTAAATACCCATAGTATCTCTTTTTTCTTCTCGCCTTCTTCCTCTTCCCCTCCTTCCTTCCTTCCTTCCTTCTTCACCTCCTCCCTAATTTAATTACCGTATCAGCACGATATAGAGAGTCCCGAGCAGCAACACCACCAACCATGGCGGCGATCCAGGCAGACTCGTTAAGTCCCATAATGAATCTGGCTGACCACCCACCCCAATACATAAACCCCAATGCCCCGGTGCTATCCTCCTTAATTCTATACATAGTCCGGGTACCCGGCAGCCAGGACCTCTTCTTGACAACTCTCCACCCATTGCAATCCACCGTCACGGCGGAGGATATAAACGCCTGCCTATACTACATCCACATTGAGCCCGTCGTTAACACAAGCAGTATTGCCCCGTCGACTCTTTCACCACCCCTACCCCGCCCACCCTCTCACCGCAGATGGTCTTCACAATCCATAACGGGGTCCAGACATTCTTCCCGCTCCCCAGCACGTCCGATCCCAACCATGACCATTGTACGCCGTGATCTGGCAACAGGTGCTCAGTGGAACGTAGCAAGGATATCCTCCCCCAGCAGCGCAGAGGAAGACGTGGAGAGGATCCAGGTAGATATTATGACGGCAGGGTACCAGCGGTTTGTGGAGCCGGTCATGGACTGGGACGAGCATGTCTCCGTCGGGTTTAGGCGGGAAATGTGGATTGAAGGGACGGGGTTCTGGTCACGGGTTAAGAATATGGGACACAGGAGGGGGAGGAGCACAAGCACTAGCTCTGACTCCCGGGAGAAGGCAAGTGCCGCTGCGACGCCCGCGAGTGAAAAGATGAAGAAGAGAGGGTATGTATTTGATGCGCTATGGAGCCCGGGGGAGGGGGAGGAGCGGGGGAGATGCGGATTCAAGGATGAGGCGGGGGGCAAGTTTTTAAAGGTTTGATATCCCTCCCCTCCATCTCGAAGAGAATTAACTAATATAGCGAACAGTGCAAATACTACCCCCCAACACACCCCTCCAAATCCTCCCTCCTCAGCGTGCTAGAATTCAAACCCCCGTCCACCACCGTCCTCTCCGCTGCTCCGGGGAGGGAAGCTCCCGAGGTGATCACCAGCAGCAAATCAAAACTGGGGATGCTGGTCTGCCACAGCGACGGGATATACATGATGGATTTACTGGTGGCAGCTAACATGGCGGTATTCTGGAAGCGTTGGGAAAGTTGGGCATTGGAGAGGTCGGCTTTGGGCACTCATTAATTTATTTATTTTTTAAATTATATTCTTGGTTTGGTGAGGGTGTGAGGTGGGTCAGGTTGAATGAGACCTTTCTATGATGTGAGAATTTCGACGGAACGCAAAGTAAAGTGAAAACATTAAACAGCTGTCACGGTGGCACGAAACCAATACCGCAATAGAATAGCATGATAGACACGGCCTAGCCTACTGTGCTAACTTGTGCTCCTCCTCAACCAAAACCACCCCCAGTAGTTCACTACCAGTTTCGTGCAGGCTCCCGCAGAGTACGTTGTCGAGTGAGCGATGCATCGTGTTTCTCGTGCGAGATGGCAATCAGATGAGGGGGAGGGCTTCCATACAATCTATAGTATAATAGCGCCGTATACTGGCTGTATGCCACAATATATAGGGTATGATATTATCATATAAGTTACTACATACCCGCGCAATCCCAACTAACTAGAATAAGTTCGAGCACGAAAAATCAGTTTCACCGTCCCCCCTTCAAACCCCACAGCCCCCAGCCCCTCCCCCATCTCGCTTTAGTATGATATCCCGAGTATCCGTAGGGTATGATAGGAGATTTAGAATAATGTAAAGAACCATTTCAAATAGCTTTCAAAAAAGCGGTAGTGGGGGTTGCACCCTTTGGGAACTGAGGTTGCGAAGGGTATGATAGATTTGGAGAATCGCCAGGTGATTCGAGTTCACGAATTAGGAACGAGTGAGCATGGATGCTTCGGGAGCTGGGAAGCTCACCGGGTATTGGCAGGATCCTGTTTGCTTTTTTTATATTTTTATCTTTGTAGCTATCCACGATCTAACTTATGATACTATTGAACTCATTATCTATTATCTATCCATTTGGTTTCTATTCTCCTGTGGCTATCTCGTGCAGCGCTGGACTGGTCAGCACCGGTACTGGTACACTCTTTAGACCCTTTAGGAGTGCGTCCTAGGGTTTTATTGGAAATGGCAAGTACGGCGTAGGCGTCCCCGATAGAGAAGAGAGGAAGAGAGGAAGAGAGCAAGGGAGGGAGGGAGGGAAACCGCACCTACCCTTGATGGCGTCCTGGGGGTTCTTTTTTTCTTTCCCTCCCTCTTTTTTTTTTCATTCCTGCGTTAAACCTGAAGAATTCACGGTCGTTATAGCATGGGTTCAAATGCTTATGCTCTACTAGTTACTGAACACCACTAACATAACCCAAACCCAATATCCAACGTACAGAATGGTATATGATACCAGCGCCCACGGTGGGGAAGTAAGCATATACCCCCCCACACACTTCGACCCCAGATCCGCCCCAGATCAGCAGAAAACAGCCAGTTAGACCACCACCACAAAGCCCAAACCAGAAACGGACCCCAGTAGTACTCGCACTCTGAAACCAATCTATAGCTGCGGTGGGGGGGTGGGGGGAGGTCACATATTTCCCGCCCTAGGAAGTTTTAACCACAATACTAGAAAACCCATCCATCCACCCACCCATACGAGCATCTAACCTATCATAGAAGGCACTTTTCTTCAGCCTCTATTTCGTTCGAGTGGGATCGAGTGACCGGGTGCTGCTCGAGAGATCGATCATCCAACCTCCTCCCCTTTTCCAGTATGATAATATCATACTTCTTGACTGGACGGATTACATGGTGCTATTGTGCTAAAGCGCACTGATAGGACTGTGTCCGGGTGTAGGGGTACAGTGCATCTAGCAGTGGAGTGTCAATCGCGATGCCATAGCAGCCCGTCCACACATGTCACGCAAGAGGGAAAGGAAAAGAATAGCCCGGCAACCTTCCAAACCAACTCGCAACAAACCCCATGAAACCCCCCCCCCCCACCGCACGGGCAAGGTAGGTGAGAAGCAGAATAATACCAAACCGACCCGACCGATGCGGAAACAAACTGCCGGTAAGCGCCCAAGCGGGGCAATGAGAATAGGAACGTTCGCGGGGAGTGCGCAGAGTTGAGGGTAGCGCAATGTAGCATACCAGTCCGCCCGCGGGCCGCTGGCACAATACAATCCGGCAGCGTCTAGTGCACTAGACGGCAGCAGATACAAGCAGGAAGACACGGAGGAGAGTCGATTAGAATCGTTTTAAACCCACTCCCTGCATTGTCTACATTTTTGGATCTGTTTGTGAATCGCTACACTTGGGCCTGGATGCGCATGAGTTGTCCGGGCACTCGCCCTGCAAGGGTTCGGAATCCCATTAGTGTTCGAGTTCGCGCTTGTTGCGATTAGAGGGTGATTCTTTCTATTGGTCTCAATTTGGGGGGAAAGATGAACGAGTGATACTCTATGATTAACCTAATAAGGGTAGGTGGCCATGAGTGAGGGCAGGGGAAACCACTAATCGCTACAGCGCGAGCGTCTCCCATACCGCCACTACACGGCACCACGAGAATATATAGCCAAAGCATCAGAGGAACTCCATTATGACAATTAAATCCGGACTATATACCCTCCCACTCCTAGATATCATACTTTACATGCGGTACTGTATCACCCCTAGGCTAGCAGAAACTAAGAGACAATGCAATAATACGCCTACAAGAAAGAAATTACCACTCAATAACCTCCTCTTCCCCCAGCGCTCCATCTGGCTCATTAACCACACTCAAAGTCTTATCCCTACGCTCCATCTCCTTCTCCTTCTCTTCCTCGCCCCCACTTATGCTTCCAATAACCGGACTTCCCATACTAACGCTCCGGCCCCGATCCTTCCTTCGCGAGCCGCGTCGGACCGGCGAACTAGGTAGGACCGGAGATCCAGGGGGTAATGGAGCGCCAGCCGGCAACGGTGGTAGCGGGACATCCTGGTATTTCTTGATGGTAGCCAAAGTACCGGCCGTAGCGATTTGCGATAGCTGTAGGAAGTTGGCTTGCATTCTCTTCATCGCCTTCTCCGTAGCTTCCTTTTCCTTTCGTAGCTTCACGATCGTGGAGTCGAGATCTGTAATTATCATGTTTTGCTGGGCGGTCACGGCGGCGTGCCTTTTACGCAGGGATTCGCGATCCTCAAACGTGCTTCGATACTCCTGATCGTAGATGCGGAGTTTGTCCTTTAATGTAGCGACTTCTTCTACCAGATTTGCAGTGGTTGGGGTTGGGGGGCAAGATACGGGGGTCGAGGGGGGTACCGGAAACGGAGACAATGGTGGCTGTTTACGGTCGAGAAGACTTTCGAGGTCTGCAACTGTGCGGTTTAGGTCGCGGATCTGAGCGTCGCGCTTTTTAAGGTCGCGTCTATAAGCTTTGATGTCCCGCTTGTAGAGCTCTAGGTCTTCTTGCAGGTTGCCGAGTTCCCGCTTGGTCTCACTGTCCGAGTCGCCGAGGATTGGCAGGTCGAGTGAGTTCTTGCGTACTTCTTCGAGATCGTGTTGGTACTCCTCAAGGCGGTCGCGGATGTTGCCATTCTCGGTCTCGAGGTCCTTAATACGTTCGTCACGCTTCGCTAATGCGGCGGAATGATATTCCAGCTCCGACCCCAGTGAGTGCCATGCTTCTTCTCCCGCTGACTTCTCCCGCTTCAAAGCTACAACCTCAGATTCCAAGAATGCTATGCGGGTCTCGCGATCTTCGACCACATTCTTCAAATCCTGGCATGCACGCTTTGACCCGGAAACGTTATTCAGTGCGTCTTCGATAACCTGATCGATCTTAGCCTCCAACTGTCTGTTTTTCTTCTTTTCTTCGCCCAGTCGGATGTTGATTTTCGTGACCATTTCGATGAGTGACTCATTTCCTTCTCGTTGTGTGGTGGCAGATTGTTTGGCCTGTTCAAGCTCCATCTCCATATTCGTTATCCGACTCTCGAACGTTTCCTTCTCTTGCCTCAGCGTCTCAAGCCTTTCGTTAACCTGCCAGCTTAGTTCCGTTCGTCGCTTCTCCTCTTCGGCAAGCACATAATCAATGTTTTCCCTTGCCTTCCTTCGAGCCTCAAGGCGCGTAAGCTCCTCCTGCGTTGGCTTATGCTCCACTCCCCTCAAAGCATTCGTACGAGTCTCCAGTAGAATGGCGTCGTGATCCGACCGAGATTTCATTGCCGCCTCAGCCAGCCTTCTCTCTGCCCTTTCCCTTCTCCTAATCTCATCCATTAATTTCCTGCCAATATCCGCGAGCCCCATCTCCGAAATAGCCACTAATGCCGGCTTTCCGCCGATCAAAATTCGATCCTCATCCATGGCCTGAACCTGCCGTCGGGCACTCTCAAGTTCACGATCCCTCTCTGTAACAGACTTCTCCAGGACGGAAACCCGCTGTCTGAGAGTATTGGCATTAGACCGAAGCAGCTCAAGCTCCTTCTCTTTTCCATTCACAACGTCCATTAGCTCGGACTCCCGGCGGCGATAGCGATCCAAGTCTTCCAAGTCTTCCAGCCCAACCCCACCAGGGGTTTCCAGCCCCTTGGCGGCATTTCGCAAAGTCTGCACCTCACGAGCGTGGGCTTCCCGTAAAGAACCCAACTCTGCGTTCTGCGCTTCTCGTAGAGCATTCATCTTTCGCTCCGTCTGAGCAATCTCATTATCCTTCTCCGAATTCACCACCTCCAGGCTGTGAATTCGATGGGACAATATTTGGTGTACGCGTTGACCCTATGGTAATTAGAAAATGTGCAATTAGATTAATTTGGCAAAGAAGATATAAACCTCAGACTTCTTCATCCCGGAGGCAGCGTCGTTAATTTCATCAATGTTGAAATTGGAGGCGTAGCGAGCAATCACATGGTCTCTCGTACTAAGCGCCTATATTGCGATGCATTAGCAACGCCACGTTTTCACCCTGCATAAAGTGCACAAGAAAGCCATACCTCCTTCAGCCCGGCAATCTCCATAACGAGTTCCCCCTCCGACTTGTGTATAAGTTCACCAAACCTGCCCGCCGGCGTCCCCAGCGGACTCTCGGGCGATAGGGGGGGACTAATTGGATATCCACTTGGAGGGGGACTATAAAACCCATGATTCGGCTGGGTCCCATAACCCACCCCTGTAGCCGACAAGGGAAACCTAGGGGTCGGAGAACCAGAGCCGGAACAGGAACCGGGGCGGTCGCGATTCTGAAGCACCGCCGGTGAATCGGGCAATGGAATGCTCTGGGGCAAAGCTGGCGAAGGCGGGCTTGGAAAGCTCGAAGGATCGATATTCACAAACGCCTCCATACGAGAACCCAGTTGCGGTGCGCGCTGATCCAACGGCCGTGAACGCCATGACCCACTAGCGTCGCTACTGGACCTCACTAAGCCCGACATGGACGGTTGCTTCTGGCGATGGCGGTGCTGCTGCTGCGGGGTCGGCGTCAGTGAGTTGAAGTTTGCAGTTCTCGCCCTCATGAGATGTGGCGCGAAAACAATCCCCCCGCTATCGGCCGTGTAACCAGGCAGGCTTATCGGATGAGCCTTGGTGAGGAGCTTTGACTTTTTGGGAGGCATCACTGGGGTAGAGTGCGGGGACAGTGGCAAAGGCGAGCATCCATCGTGTGCAGAAGGCGATGGGGTGAACGGGCTCGCATGTGGTGACGATAACGCCGCTCTCAGGGCCTTATCCTCGGAGTTTTTTCGGCGTGAAAACAAACCCATAGATAGTGACATTGGTTCTTGTCTCTTCCTCTCGCGGGGTGGCAGTCAGGATGAGGAAGGAGGGAGAGGTTCACGACGTTTGTCGATGGAGGGGGTTCGGTTCAAACGGCGGTACAGGGAAGGCAAGAGCCGCGGATAAAAAGCTGGTCGGATGTGCACAGCAGAAGCATGTGTGACAAGGGCACCTCTTTTCACAGCTGTTTCTGTACGAATGGGAAACAATGCCCTCGTCTCCGTTCTTCTCTCACGGTATCATGTACGGTACAGCACCGGTATTAGGATAGCAAAAACGTATGAGTATGATACAGTATCAACAGACCACGAAGTCCAGACCGTATCCAGCGGAATGGAGGAATTGGCTAAATTGCTAGCGAGTTTCAGAATCAAAAGGGATATAAACCGACTTTTTCCCCTTTGCTTTATTAAGGCAAAACCAATCTCGAAACAAGGAAAGTCGGGGTACTCGGCCAAGGCGATGCAGAGAATAGAACAAGTCGAAGGGAATAATTATAAAAAAACGTGGAGAAGTGAAAATGCGATGAAATGGGGGCGGCGTACCACACCTGGCCCCGTAAGTATCGAGGAATGAGGAAAATTAGACGGGCAAGGACATAAGTATGAGACGCCCTCTCTCAATGGGGAGGGGGAAGGAAGGGGAGAGGAGAAGAGAATAGTGAGGGTGTGTACGATGCTGTACTGTACGGTAGTGCACGAGCCCAGTGCAATTCTCCATGTCTGCAGTCTTACATAATCCACTACGAGTCAGGAGAATGCTCGCTTAGGCAATGCAGACTGGCCGCAACCATTCGAGGGAACATCAGAATAGCAAGAGACAGCCAACATAGCGGCAGTCTAACTGTATCAGGGGCAATAATAACTGGAGGGTCCATCCAACCAAACCAACAGATATGCCAGACTTGGGTTCAGCCTCAAACGAGCGCTTCCAACATATGCCCCTCGCAGCCAGAGCTCACATTGTAGCCAATGGTGGACACTCCTTGGCGCATAAAAGCAAAACAGTTCTGGAAGGAAAAACTCTCCAGCTTCCTATTTAGAACGGTGAGCAAGGGGTTAGATCTGGCCAGCAAAAAACAAAAAGTGAGGAAACCTCTCCACCTCATCGGTGCTGACACTTGTGTATGATACCGGTACTCGAGTATAATACCTGTATATTTCCGACGCTATTTACTCATGTGAGAGTAGAATACAGCGTCATACTATACTCGACCCAATCCATCATGCTCGCACACAAAGAAGCATGTCTTGACAACCCACTCATCCATTTCCCTCTTGTGATCTCTTCCATCCACCCCCGGAAAATCCTTCCCCCGCACCGAGTCCGATCATGGATCATCACCCGGAATTTGCGCCAACCAATTTCCCAACACCGCCGCCACCACCATCACGGCTTATCATAGGCTATTATACGCTAGAAGGTTAGAGTTAGAGTACGGTGCAAGTAGAAGGAGTTTGTTTACCCCAGTGGGTAGCCATGCGGTGTCGCGTGGTGGTCCAGTCAGCAGAGGTGCGGGGCATGCCAACATCCTGCAGCGTTTCGTAGGTTCACTTTGAAATGCTTAACGGTGCTACCGGCACTCTAGTCCTCAAGGCCAAACGATGAACTGACGGATGAATGCGGGAGAATGAGCCAGTCGGGTGCTGACCACTCATACAATACGAGTACAAATATGCCACATGGCCTCCATCCCCGCTGTCAAGAATTCACTTGGGCGATATCAAAACCTAGCCTGCCATCCAATGGGGAGTTATTGCTCGGGCACCTGCATCTGGGGAAGTAGGGCATACCGGTATTGAACCGAGTCCTTGCCGGTGCCCGTCTGGTCCGGAAACGAAGCTGAAACAGTCCTGCTTTGGGGACAAAGTCACATTTGCCCAAGGTTTGAAGGATGATTGAACGGTGCTGCCCCTCACTAGCTTTCCGGGCACCCAGTAGAAATACTAAAGCATGTATCATACCCTTCAGCACTCAAGGGCCAATCCTAAGCACCGAACTTGATGCAATGTTCTGCATACCCCGAATTCGAATAGGACGTGTAATTAGGGCAGCAATCTCACTTGCCCAGAACACTAAACCGAACCTCGGCATAAACACGACACTGATGGTCACGCGTCCCATTATAACAGCAACATCCCCGGGACAAAATGGATAGGCCTGGGTTGGTGATATGCTAATGCAAATTCCGGATCCTGGCACAGCTCCAATATGAGCGAGATGGAAGGCAGAGCCTTGCGAAAGGCATCGAACGAGCCAGATGCGGGGTACCATATTTTACAGTGCTACTTAACCTTAGTGTCGACTCGGCTCCTCTCCGGGGGGACTATCAGTTTACCCCATTTAACCTCGGCAAGAGCACCCTGCTAATATTGACATCCCCAAGAAGGTGATAGCTCGTGACACAAAGCGCTAAAGCCATGGCTGCGAAAGCGACTGTTAATCATTAACCCTGTAGATTGGGTAGAACGTCATTTGAAGGGCTGCTCACCCGAGCACCGGCACCGTATGTAGAACTCGCGAAGTGGATGCGGTCCTAGGCTAATACCGACACCGGTGCGAGACCACCGGGCTTTCTATTGCTGCCAGTTAAAACTGGACATATTTGGGAGCATATGTGAATGACCTGCATGCCTCCAAATACCCCCGAAAAAGAGAGAGAAAAACCCGGTTTCTAGGATTACAGTATTTTCTATGGGGTTGCTCTCTCGCGCTTCCCCGGGGAGCGATTTTGATATCTTGCTCCCTTGAGCCGATCAACCAGTCGGGAGGGAGAGCTACATTGTTGGTTTTGAGACACTCCAGCTATATGGGCAAAGAGGGCCTTCGCAGAGAGAGACTGAGCTCGTGGCCCTAACCGGAAGGTTTCGTCGAGATTTTTTTTTACTTAAGTGTGTGCGCGTGCACACTTGCTAGTACGGTTCTCTCCCTTGGAGGGCCGAATACTAGATCCAACCCCCCAAATCGTCCATCAAAATTCTGGGCGGGATACCCGCTATGATACTACATCTAGCTTGCCCCTCCATCCCTCCCTCCAATCTACTGTACGAGTACTTTCAGAGCCCAGGCCCAGGCCCGAACCACCACCACTTCCCACGGCAGTAAACCTACCTCCAAAACTCCACCCAATACCATCTGCCAGCCCGGGCACATCCTGCCCGATCTGCATGACCGTCCAAGAGGAAAGCTAAACAAACCAACACCGTGACATGTCCGCAAACACCATAAACCGGGACCTTTTGATAGAGGCGGTGCACACAGAATATCCCAGGACTCCCAGATCCCAAAAACACAAAAGTTTACGTAATAGATAATGGGCTATGTAAGATATAACTGCGTTATGTGGCCTGAGAAGCGGCCTAATTCACACTGGGCACAATCTGGCGGCATTCCCCCGTCCAGACAAAAGAGATGAAGTATAAATGAAGGAATTTTTTTTTTCAGACCTGCTGTGCGCTGTAATTTAGCATGGACGTACAATATAATAAATAGAGTCATAGCAGTAGTAAAAAGACTACATATATCAAGAAGCTTATATAACTTCAAACCAATCAAGTAGAAAAGCCTTTTTTTTTTCTTTGGTAGTCCCTCTCCCGAGTCCTAAATCTTCGCAATATCGTCCTTCCAGCGCCCGCCCAGCACATCTAACCCCCCCAG
>Ga0307510_10006080_pt1 | contig 14384 bp, 7 predicted proteins | sample 12_EM_MG_FD_207224 | JGI IMG/M metagenome (GOLD analysis project Ga0307510, IMG submission 207224) | Populus trichocarpa ectomycorrhiza microbial communities from riparian zone in the Pacific Northwest, United States - 12_EM | ecosystem: Host-associated > Plants > Roots > Unclassified | place...
AGAAAACTTGCCCCCTAATCTCCCTTCCAACGTGGTGGGTGTTTGCTAATGTGGTTTAACTGTATTTAAAAAAAAATTATTTTTAAATTATTTTTTTAATCGTTTTGATGTGCTGATATTAAAAATATTTTTTTAAAAAAATTATTATTTTGATGATTTTTTAAACGAAAAATAATTTCTAACACATTACTAAGTTTAGAGAAAAACTCACAACCTTAGCCTCAAGCTTTAACAAGAATACTGCCCATCAATCTTGTCTTTAAAATCACTTTTGTCCCTTGGTTTTATCTGCTAATTTGATATTATAATAGCGATTATTTTTTATAATATTTTTTATTTGGAAATATATTAAAATAATTTTTTTGTTTTTTTAAAATTTAATTTTAATATCAGTATATTAAAATAATTTAATAACCAAAAAAAAATTATTTTTTTGCAAAAGCATATTGCCACCACATAAATAAATAGGGCCAAAGCCATCTCCCTCTACAACATGTGGAGCCATCTTAGTGCACCCATTTATTATCCCTATTAAAAACAAAAACTAAAAAAGATGGAGAAATCATTGTGGCCAAAGATTTAGTGAACTGTGGACGAGAATAGTGTAATTGCTATTTTTTCCCTCTAATAGCTTCTAGGGTACAATTGCAATTTCACAGGGACGAACTTGTAATTATCATTTTAATTGGGGTATAGGATGTCTATCTCTTTCTAATTATAGAGTGTAATGACTGATATGCCATTAAAATACAAACAAAAAATTTCTTTGATGTAGGGGAGATTTTGTCTTTTTGTATATAAAACCGATTAAATTTACTTTGTTGCCCCTTGAAACAATTATATTTTAACTTTGGTTAGAGGGCTTATTCATCCTTCTCTTTTAGTATTTTTTTGTAATTTTCAAGTCAAGACAGGGGCGGGTTTGTTTTTTAATTTGAAAATGAATAATAAATTTACTTGGTTATCCCTCAATCAAATGTCTAATCATCTTTATTTTGATTTCGGGTTTTTTATTATTATTTTTTGAAATGTTTGATTTTTTTTTAATTTTATCTTTGAATCAATTAATGTTATTTTCCTCCTTAATTTTTTATTTAGTATTTGGTTCTCATTTTTTTATATTACTATATTTTTTGGGGGGCCTATTATCAAATTCAATTGTTTTTAATTTCACCTCCAGACATTGAAATGTTAATTTTTCTCTTATTTTATTTTGATTTTAGATTTACTCCTCTTTCTTTTGATTTTGGGTTTTTGTAATTTGAGTTTTTTTGTGAAATATTGTTTGTTTTGTTTTTTTCAAATTGATAATTAATGATATTTTTTATCCTTTTTTTATTTTAGATTTGCTCCTCTTATTTTGATTTTTTCAATTTGATTTATTTTGATTTTAGATTTGCTCCTCTTATTTTAGCCTTTTTTTTTCATATGATAATTATAGAAATTAACAATAATAGATTATATGATAATAAATCCTCAATCTTAAAAAAATCTAAAAACTTTTTTAGGAAAAAGAATCACAAAAGAATATAATTTTAAATGTTACATGATAAACTTGTTGTGGAGCATTTTATAATAGCAAAAGGATAAATAAAAAGTTATATAAAATGCATTTTAAGGATTTTTGGTGAAAATATAAGAAGACATGAACTTATTGATCTAACAAGAATACCATAGATAGAGTTTATTGGTAATTATTCATCTTTAAGAGATAAATCTTCATGCACATTTTCCTAAATTTCACAACAAGAAAAAAAAAAAAAAGAACGCTAGGAGAACCCATTATTGGAATCCTTTTTTTCTATTCCACAGTAATGAATATCCTCAAGTCAATTTGCTGATTGCGCTATGTATATTGATCAGTATCCTTCCCCTCCCTGTTTCACAAATTGAGATCAAAGAACACTTCAATAATGTCACTGAAAAAAGTGGAATATCATATGAATTAAAGAAAACAAAAGATTTGGTATTACTCACAGTACACTACGTGCGGCGATGGGGAGGACACTCCTTTAAATTATGTCGTGAAGACCCTCTACTGGAAAGGTTTATGAAGGGTCCTGGCGGATTAGCAAAGGGACAGATTTCCATGTTGTTTTTGTAGGGGAACCTAACACAACAGTTCATGTCTGTAGTCGGCTATTAAAGCATGGCATGGCCCCACGCAGACACCTAACTGTGCTAGACAAATCCCTCTTTTTCTCCAAATCTTTTTTCTTCCATTTTGGCCTTTGATGTTTCATCAAATGCATTCTCTTTCAAGACACACTTCCTAAGGACCCGTTCAATCCGAGGCCCTCTCAGCACAAATTTAATATGCAGAGTATTATTAGCACAATTTATTTATTTCACTTGGTCGTGTACGTTAGTCATCAATCTCCGAATACACTAAACAGAGCACGGCCGAATAGGTTAATCTATCAGCACATGACGACCCAGCATTTACTTCCTCATGTTTCCACATTTCCTCTTTGTTTCCTCTTTGTTTAACATTTCATCCATTTCCTTCGCAAACAAGCCACCACCCCCCCTCTCAATATCACCAACATACCACACTCATTATTTATTACTAGTATATCCTATGCATGAGTTTTTGTAGTTATCAGTCATCTCCACTTTAAACCTTTTAGCTTACCAAATCCCCCCCCCTCTCTCTCTCTTACACTTTTTTCTTTTTTCCCTCTTGGATTGGTGAAATGGGCAGGAGGAGTCATCTAGTTCTAGCTCTATGGTTGCTCTTGATTACATCTTCAGCTAGTCATACATATGGCGCGCGGCAGAGTCAAATTTTCAAGATGATGAAGCCCAATTCTCAGAATTCATCACCGAGTACTTTTATGGGTTTCTTGCCAAAAGGAATGCCGATCCCACCATCTGGTCCTTCAAAGAGGCACAATGACATCGGCTTACAAAGTTCGAAGTCGTTTCCATGAATGAGACTCCATGACTAATCAAGTGATCACTTGATCAGTCTTTTAATCCTTTCACTACTCATAGAAGCAAGGTATGTATATCAGTATACGGGGACTGGTGGGGTTATTTGTTCAACTTGTCGGCATTTCTCTTTTGTTTGGCCGCATCTCGTGGGAGAAGTTATAGCTAGTATTGTTAAGATCATGAGAAAGCAAAGATTAATTGCTCAAGCTTGTATATCTACAGGGGCATCATGTAGTGTGAACCCTCCTTCTCTCGGAGGATATATTTTAAGATAGCTCTCGCAATTACATATATTGTTCCTGGGTGGAATAGAATGATAACTCAAAACTGACTGGAAATATTTTTTGTAAACACTTAATATAAATATTTGTAACAAACTTGCAGTATGTTCTTTTCTTTTCTTTTCTTCATGCTTGCCTTGCTTCTTCTTGTTTTGCTAACTAGAATTCTCAAACATTGAGCTTGATTATTTATTTACTCTTGGTTCATCATGGATAGGATGTAGTTGTTCTTCCGTCATGTATCCACCCCATTTTACAAAGTTGGCACTGCTATTTTTATATTTATTATTACAGCAGTGATCGTGCTGTGTAATTGATGAGCTCGCTGATTCTCATAATCAATTAATTTTAATATTGCATTGCTGATATGAACAGTTGATCAAATTGACCTTCCTTACACGCTCAAGGGTTATGTAAAGGTGACGTAATTTTATGTTCGTTTTGAGTGATCTGATATAACAATCAATTGATGGAAAAGATTTCTTTTCTGAGGTGCTGCTGCATACCTAGCTATCCTCCTACACTGGTCTATCAAAGAGTACTCCTGCTGTTCCTCAATTTTCAAAGTAGGTTAATATATGGATTTATATGCACGTATCTCCATTACACTTCTATACCTACTACAACCCGCAAAGATGTACTCCGCTTTCTAGACCATGTATAATACTCAAACAACTCCTTTTTCATAGTTATCAGGATATGCTCTCATTTATACATCTTTGTAAATTTTCATTGGTCAAATTTTATAATCTATTTGGCATCATATTAACCTATTACAACGTCAAAGAATGAGATAGTGTTTGTAGAAGCAGATCAAAGATTTAAGCGGTAAATATAGCACCAGACATTCTTGACTATCCAGCTCGAAGATGACATAATAGACATGGATCTCTATCAAAGGTGACATTTGTAGAAGAAAAGGTCAAAATGGATTTGTTTATGCTAGTTGGAAAAAAAATAAAAAACAACGATCATGTTATTATGACCTAATTGAGGGAGAATTGGAGGGGCCATGTGAAAATGGTCATCGTCGAAGAAAGCCTGTAGTCAATGGTCGTTACAAAAAAAATGAAATTTGGATACTGAAGGAGGGAAATTTCAAGTGGGTTTGGTTAAACAAGGAGGAGGACCCTTGCTGAATCTTTAAACTTTCCTTGGTAGAGGGATATCAACGTGCTATTTGGTGGGCTGATTAATGACATAAAGCTTGCCACTTTTTTCCCCTTCACAAAACTCCTCTTGAGAGAGTTCATACAAGATATCATGCCAGTGTTTGTATAAAATATATGATCTGACTTCAGTCTCGTGTTAAATGTAGTAGATGTATTGCTAGCCAGTGAATAATCAAACCTCATTGAAACACGCGCACCCTTCTAGAATTGTTTGTTTTATCTTCCATGGCGGTTCTAGGTCAATCGCATTACAAAATAGTGGTGTGACGATGTGTGTGCGTGCTCTTGTTTAACCTTCTTTCATCTTGTGTCATGAACTTGTTCTGGTGTATGTGTGTAAATTCAACCAGCCCCACTTTTGGAAATTGTTGCCTGCTTTCATACTATATGTAAAATATGGTTACGAGGCCTACAAGGAAAGACTAGAGCGTTTACCAGGAGGGATTGGAGAAAGGACGGTTTGCAAAACTTTCAATTTCGTCTCTGCTCATCCTCTCATTTTATCCAATCCATCCTTCCTCCTATTCATCCATCATGGCTAGCATGACCTTAGAGTTAAACTTTTTCACGGGGACGACAGAAGCATAAACAACGTACTAAGGTACTGCTCTGTGCATTTATGATACCCGTTCGCCGTTGAAACCCACACGAAACTGTTGAAAAAAGCTGTCAGCAGTACCGATCGCAGTACCGATCGGCCACACAAGCTTTGATTCAAAAGCATACTGTTACAACCATGTGAGATCTGGCTAGGATGCGTGAAGTGGTTCGACCGACAAGAATTCCAGAGGTTAAAAAGGACAGCAATAAAGCTACATCCGGGATGATACTAGAGATGATGTTCTGTGAAACTTGTTAACACAAGTCATATGCGAGATAAAAGGGATGAACATTACTCAATAGATTTTACTTTAACTACCTAATGCTCGGTATTCCATGACCAAAACCACAATTCGAAGCTCTTATAACTCTGATAACTACAGCTGATTGAGATTTTCTGTGTTGCCTATGATCTGGTTTGAACAATCTAAAACAATGAAATGCAGGGCAAGGCATCGAGGAAAGCTCCTGCAAACAAATCAACGCATAACAAGAACGCATGATAAAGAGAACATGGGACCCAAGAGCTCAGTGTGGATGGCTGGAAAGCCAGGGACAAAAACTTTCTTGCCTAGATTGTCATAATTGATGCTTTTATATACACTACAATACAGCAGATATGTAAAGGGTTGATACCCCCCGAAGAAATTAAATGGAAGAAGGAAATAATTAAGGGGAGAGGTGGGGAGGATAACATCAAAAAGAGAAGAGGATAGAAAGCGGGCTATTGACTTTCTTCATCTTTGATTAACCTTAAAACCTTCTTTGTTGAAGGTAGAAAATGTGTTACGAGACTCCCTCCCTCCCACATTTAGCTGCTAAGGTATAGAAGAAGAGGACATGCCTCCCTCTGATCTACGTGCTGCCTGGCCAGTAACTGATGATTTGTCTGAACCTTTAACATTGTACTTCTCATACACTTTTTCACGATTCTCCGACCACCAAGTTTCTGCTTGGTGCTCCCCAAATCTTCTCCGACTGCAGATAAATTAATAGTAACTGATGTAAATGAAATGATTTCAAACCCATATAACAATCTGTGCTCATGTTCAAAATGGTCTGTGATTGTTTATAAAAAATCCAGACAGGGATTTTATAAAAAATGCCCATCATCAACATCATGTTAACCAGTTGTTTAGATTTTATTCTGCTTCTAAGCCACAAAATGAGTGAGCCATTAGTATTTAAAATAAAATGAAATAAGGAAGTACCTGAAGCGCACTCGTTTGAGATCTCTAGTTCCATCACGCAGGGCAACAAGAGTAATATACACTCCCGGCTCATACTGTTCAATCCACTCAGCCTCAACTTGATTCCCGTTAGCAACCAATGATGAATCCCTAGATTTCATACCATTATCACCATCTTGAGGGGACCAAGGTTCCTTCCCATCAATCGCCTCTGACATACTATTACCACTTGGCTGAACCCCTCCACCACCATTGGACAGTCTAGCAGCCAGATGGTCATCCCTCCCATTGGTTCCAGGTGAATCCCGGAATGATTGAGCGATACTTAGAGTTCCATTTATTGAAGTGGAGTCGCTTCTTGTCGGGGAAGCCAAAGAAGTTCCTCTTATAGAATCGGATCTTGAATGCCGCCCTCCATTTGTATCAGGATAATGAATGCCATTTGTCTCCAAACCATTTGGTAGGTAAGACAGTTTCATGCTCTCAGTATCATAGACCCCAGGCGGCAGCCTCTCAGCCATATCCTTGAGCTGGAATTAATAGTGTAGAATCATAAATACAACACAAAAATTAAGAAAATATATGAAAAATTCTAATGACACTAATAACAAAAAACAAGTATATTCTCTGATCACTACAAATTGGAAAGCTAACTAAATTAATGGCAATCAGTGTTTTCAAGTTTTACAGATTCTGTTCCATCAAATTCTTAGAGATTTGCCAAGGCAGATACATATTGTGACACGTGCCATCAAGGTGCTGAGACTATCATAGAGAAGTTTGAAAATTCATTAACAGAGAAGCAATGAACAGTTAGTAAAGCAGAAGTACCTGTGCAGTAAGTGATTTTATAACATCTTTTGCAGCTTTAGACTTAGCTGACTCTTCAGCAGCTACTGCCATAGCTTCTTGTATCTTCTTCGCAGATTTCTGAAGTTCTAATTCTTGGAATTCACATCTCTGTCTCAGGCTCTCAACCTAAACAAGATCCATACCATCAAAATTAAATTCCATCCAAACCAAACAATGATTGAGCCAACCCAAAAGAAAACCTAACTTAATTCATTCAGAAATGTGTGATTAATTAATGTGGGAATTTCAGCCAGCATACCTGTGTACGCAACTTAAGCGCTTCTTGATTCAAAAGTTCATTTGTTTTCTTCAGACTATCAGCTATACTTTTGGTGAAGGAAAGTCCTGACATCGTTGGAACAGGTGTTGCTGAACGTGGAGGGCTAGGTCTCCTTGAAAAAGGTGACACAGACCTGGAACTTACTCCGGATGGCGTAAGAACAGGTTTGGAAACCTTTGGTCGCAGATCAATAGCACTGGACAAAACAACATCTTTCAGCTGTAACAAAGAAGGTGCTTGAGATGACCGGACAAGAGAAAATGTATCCGCCTTCTTTCCTTGTTTGGCTGCTTTGCTATCTAGTTGCTTAATCAAATCCAGGTTTGAAGGCGGTGTAGACTTCGACAACCTTAAATCAGCCTTGTCCAACCTGTCTTTGTTTTCACCGGAAAGGCGAGGTCCAGCATTTCTCCTGTTAGTGTTACTAGGTTCTGACATCTTATTTAGTTTGACAAAACAGGAATCACAGACACGATATGGTTTGCTGGGGTTAGGAGCTAAGGCTGCTCTTGTTGCTTTTCTGGAACTGCATGAATGGCAGTGAACAAGTCCACAATTGTAGCAGTTGTGCCTTTTCCGAGTAAATCCAAAAGCCTGTCTGCAGGACGAACACTGGGACTGCTCAGAACCGGATACCCATTTATGGAAGCATATAGCTGCAGAATAGTTCGCACCGCATGCAATATATTTCACATGTCTATCCTTCAAAGCTTCAACTATAGTAGGTGTTTTTCGATCTTCACCGTCTCCATGGCCCAACCTGCCATTGGCACCCTTTCCCCAGGTATAAACCTCGTTCCTGGATGTCAAAGCTGCTACATGATATGCACCACAGGCAATTTCTTCAACAGATTCTCCATAAAGTTTATCTTCTACCAAGCAAGGCACCTTCCCATCAGCACAAGGATTCCCAAGCTGACCATAAACAGTACTGCCCATTGTGAAAACATGTCCTGCCGTGGTCAAGCCAACAGTTAAACTATGTCCACAAGCAATTTTGTGAAAATTGTAATCAATCAATGCTGGCACGCATGTGGGTTCAAGTCGAGGTTCTTTGTCACCATGTCCAAGACGATTTTTGTCTCCGTCACCCCAGGTAAACAATTTTCCAGACGAAGCACTGGAACTTGATTGAGTGACAATAACCTCCACTACAGCAGCAGTATGCCACACTCCACAAGCAACAGCAATTGTCCTCAACCCAGCGAGTGATTCTACTTCTCTAGGATATGCAACATTTTCTCTGTTGCCATGGCCTAAGACACCGAATGTTCCATCACCAAATGTAAAAAGCTGCCCCATTGATGTCACCAAGGCTGTATGCCATGGACCACATGTTACAGAAGCAACTTGAAGACCCTCAAGAGGACCAGAGATTCTCTTGGGTATCCAGTGACTGACATCAGTGCCATGACCAAGAAGCCCAGCATTGTGCGTCCCATCTCCCCATGTATAGAGTTCCCCAGCCATTGTAACAGCACAAGAATGGAATTCTCCACATGCTACAAAGTCAACAGTAGTCGCTGCCAAAGATTCAACCAAGCAAGGTTGAATAACATCTTTCCCAGCACCATGGCCAAGCCTTCCACCAGATTCTTCACCCCATGTAAAAACTTCACCCTGCCTTGTGACCATGGCAGCATGTCTGACTCCACAGGCTATATGATGTACATCTAAAACTACATTAGATTCTAAAGGCCTGGGAAGAAGCACATCAGCTCTAGTGCTTAAATAACTGGTGTTCTTATCAGCCCCAACCTTAACAGAACATAAGACCTCACCCCATATGTATACATCACCTAAAGCATCACAATCATCAGGTGCAGAACCATGACTGGAAGTGCTGGGAGCACTGGAAACACTAACTCTAAAAGCATCTGAACCAGATCCTTTGACTTGCATATTTGTGTTTTCTGATGCTACATGTGACCGATCAGAATGCAGAGAACTCTCAGGCCAAAAATTCTTCGGAGATGTATTTGGGTTCAAACTGACAGAAATCTCTGGAGAGCTAATATCACGCGAAATACTAACAGAACTGTCACTAGCACTATTTGATGTTAAATCTCTGCCATCCTGAAATCAGATATTTTCACGTCAGGCAATACACAGCAGCACTATCAGGAACAATATTCATAGTTATTGTATTTTGCACTGAAACAAGAACATAACATCACTAACGTAATAAAAAAAAGGAAACAGAACAACTCCAATTCCAGATAGGGTGTGGGGAAGAGAAAGAGGAAGAGGAGGAAGTATGAGGTGAAAATTAACTAAAGTTTAAGTAGGTAGAATTACATCAAGGTAGAGGCCTCCATCACTCCATCCATCAATTTTGGAGCGCCCACCTTGACTAGAGGATATTAATGCCTTTAAGCCTGCAATCCACACCTCCGCCTCAACTTTGTCCTTGCAAATCTAAAGGCAAGGTCATATAAGATTCACAATTTAAGAGATATAGAAGCAGCAAAACACAACTTCACAATTTCATCACCAACCAGATCGAGGGACCGCTTCCCGTTGTTGTATATAAGAGAAAATGATAAATAGTCCTTTTCAGGGCGAAGATATCTTTGGAAAACAGCCTGGTAGCACATTTAAGAGGAATAAATACAACAAATTTATCCACAATATACAAGAGCAGAATCATTAAATATGCTATGCTAACAGGGAAAAAAAAAACAGATACAGAAGAGAAAAACAAATCTCACAGTTCTTTGTCCTGGAATAATTTTAGAGATTGAGGCTAACTTCAAACTTCTTTCACCACCACTTGAAATCCAGATCAAAGTTGTTTCATCCTGTGATTTTAACCATAAACAGTTAAACTGAAAATGAGTAAAGCAGAAACTGGAAGTGTCCCTACTCAAATTCTCAAGAATCAAACTTACATTAGAAAGTCTAAACGGACAAAACTTTGGCTTTCCCTTGCGACCATATTTCAAAAGTTGAGAGCCCTTCTTCAAAGCAATTAATGCCTGCAAAACACAGAAGATGAACCATTGGCGTGATACAATTGGCATGTGGACGATATGTTACTAAGACAACCAAAAAGAAAAAAGGTGTCATCTTTGAATTTAGTTAATTGTTTTACACATATTTTGGCACAACTGCTTGTTAAGATTATCAAGTAGAATTTTCAGAGGCATATTATTGCTTGTTTTCCTAACTCATTATTGAATCTCCTCGGCGGAGATACTATTCCACAACCTGTCTTATAAATTGAACTTATCCTTTACAAGTTTGCAAAACAAAATGAACGAATCAACCCAATGACATTGAAAGTATTTCTGATTTGGTTCAATACATGTAATGAAATATATTGTTTATTAATCCCATCGTGAATCCAAAATCAATGGTCAATATTGTTCTTGGCATAACACATAGAGTTTTGGTATTAAGCTGAGACAAATGCACTACTCTTCCCTATTGTGTGTTCCCTCTAAATTCTAAAATGCACCTTCAAACCCCACTTCAATTGCTAAAAATAGCCGCAGCCAACTAAAAGGTTCCCAAAAGAAAAATGGTAATGAAATATAAGGCATTTTATGGCCCATTATGACTGTACTCCAAACATAACAAAAACAAATATGTGGCCTAATTTAACTCGGATAATGCATAACTAAAAACGAGAGAAGCAATTTCCTTTATTTTCTCTTTCTTTCAAATAGGGCATCATGATTCTATGCAATTTTTTACATTGAATTCAACAAACCTTGCAACAAGTTAACCACTTTTTCTGTACAAATTTGTCAAAACATTAAAAAGGGCAACATGATTCCATTTCATTTCTCCAAATAGGCATCCAAAGAAAATTTAAAAAGAAGAGATTCACAAAAAAAAAAAAAAAAAACTATGGCATTTCCTACCTAAAATAAAACAGCAGCAAAAATTAGACCCGAAAATTTTCAAACAAAAAAAAAAAAAACGAACTTGGACACAAATTAAATTCATGCGTGGGTAAAGGGAGAAGAAGGTACCTGCTCGATGTCACGTTCGGCATTACCGTAGCTAACAAGATCTGCCATTCCATGTGAAGATATTTACGAAAACACCACCTCCCTCTCCGATCGCTCACCGGAGCTCCGTTCATCATATACCATCTACTTCCTCTTCACATCAATACCCCTCACTCTCACTCTGTCTCTCTAACCAAAAAACCAGCTCTTTACAGATCTATAATTCTCTCTAAAACCACCAAAAAAACTAAGTCAAAGCCGGTGATCATCACTGTTGAAGAAGAAGGCTAAAGAGCAAAGAGCGGTCTTCAAGGTCGATGAAGTCGGTTTTGTGGAGGATTGAGAGGATTCCGGCGAGAGGAAGTGGTGGTGTCACAGAGAGAAACGGGAGGGGAGAGAAGGAAGACAGGCTCTCTTTAGATGTATTTGTAAAAATAAAATAAAGCACGGAGAGAGTCAAAGCTCGGAAAACAAAAAGGGAACTTATTATTAAAAAATAAATTAAATAAAAAAGAAAAGGTGAAGGTTTTAGATGGTGAGGGTCAGAGAGCATGAATTCTCCTGAAGAGATTTTGAGAAAAAAGAGAAATAAATGAAAAGGCTAAGCTCCACTACTCTCGATTTATTAGAAAAGTATACAATAATATTCAAATTAAATATAACTATTTCTTACTTTTACTTTTCTTAAGGATTGTTTGGTACCCTCCCAATTCATTTCGGGTTGATTATTCCTGAGCACGGGTCCAAATGAATATTTTAGGGGAATGTTGAGAAAGATGTTCCTATCATCATAATATAAAAAATTAATTGGTGGTAACTCTTGAACTAAAATTTATAATGATAATATATGCTCCACGTTGTCGAGATTTAAAGAAAACTAAACTATACTCTTAAAAAGAAGGGAAGAAAGGAATTGAGAGGTAGCCAAACAGCTCCTAGTTTTCGGGAGTTGTGAAGAGTTAACGCTCTTGAGTTATGCTGTACTTCTGCTGCTTTGGGGCTGAGGGAGGGGAGGATGAGGTGTTAAGGCAACTAACACGTGGCGTATTGCGGAGATTAAGGTTTGCTTTGGCCCCGCTATGTTTGTTTTTGCTTTAAAACATGCTTTTCAAAATTTTAAAGTTTTTTTTTTAAATTAATTTTTTTCTTGATTTTAGTTTGTTTTAATATAATATATTAACAATAAATTTAAAATAATAAAAATATTATTTTAAAATAATTTTAAAATAAAAAAACTGATATAATTCTAAACACTTTCTGACGACGAAAATAAATGCGTGTGATGTAAAGAAAGCGGCGGGGTGTACTTTTAGTCGACCGCAAGCGCAGGGGTAGGGTAGGTAACTTCCATTTCGATGAAAGAGAGAGTAAAGATTTTGCGTGGAGGCAGCGAGAGAGAAGGGCCGTTTATCCCGCTCAGATTTTTGGATACGGACGAGGAGAATGTATTGCTTACGAGAAACCAAATGCCTCCCTGAAATCTTTTGGGATTTTTAGTGAATGGGGAAGTTGAATTTTTTCATGAAATCTAGGGACCATGGCAAATCACGATATTTAGGTTGCGCCTAAAATCTGGGGTCTTATGGATTTGCCCCATGAGTAGAAAATTAAGGATTCCTTGTCGGGTGTTAAAACGGAATCAAGAAGGTGGTTAGGTTAACAAAGATAATGGTGTTTGATAACTGTTGTTTTTTAAAATATTTGTTTATTTAAAAATATATTAAAATAATATTTTTTATTTTTATAAAAATTATTTTTAACATCACCTCATCAGAACGATCTAAAAATATAAAAAAAATAATTTTTTTAAGAAATATCATTCCAAATGACCTTAATGTATTAAATTCGTCTGTACATAACTCAATATATATGTTTCGTGGTTCTATTAAAAATTAAGAATGCATCTTATTAAAATATTTTCAGGCTTCACCATGAAAAGGGTGTCTCATGACTCCATCTAGTATATCATACAAATGATATCATATCATATACTCAACAATCTTTAAAAAAAATAATATTTTATAATTTAGAAGTAATTAGAAAGCATTTAAGTTTTTATGTGCGACAACAATTTTTTTTTACTAGTTTTAGATTTATGTCGAGTATGCCTATAAAATCTACACTCGATCAAAAATTGTTACATTATTTACTGAGCAGCATATAAGCAAAGAAAGAAGAAGGTTTGAGTTTAATTTAGCACCCGAGGCACACCATGATTTTTAACAATACGTCAAGAAAACATTCAGGTGAAATGGTACATGATTTTATTATTGTTGTTATTGTAAAAGTACTTTAAAAATACTGTGCACTTCATATATCATCTACTTAAATTAAATCATATGTATTAATTAACAATTATATATTATAAGGTTTATATGATTTTTATCTATATTTACATAATAAAGTTGAATCATTACTGTCAAACTAATTTTTTTATTTGTAATTTTTTGAGATATTTTTTGGATTTAGAGAATAAATTAATAAGTAAACAACATATTTACAAAGTATGTATTTAAAATAAAAAAGAATAAAAATGATATGAATATACTTGGAAATTACATCCACACATCAACTTGCGTGAATTAAAAAAATAATAAAAATAAAGGAATGATGAGATTTGAATCTCTAATTGCTAATTAACTCTAGGTATTTGGCAGATTGTTATAAAAATCAAATGGGTTTTCAAAGAAAAAGAAATCAGATCAAGATAATTGATCGAATAATCAAATATTGCGAGGGACGATCGATTCTTGGTTGTTTGCTTGACTACAACGATTCAACAAAACAACACTTGATTGTAAAGAGATGATTAAGCTTGCGAGTCAAGGGAACACTAGAATGAAACAAAAAGTGACAAAAACCCATGTGTGGATCATCATTTTAATTCCTGCCCATATCAAAGCTTCGAGGGATGGTGACATTTCCATAAATCTTTTTAAATAATTAGTAAAATACACTAATGAAAAAAGATTAAGATTACTGTGCATTTTCTTTGTTCTGAATAGTCATCATCACATCAAAACGATTTAAAAATATAAAATAATAATTTTTAACAAAAACAATTCAAAATTTAAGAAAATATAGTTTCTACCGCGTTTTCAAACGAAATCTTG
>Ga0307510_10006081_pt1 | contig 14383 bp, 12 predicted proteins | sample 12_EM_MG_FD_207224 | JGI IMG/M metagenome (GOLD analysis project Ga0307510, IMG submission 207224) | Populus trichocarpa ectomycorrhiza microbial communities from riparian zone in the Pacific Northwest, United States - 12_EM | ecosystem: Host-associated > Plants > Roots > Unclassified | place...
TGTATAATTTAGGTTTTGTTCCATTCAGAAACAGAAGGCGGTAACACTCTGAACATTTGTACAAGCACTGAGCTACCTGCCATCTGTGTTTGGAACCGAACGTGGTTTCGAAGGGGGGGGGGGGGGCGCAGGCAGCGCCACCATCGACCACAGAAGGTGTTTGTCCTCACGGGCAGCTAAATGGCGAAAGAAGCAAATAAATGGAGAAGGCTAATCACCCAGCCTCAGAAACCCGGTCCTTTGCCACCTTACTAACAAGAAACTTGCAGCGAGTCTGGGCTTCCAAGGCTACTAAGCACTACCAGTACAAGCAGTGAGATCAATAACCAGGACACCGCCAAAGAGCTGGTGGCCCTGGGGTGCCAGCGAAACCAGTGAATCTATCAAAAACCTAAGGGTGCAGATCGGCTCGCAGTGTTTCAAATATGGTTTGTGCCGTCTAGACGTAGCACCCAGCGGGAGGCAACGGGGGACGCCCTAGCATAAAGATACTGCAAGCCTATTATTATCGCTGCCGAACAAGATTCCATCCTCAATGTAGAGGCGTAATTGTGAATACAAAAAGCAGGAAGATTGCGTGGTAGTGGGACGCATTGCGCTTACGTCCACGATGACGACCGCGATGTGAGGGTGAAAATTGGGTGGAGGTGGTTGTTAAGTAATCTACTATTTTCCCTTCTCGGGTCTTGGCATCGGGTATTGGGATTATGAGGCTATTGTTCGAGATCATTGGCTAATTAATCGAATTCCGGGGTTTTTGACTTCCCTCTCTTCACTCACGTAATGGTTTCACTGCGCTAGGCCTCTAAGCGCAGTCATGTGTAACCAGAGAGACAAAAGATTCTTGATTATCTACTACACGCATATGGGTGGGCCCCGTAGATCCATAATGAAGGGAGGAACAAAAACAGAAGAGAAGGAAGCGAAAGAAGAGACCGAGATCAGAGATATAGGAAAAATGAGAAGAAAGAAAACAAAGGAAGGACACAATAAGACAAATGCGGAGAAGGCGGCATATCGTACAGTAGTTGGATGAGGCATGATTAGGAAGTAGGGAGAATAATGGGGAAGAAAAAGAGAAAAAAATAAGAGGAGTCTAACGATGTGAGAAAGATATTGGTATGATAGTCAAAAGGACTAAATACAAAAAAGAGACCAGTCTACACGGCAGATAAACAGTAAACCCAGCGCTAACGTCGAGTGATCACCCATGACGGCTCCTGCACACCGCCCTGCAAACCCGACGTATCACACCAAAGCATCAATACCAATGGCCCAGCGTGAAGTCAGGTCACAAAATAACTACACTTCGCTAAAATGCACCTTCACCAAGAACTCTCACTAATCAATCCCCCACTTGGACCATAACTCTTGCCTCCACTCGAACCGAAGAAGGCAAGGTAAACCCACCCCGAGATACTCTTCCGCCATTCCCCTACCCCCCCCCCAGCACAACCGATACACATTCCTGTTTCCACCGATCTAAGGTGCAACCTCCAGAACCGAGTTTACACTGACAAGCTCTTGACATTTCTGGTACCGAGGGGTGCTAGCCTATTAGCGAGCTTGGCAAGAATTGCCTGTTAGAGTAGGGTCCTCTTGGGATCCTTCCTCCATCCCTTCTTCCCCCCTACCGGGGGAACTGAGTTTGTTGTGGTATTGTTTATCTATTTTTCCTTTGGAGGTTCCGTTAGTATGATGGGGGATGCGTTTTGGTGGATGGTAAAGGTCGATCTAGAGCTACGGTGTTCAGTTGGGGTAGGAGGGTGGTGATACAAAAGCTGTGTCACGTCAGCGTATGCAAGGTTTTGACCCGGGGTATCATACTCGAGTACTCGTACTCGTACTCGTAATGCCGTGATGTTTGTAAAACGGACCGGTATCCCTTACCTCGTAATCATGGCAGCCGCTAGAAACTAGGACTAGCCCAAAGATGATAGACCTTGCAGTGCGCCTCACAGCCGGTTGCCACACCATCGCCAGGCTCCCACAATTGTGCTTCAGCCATCTTGCGAACATCAGGATCACTCCTACTTTCACGTTCTAATTATACACTGACCAACGGAAACCTATGGAACGCCCACACCGGCCCCCGGCCAAAGATGAAGAACGCACCCTGCACCCTGATACACAGGTTAATCTTCCTACATCTGCTCCATTATCAGAAACGCAACGTCGAGATCGAAATCAGGAATGCCAGATCCGTGCCGCTGATGGAGCTTTTACTAAAGGTACCAAGCCAGTTGGAAATACAAGTATATCCCGCTCTAAAGGATATGTTGGAAGAAATTTCAAACTTCCCGAGTGCCGCAAAGATCCGCAGCCCCACCACTTCATACATAGTCAACGTCAACACTGCATGTTTTGCCGCTTTCTCAAACAGCAAGCCAAAAAGGACCACTTGGGTACTTACGCAAAACTTTTTTTCCATCATTCAAATGGACCTCATGGCAGAGTACGGCAGACATCTTTTACTTGTTCACATTGTATTTACAGTGGGGCTCTGGTCCCTCTTTGCAAGCAATTTTGTCATACGTACTGGCACCAGATATAGCCAACACTTCTTATTGTAGGCCATCCACCACAACACCTACTACAATTATTGTTTGGACTAATATTTAAGAAGAACCTTCAACCGAACTTAAAAGCTACTGGTAAAGTAACATCTTTACAATAATAGAATTTTTTTATACTAACTTTGCTATCACAAATAAGTTCCCTAGAAATTGTTATAACATCTCCAGCTTTTGCCCCTCCAATGTGGATCTTCACCGCTCTCCACCTGCACTCACCAGCCTCTCAGAAGCGTGTTCATTACTTACACATCAAGCTCTCCCTCCTCGCATCGCCTGCATCAGAGATGCTGCGTTTTCCGCTCCCTAGCGCAACAGCTACTGCCCATGCAAGAGAGAACAGCAGAGCCAAAAGTGGCAAGAGATGGCTCTAGTCGGAAAAAGGTGGAAGCTAGGCGAAGGAGGGAAAGGTTGGGGATCAGATTGGGGGGTTGTGATGGTAGATGTTAAGTTAATTAGCAGAACTGGGAAGGGGATTTCAGATTGTTGGAGAGTGGCCGTGTCGCATGCATTTTTGATGGCAAGTGCTAAGAGATATGGAGTTAGGAGGAGTGACACTAAATTAATAATGATATAGACTGTTGGTTTTTTCTCTTTTTCGTTCTTTGATACTGCGCTGCGTGAGCCAGTGGGTGACGGTGGAAACAGTGAACTGTTGCGGAAGGCAGGGGAGCAGATGTGATAACAGGCCTGGGGGACTGTTGAGTACGGTCGGGCGGGAATGTTGGAGCAGAGTGCGGATTTGTCTATCATTATTTCCTTCTCAGTTCTATACTATTAGTCTTCTCTATTTTAAATTCACTGGTGAACTATCTTAATACACACGCCTTATGGAACTGCCCATAAACCAAAGAACTCAAAGAGTACTTTCTAAGATTCCTTGCTACTTTGGTTGTGATGTACGAGTAGCACCGGAAAAACATACAAGTACCCTGTCAGCCGTTAACCGAGCGCTCTATCCAGCACGCTACGCAGCTGTGAATTTCGGCCACAAGGTAAGGGATTGCGTGCCGCCGGGAAAATTGGCCTCAGATCCTCGGTGGCACGCAAATAGCAGTCTGTCTGTCTCACAAACGTCACGACATTACGAGTACTCGAGTAGATGGGTTGCTGGGGATTTTCATGGAAGCTTGTTTTTTTTCTTGCTTTTGGGAGAGGGTGAGAACTTGACACTTGTTCTCGTATCGTAGGAACTCGAATAAGTGGGCCATGTGCCAGGTAGTCTGAAATTTCCCCCTCCGGAAAAGGGGCGATAGGCACGCCAAAAGACTGCTCTCTGGGACAAACGAAAAAGAAAAAAACGGCAGACCTTGCTAGGAGAGGCAACTCCAACGTCCTGTCACATGGCCCAATTATCCGAGTTCTTACGGCAGATTTCCTTCCTGCGCGCTCTTGGAAGACATTGGATACCGATGCGGTTCTTTGTCGTCCGGAATCCTCGGAGCGCCGCCGGTGTTGCTTGCCTTCTTTCCCGTAAGCTTCACGGTACAGGCAGAACTGGCAAGCGACACCATGGCTTCACCAAAGACGCTTGACGGTTCAGATTTGGTTGGGCAAACTTGCATTGAGTGCAACCATGTTCAAACGCCTCAGTCAGTGAGTATCCAACGCCCTCCCTAAACCTGGGTCTCACCTCTACAATGGCTCGCAGCATGCCAAATCTATGCTACGCGACTCTCCATCATACTTTGGGCTTCCAGCCTATGATATGATCACTTAACACTTCTCCTCCGACATCGTTGAGCCCCGGTCTGCGCCTAGATCAATGTACAGGATTCGACAAAAAAAAAGGAATATCCTCCAGCATCGGTCCATGAGCGTGCTTTTCCACCAGGGTTCAAAAAGAGATCAAATGTTGTGGTGAATCCACCGCACACCCCTTCGTCTATCATTGGGTCCATGAGGTCGACGGGGCAAGGTCATTGTTTTAGTTTGAAACTCTGGTGGCTTATTACCAATTGAGCAAGGATACTTTCCATATCTTGTTATTCCCATAGGCGAGACCTTTCAGACGCAGCATGCCACGGACTACGGATACCCGTGAAACTGTCAAGATGAGGACTACACAAGCCGCCAAGCAAGGCTGCTCTTTAGCGGAGGGTAGGGGATAATCAGGAAGTCCCTCGGGGAGGACCAAGGAAAGGAATCAACTGGAGAGAGAGAACACTTCCTTTGTAGTCCAAAATTTCTCAGGCCTGGGGCGTTGGATTTGTGCTTGTATTTTTATTTATCTTCAGAAGCACCTCCAAGACACGGTAATACCGGCATAATACCAAAGCTCTGAGGAGCTTTTCCAAGAATTTCTTTTTTCCACACAGACCCCACCTCCCTAGTCAAAAATCTGTGATAACTCTAGCCTCACCTTACTCCATATAATTCACTATCTTCCTACTTGCGCTGCAGTGTTCTTTGACTCGTTTCAGGTTATCCGCTACTCTAACTAGCCAACTATATCGGGTTGAAAAGAACCTTGAAAGGAGGAGGCCCGCAGTCCGAATATTTCATATCGGCGAGGCTACAATGACGGATACGTCTGCCACAAGTGCCTCCCTTCTACCGTTACTATAAACGCTATTGGACAACGCACACTTGAGCATAATCGTAGTGCGGGGTCCGGGGATGAGGGAAGGGGCCGCAGGATAGACTACGGTAGGTGAAGGTTCGGCGGAGCGGGACCCTCAGCGAGGCTTGGGGCGGCTTGGCTTGCTACTGCGGTTATAAGAGGAATCATGGTGATAGGCTAGTATAGTATCATAAAGTGAGCGCGGGCTGGGCACTATGGAAGTCCGGAGGAGCGGGGAAGAAAACTGGTGAGGAGTTTGTCTTGGTTTGCATTTGGAAAGAGGGTGAAATTGCCGGTGAGGATGGGGGTTTTTCCTTTTGTGCGAAGGTCCAATTTGGAATCTTGACTATCATACTGTTTGCATCCTGATGGGGTTTGTGAGTCATGATATTAATATTATTATGATAATGTTCTAATTGTTTATTTGTTTGGTTGGGGGGTTGAAGTTTCTATTATTATTGGGGTTTTTGGGATATACCTGAGGGCGCTTGCCATAAATTTTCCTCTGCTCAGTACAAATGAGTCGCAGTCTCGTAGATTTGACGGAGAAAAAGATATTGCACACTAGTAGAGAAGGGGAGAAGCCCCTTGTGCCAGATACTATAGTATCCCGCTATAATTTAGCATCCGGCAAACCTAAAGTTAACAGCGCTCAGCCACCCGCATTGCCCAGCCGGGCCTTGCGGCCAAGCCTCGCTGAGGGTGCCGCCCGCCGAGCCCTCATCTGCGGCCTATCACCCCCGCAAGTCACAGGGTGAGCCAGAATAAGCACTCAGATGGCGGGTCTCGTAAAGGGTGATCCGTTTAGGAAGAGACTGCAGGTGATCTAGCCCGCAAGTGGTTAATTAAACATTGACGTTCCGCGGTATCATACTCCAGTAGATAATCCCCCCACCGTTAGATCTAGTCCCCCGAGATCTTCCTCCGGAGATTCCGAGAATATTCGTTTGGGGGCGGATCAGATACCGGTACATGTCAATCAATCACCCTGTAGATGATTTCCTAAACGAGCTCCTTTTCAGGCACATATTTCTTGGTCCCCGCATAAGGGGGAGTGGAGGATCTTGGGACTTTGTACGAGCCCCGGGATTGTTTTGTCATATGGATGGGTGGAACATAAAGGTGTTGAAGCGAGAGAGTTTGATTACACAGTGCTCGAGCAACGTGGGGATTGTAAAGCTTAGCAAGAATTGGGATCTTCCGTCCTACATATGATGCCTTGCTCGTGAATTGTTTGTTTTGACGATGTCTGGATCCGATGGCATGGTCCAGTGTGGCCTCAATGTTATGATGACTTAAGTCATGACACTTGCGTACTGGAAAGAAGCAAAACTGCTTCCGCCAAAGTCCTAAGGTCCACGTTACAGATTTCTAGATTTCAGTTTCGAAGCCCTTCTCCCGGCCCCCGCAACATATGCGGATGAGGTGGGACGGGAGGAGAGCCTAAGGTAGCCCTAAGCATCCAGCCAAACCTAAAGCCATTCCGTGAGTGAGTGTCTCTTCGTCAGCCCGCACGCTTAACCTCTCAGTTCAATACCAGTAGTTGCTTATCACGCTCATCTTGTACTACAGAGGAAACATGGTACGGTAGTCCAACCACTCCCCCCGAGTCGCCGGCCTTGCTCCCTCCTGGTTGTGCATAATATCATGCAATACCCGAAAAGAAGACAGAGGTACACCGCATCGCGCCGTGTCGTGAAAACATGGAGCCGGTATTATGGCTACTGGTAGTCTAACTTAAACCTTCGATGTGGACATACCGGTGTGGTGTTGTGAGCGAATGTGCTACAAGGAGAAGGTTAATCCTCTCGTGGATGGGCCAAGCGAGTACAACGGTGCGGTAGGCTTATGCAATGTGCCTGCAAGCAAGTGCCGAGCGAGGATGAATCGCACTTGTGATAAGCTCGCTTACTATACGTGGTAAGGCTACGAAGTTGCTGAAGAAGTTAATCTTGTTCTTCATTTGTGATTGTGATGATGATACAGCACCTTCTCAGTCTGTGCTGTAATCATAGGCTTCGTTGCTGTGACTTCCCCCCCTGGGTCAGCCAGTATGATAATTTACTCGGGCGCCCGCAAGAGATTGCCAAGCAGAGCAGAGCAGAACGAAGGGCTAGGTCCGGCACCGTGCTGTGCTCTGACAATACAGTGCGCATGGGTGGGACCGCAGTTGGATGGTTAAAAAAAATCAAATAATCCCTGCAAGGATGATGAGGTGGATGACCAGGATGCCCCTCCCTTCCAACCACCACTTCTACCACTTTCGCTACTCGTACTCGACGCTCCCGACGACCACACACCCTCTCGCTCACCCTCTCGGGCAAGGGCTAGGGTTCAGTGTCAATGTTCGATCTGATAGGCCTGGAGCTTGTCTTCATCTCCTTTTTATCGCCATTTTTGGGGTGGGAAAAAAAAAACCTTTTTTTCCCTCAGCAATAGGCCAATGAATGCAATTTCCTAGAGTGCCGTCTTCTATTGTGCTGTATGATTGACGTTAGGGGTATTGCCAAGGCTGTGCAATAGAAACAAAATACCGGAGAAGCACTCATCGTCACCACGAAAGGAGCGCGGCTTCAATCCGGCGGCACGAGGAAAGGAGACTTTACCGCAGTCTATGAAATACCGTACTCCCAAGGCAATGTTCTATGCACGGATGCAACAAAAGGACCAGGGGCTTCTTCCAAGCCGGGCAAACCGGTTGAACGATGCTTGGCCCATCTTTTTTTTGATGACGATGGAAAAAAAAAGCCCTCCAAATCAAAGGAGCCAGCCAAGGCCCCCAACTTAACTCATACGCCGTGGCGAGAATGTGACGGGATGATCCTGATGTTGGGGAGTTGCGGGTACAAGTGCTGCAGGCATCAATAGAGTGCAGTATTTGTCTTATGTTGACGGGCCGGTATAAGCTAGCTGTATGGCTCTGGATCTCTGACACTCCTACCTCGCTTACTAGAAGCACTAGCATGTGTTTGATATCTTCCTATCTATCAATCAAAAATCTTACCGCTAGTTAATTCGTTCGGAGTACGTACCGCTATCTTGGGATGGGTGAAATTATATATCAAAAGTCCCCCCCCCCCCCCCCGAACTTCAGTCTTGCTTGCTCTCGGGTTACTCCTACTCCTGATTTTATATACACCAATCACTCATGACCCCTTCACTCTTTCTTACATTTCTACGATTCCTGCGTATTGGTCGACGGCGATTTTTAGAACCACTTAATCCCTTTCTTTGGAATTTCTTGTGCACGGTCTGTGAGTGTGAGTTATAGTTGTTTGGAACCCCTCTTCCCTTGAGGTGGGCCCTGATTCCACCCACATATTGCCTTGGGAAATATGCTAATAGGTTACAGTAGTCTACTGTATTCTATTGCACAATACCCAGGTCAATCGTAGCATCCATGGGTTTGAAACTCAAGCAGGATCTCTGCAACGTCTACCAGGTGTTTCAGAGGCTATGCAAGAGTCTTCTCCACTCGCCAAGACGTAATAAGCGTGCTATCAAAGTTTCACTATCATTGACAATGGCCGTAGCCTTTACACTCCCCCCTTTCTTTGCCAATTTCCATGGGACAAATCCATTCTTGCTGGGCACTGTTGTGAGTTTTCCTGAATTCTTGGAGTCATTGATTTTTTTTTCTTTGCTAAGTGCATGGATATATACAGGCGATCTACCTTTTCCCGCTCAAGACAATTGGCGGCCAGCTAGCATCCACAGGCGTAGGCCTACTAGGTGTTATGTTCGGACTCGGATATGCGAATCTCATTCTCCTTTTGGGCCGCTTGGTTCAATCCACAAATGCGGAAAGTATAGGCGTCGGCCGTCGTGCCCTCCTCTGGAGTGCCTTTGTATTCCTAGCAATGGGCTGTGGATATGTTCGGTCTAAATATCCTCGTGCATATCTCGCCATAAATTTCGCCATGGTGGTCAATATGTTTGCACTTATTCGTGGCATCAACCACTTCGATCCTTGCTTCTCGAACTTCTTCTTCGTGATGCTGTTCGGCGCTTGTGTCTCCCTCATCATCTGCTTCTTCTTCTGGCCGGAGGATCACTCGTCCATGCTCCGCGACGATATCATTACAAGCTTGCGGGAAGCTCAGAACGTGATGCAGTCTGTGCAACATGCTATGAAGTTCAGCTTCGGCCAAGAGGTTGACATTACTGCTTTCAAGGAATCACATGTCAAGATTTCAGCTGCCCTTGAGGAGGCAAACTACGAGTTGTCGCTCACGAGGGTCGACTCCGCGGTATTTGTCCCATTGAATGCATCCCTTACTCGGATGTTGTCCTTATCCAGGGCTTTCAATTCCGCAATGCGTAGGAGGCACAGGCTTTACACCCGTATCCACTTCCGCTTCAAAGATCTCGCAGACAAAGAGTTGGAAATTTCCACTGCGCCTCCCTGCGATGAGGCCAAGTCAAATCCCACGAACTCTGAACGGGCGCTCGGGTTAGCCTTTGCCAGCGTTTCCGAGCTCTTCAGTAGCATAACCCTTCGCGTCGAGGAGCTCTATCGTGGTAAGGAGATTGTCTCCACGATTGAGTGCGAAAGGTTTGCCGGCAAGATCGATGACATCCGTGAGAAACTTGCTGCCGAGGTCGAGGTACGGACGATTTCGGGACCCTATGAGCTGGAAGGCGCAGCATTCATGGACCAAGTAAATTCTGTGCTCCTGGATATGCTGGAAGCCGCCAAGGATACCGCACAGATAATTGGTTGCATCGAGAAGCGAAGGATCTCTCTCGTCCTACCTCGGAAACTCTATACTGGTAAGCACCCCCCCCTCTAGAATGCCTGAAACGTCCATGATCTAAACCAATGATGTACGCACAGCAGAGGAATCGGTCGAGGAGGACGATTCCACTCGGCGTGCGGTGAGCGAAGGAGATCACGGACTAGTCTTGCTGCTCGAATCGACATCTGCACTGGACCGTTTCCGGATCCATCTTGCCGACAGACTCCTTGCATTCCGCAGCTCTCGGCACATCAAATACGGGACCAAGTTCGCCGTGGTCATGGGCCTTATCGCGTTCCCAGCGTACGTATCCGATTGGCACATGTGGTACGAGAACTTGCGTGTGCAGTGGGCACTCATTTCCGCCATGGTGGTGATGGAGACGACCAGAGGCATGACCTTCCGCACCGCAGGGATGAAGCTCACAGGCGCACTAATGGGCGGGCTAGCAGCCTTCCTAGTAATGCACATCGGTCAAGGGGTGATATATGTTTCTATAGCCCTCACATCCCTCGTAGGCCTTGGAGTCGGCTTCCTTGTTCAGCACCCCAAGTTCTCCAAAGCTGGAACAGTGCTCGCACTAGCATACAACATAATCCTAGGCGTAGCGACCATATTCCCGGAGCACGGACCCATCTCCTCCACCGTTGCTCGCAGGATCTTGACATTGCCGGTGGGCGTGGTAATAGCAATGTTTGTGCACCTAACCCTCTTCCCCTTCCGCTCCCGCAGCGCTTTGGCGAAGGCGCTCTCACACTCCCTCGACTGGTTACACCATCTGGTCTTCGCCATTGAGGCCAGCGGCGAATTTCCCATGCTAAGGGAGCGCTTCGATGACATGTCCAAGAAGGCCCAGCGTCGTATCAACTTTGCAAAGAACCTCCTCCCAGCAACAAGGTACGAAATCTCCCTGGCAGGCCACTGGCCCTACGAACGCTTCGAGCGCATAGTGGAGAAGGTTATGGACACAATGGTCCTCGTCGTTGGCGAGAACGCGGCCGAACCCGCCCTCTCCAGAGCTATTAGGGGAGGAGAAAAGCTCAGACTGAAACTCCTAGCCTCCCTCTGCAACGACTTACTTGTCATCTCTCACACACTCAGCGCGCGCCTGTTTATGCCCAGGAATGAGTCGCTGTCGACCTACGTGCTTCACGAGTACCAGACCCACCTATCCACCAAGATCGCCAACGAGGATCCATCGTGTCCCGGTCGGAAGAACTTCGCCTACCTGGGCAGGCTAACGGATTTGGTCTACGAGATGAACCTGCTCAGGGAGGAGGTGGATGAATTGATTGCCGAGACACAGTGCCCGAAGAAGGGCCTGCTACCCCATTTGTCGTTTGTTATTAAGAAGTCCAGGCCCTCGACGCCCGTGGGGGATGAGGAGGCGGTGGGCCAGAGGGTGCTGAGATGAGCAGTTTTGTCAAGACTATGTATGGTTTTGGAGGATGGTTATATTCCACTCTGCCATAAATTACTCTATTATATGTATATATTTTCTCTTCTCCTTTTCCTTTTCTCATTTATTATACCCACTATTGACACCTCACCCCTCCGTTCTTATTATTATCACCATCTTCCTCTCACGTCTTATGCCACATGAACTCGAGCATCACCCGGCCGAGGGAGAGAAGTTCCCTTTTTGTTTTTGTTTTTGTTTTCCAATTTTCTATTTGCATGGGATGGATGAGACAGGATGGGGTGGACGGACAAAAGTTGCATACCGGTGTTGGGCTTTTTTTCTCTCCTTCTTCAAAACAGTAGTCAGGCGCGGAGAAAAAAGGGTTAGATAAAAATAGGGGAGGGGTAGATGATGTTTTTCCTTATTGCTTCCCACCACCTTTCATTTTCACTAGAGCATTCTTGATTGGAGTTTTCGATTTCTTTATTTCTCTTGGGAGCATGTAGAGTATTATATACCGGTGCGTTTGTCATGATTTAAATATCCGAATACCCTGCACTGTAGCGTATCTACCGGGAGCTGGCTAAACTACCTTACACCCACCGTCTCATCAGCAATCATCCAGTTCCTCGCCAAGCCAGGCCTTGCTCAACGTTGGACGATCCCTTGGAGTTCTGAAAACAGGCCCTTCCAGCTACAACCAAAATCTTCAAATAAAAAATTAATCAAAAATGGAACACAACTATTGATCGATCGAGTTAGTACCAGTACCGGTACTACCGTACTCGAGTACAGTAGGTACGCTCTTAACCGTACCTAGGACCAAACCGGGCAGGCGACGAACAAGGGTATCATGTTTGGTTTGGTGGGCGATCACCCGCCCAGTTTGGTCGCACGGTAGAGATACAGTACGGTACGGTGGAGACGGACGGACAGTAAAAGTAGAAAATGGGCTTTTGTGTGTCCTTCCGCTTCCAAGTGAGCGAGCTTGGCTCCGGGTGTCCATGATGATGATGATGATGATGCGCCTGAGTGTGTTACTTCAGTGCAGTATATAACTTACAGTGCAATCGTTCATCTGCAAGGAGTTGGTCGGGATGGTGATGGAACAGGTGGCACACACCGAGTACTTCCTTCTGGTCTGGTCTTGTCTGGTCTGGTCTACCCTGTACTGGACCACCAGGAAGAAAATCCACCCACTCGGTCGGTTTGCTATGTTAATTGATGAGTATTGGGTGGGGTCTGTCGTACTAAGTATTACACCAGAAAAGCTAATATTTCTCATTTCCGAAAGATGTTCGATTCAAGAAAGTAAAAAGTTGATGATGAGTACAATAATAATAAATTTTGGGTACTGACTGGTTACGCAGAGAGCTTGCTCCAATCATCTAACCTTTTCCAAAGTGTGTGTTCGTTTTTAACATTCGATTTTAGTGATTTTAGTTTGTTGAGAGCGGCGATTCTGGACTTTGAGCTTAAGTACCGTTCCAGTTCCAGCCTGGCGATAGACTATATACTCGAGTAATGCTCGTATAGTAGCACTGCAACACTATAGTACTGCAGATAAATACAGTTACCTGTATGCGAGTGTCATTAATTCACACACAGCACCTGCACCAGAAAGCCACAAAGGTGGAAACCTTCCCTTTTCCAGCCCCCCCCGCCCGAGATACCGGTTATCTGCTGCGGGTAAGTCCAGAAAGGGAGGGAGGGAGGGAGGCATGGCACTGGGACATTCTCACAGGGTGCTTAAAGTACCGGTACCAGTACAAGTATTCGGTACAGTACTAATATCAAGCACATCTCCCGCTCGTACTGTGCTGGGTACCGTGCGCTGACCACACACCCACCTACCCATCCATCCATCCATACAACACCGGACCGGACCGTGCTTTTTTTGGGAACTTTTGTAACTGAAAAATTCCTCCACCCAGCACCCCAGTGCAGAAAAATAAACTTTCGAGTGACAAAAAAAAAGCAAACAAGGGTTAGCCTTCCTTCCTTCCCATTACGCTCTCCTTCTGCATTTACTTTTTATTTCTCCCAAGCAAGAGGTATTCGAAAGAAGGGATTCGCAAAATGAATGGCGAGAAAAAAGTCTATGCGTATCACAAACTTCTTGGCTTGGGCGAATACCCTTTCCTTCCTTCCTTCCTTCCTTCCTTCCTTCCTTCCTTCCTTCCTTCCTTCCTTCCTTCCTTCCTTCCTTCCTTCCTTCCTTCCTTCCTTCCTTCCTTCCTCTTCCATTGTCTTCTTCGTGCTCACAACCTGTGTGCGGTGAGTTATGGCGCTGTAATTTTCAATCCCATAAAAAAATAATTCCAACCTTGTTTTCTTTTAGTTGTATTATTATTATAAGTGAGAAAAGGGCTATGGGATCTAACACCCCGTGGGTCTTTTTCCTTTTTAGCAAAAGATGAAGCGTCGTTGAGAAAAAGTAGTGTGGGTGCAATGGGTGGATGCGAAGGGAGGGACGCCCCAGATCTTGGATTAACTTTCGGAGAGGTTAGCGATCGGTTAGCTGGTTGTGACGGGGATGGTGTCGGATGGGAGCAGCACTGCATACTACCGGTACTGTACTATACTGCAGGGAGTTGTGTATGATAGGGCCGACGAGAACTGGGTGGTGAACCATATGTGAGTATCTGGGCAGTACCACATGCAATAAGGTATTGAAAGATATGGCTTGGTGGTGGGTGGGGAGGGAGACGAATAGTGATGTCTTTTGCTTCGTTTTTGCTGAGGTAGTTGTGATGTAGTATCATAGTTTCCTTGAAGATGCGATGGTATCAGTGATTGAGTTACTGGTTTCAATTGGCATGCATGGTGGTGGGGGGTGAGTAAGGATGCCCCACGTACCAGTAACCGCTGCGGTGCTGGGGATGCGTACGGGCACCCCAGCACTGCGGGTCTCGACGGATCATCACGGGCAGATCTCCACTGTGGCGCTCTCACTCCCACTTACTTGTCTAGTAACTGCCGTCTGGTATCCTATCCTCAAACCCGGCTAATTTAGCTTTCGCTGCCCCGACTGGTTAAGGTTATTAGTCTAGGTCATGGGGCTCGGCGGCATAATACAAGAGTGCATTTTCCGAAAAAGAGCAAG
>Ga0307510_10006082_pt1 | contig 14383 bp, 17 predicted proteins | sample 12_EM_MG_FD_207224 | JGI IMG/M metagenome (GOLD analysis project Ga0307510, IMG submission 207224) | Populus trichocarpa ectomycorrhiza microbial communities from riparian zone in the Pacific Northwest, United States - 12_EM | ecosystem: Host-associated > Plants > Roots > Unclassified | place...
GAAAGTGGGCTGGATGTTGCTGCCGGTCGGGGTGGCGAGGGTGCGCTGCACAAGGCTGCGCGTGCGGCGGTGGCAACGCTGAAAGAGGCTGTTCTGCGGTCGTCGCTGGTGCCTCCATCCGATGGAGGGGCACAGAAGTAGTGCCAAAAAAACAGTAGCATAGAGGGTTGTCGGTCTACTTTACTGTACAGTACCTTTTTTTTGTCACGCAAGCAGAGCTGTCGCACGCTTTTTGGGGGGGATTTATCGAACTGCAAAGATGATGATTGATGATGCGCTCATGGCATTGGTAGTGTAACGTGCTAAACGTCCGATGACATATAAAGACAAAGGAGAGAGGGAAAACGACAACGCATGAGAGCACATAAAACTCGACATGTCAAGAATGCATGAGGGGGTATGCCTGTATTCGTATCGTGCAGAGAGAAAAAAAAACCCGAGTTCAGGATGTCGGTGAGGCATCATTATCATCATTACCAACGTCACGTCCACCCGCATCAGTATCCTTGTCCTTCTCCTCGTCCTCGTCCTCGTATTTGAGTTCCTCGTCAAGCGCATCTCGCCCGGCTTGCGTGAGGGTTGGCATGCCGCTCTGGATATCTTTCTCAAAGAACCTCGGCACAAACCTACCCATTATCAGCATACAGAAAGAAAAAACAAGGTCATGGATGGAATTCGACGCACTCTACGCCGCGCCGCTTCCGTTCAGCGGTCTCGTCCCGCTGGCGCTGCTCAATAACGTGCTTCGCGCGCGTCGCCTCTCCGAACTCCTTGCGCAGTAACCGGCTCGTGACGCTCCCCCACAAACATCTGCTCTCGGTCGGGTGCTGCTTCGATATCGGTCGGACGGCCTTGGGCACAGCCCGCAGCGGTGCCAGGTCGACCAGCGTCGTCCACTTGTCCTCGTCCTCGCTGTTAATGCTCGTCCCTTTCTTTCCCCCCTTCGCTGACGATGCTGTTGCAGCCGCGGAGGAGGCGGGACGCCAGCGCACCACGCCGTGCCAGCAGCCCTCAAAGTGCGCTTCGACGCGCGGGGCCGGGACGTGCTTCACCTTGGTCCACTCTTCGTGCTCGTGCTCGGACGGCTTGTACCGGTGCACGACGCCTTCGACCAAGAAGTGCGGCTTGCCCAACCAACTCTGGTCGAGATCGTTCATCATGGTGATAAAAACGAAAATGAAACAGCACGCACCTCTTCCTTGTACTCGATGATAGCACGCAGCATCTCTCCATCACCGAGGCCAGGCCCACCGTTGCATGTTACAATAGTGCTCTCGTGCACAGTAGCGTAGAAACTACCCCGCAGCAACCCATTAACATGTGCAACAGGGTGGGTAATCTGGTAGCGCTCGCCCGCACCGGGCCCACCGTCGATGTTAACAAACAAACCCTTGTTCATGGTTCCCGATGAGACGCGGAGGCTAGCTGACGGAAGCACCCGGACGGCAATCTGGTCGATGCCAGAGACGGTGATGTGCCGTGCCGGACATGATGCAACGTACGCGCTGATGGGCGGGTGGTGAGAAATCTGTTCGGTCAGGTAGGCTACTCGCAGTGAACCGCTACCAGCGGTAGACATGGACGTGGGCGGGGAAGTTGTCGAGGGGGAGGCTGAGCCAGATTCGGACGTCTGGGTCGTCGACGCGAGAGAGAGGTTCGAGCGCTGGGCAGAGACGTTCGGTTCGACGGTCGTCGGCTGTGATCTACTCAAAGTGGGCGAGGACCAGCCTTTCATGGAAAGTAGGCTGCCAATGGCACCGACGCGCCCTGATTTGTACGAGCCTTTGACGGCATCGGTTGAACTAGCTCCGGAGGGGGAGAGATGTGGCTTTGAAGGGGCATCGACATGGGTCGTAATGATTGGTGTGCGGTCGTCGGGGTCAAACGAGATTGGGGGTGTATCCCAATGCATGCGGAAGTTCTCGCCGAGGACAGAGTTATATGGCTTGCAGGGTTTGCCACGCTAGAAGTAGCAAAGAAAGAGAACGGTAAACGGTCGATCACCAAGAAACGGGAATGAAACGAAGAGTAGACGCACGATGTGTCGAATATCTTTTGAAAAGGTGAAACGTAGAACGGCGAGCATGCGCTCGAGAGGATCCTCATGCTCATTAATCCTATTACCAATCATTGTAAACGGGACACAACACAACGGGGAGCAAGGGAGAGCAACACGTACGAGATGAAAAGGTCGGGTCTGTCTAGGTAGTGCCAATATTCAAGGTTGGGTATTGGCTCGAGCAACGAAGCGGGTAACGAGAGACGCCTGCGGAAAAACAAAAAGGAAGTCTTAAGTGAGTGATGCTGAATGGGGCAGTCCGGGTTACTCTGGCAAGAGGACACTCGACAGAGAGAGAGAAGGACGCCCACATCGCAGCAAGGTCCTTTACGCCAAAGGACCGTTTGACGAGTTGGACGATCATCCTGAGCTTGCCACCCTCTCCGGTGTCATCGGGTACGTCGATAGCTGCAGCCTGCGCATCGGCCTCCTCTGGGTCTGTTATTGTTGGGATATCTTGGGTGGTATTAAGAGGAGGTGAAACGAGGGCATCTTCAGGATTGTGCGAATCCATAATGTATGATACAAAGTGGACGGGATGTCCGGGTCAAAAGTCGAAGAATGCAGTGAATGGCTCATTCCATTGCGCCCAACCCAACTCCACTCCGGACTTTTCCTCCGGCGCCCTGGGACAAGACTTTCCACTTTAGGCGAGTAACGCCGGATTCCTTACCATATATTTATAGTGATTGATCCGAAGTCAGGCCGTAAAGTACAACAAGTAAAATATGGCTATGAGAACAGCTTGTTCACAGATGTGTTCCCGTCTTGGTTCTTCTTCAGAACCTGTCCACAACAAACACACAGTCAGCACTGTTCCCACGGCACATCTTTACCATACGAACCTTTGCCACGGCAAACTCAAAGTCTTCTTGTGTAACATGTTGTCTTCGCTCTCGCAACGCGTACATACCTAATAATGTATACATAGAACCATTAGCGCGTGATTTATCTTCTCACAAATGGCAACAACGTACCGGCTTCCGTGCAGATGCCACGTACCTCCGCACCAGAACACTGGCCCATCTTCTCTGCAAGCGCCCGCAGATTGATGCCACGCTGGAGGGACATCTAGGAAAATTCTACGTCAGCAAATCTGATTTCTTTGAACATACAGCTGTCCAAACCTTGCGAGAATGGATCCTAAGAATAGCTACACGCGCCTCTGGTCCCGGTGGCGGGAATTCAATCTTGCGGTCGATACGTCCTGCACGCAGCAGTGCTGAATCGAGGATATCTGTGGTACGTCCGTGTGTGCGGAGAGAAGAGTGAGTCACGACGGGTTCATACAACGCCACCCTCCATACGAACCTATTCGATTTGTCGCCATGATAACCTTTATGTTCTTTGTCGACTCGAATCCATCGAGCTGGTTCAGCAGCTCCAACATCGTGCGCTGCACCTCTGAGTCACCGCCCCCGGACCCGCTTTCGCCGCGCGAGCTCCCGATAGAGTCAATCTCGTCCATGAAGATGATACTGGGGGCGTGTTCACGCGCCATCACGAACAGCTCGCGCACCATCCGCGAGCCCTCGCCGATGTACTTCTGCACAAGCTCAGACCCGGACACACGAATGAACTTGCAGTCCGTGTGGTGCGCCACCGCTCGCGCGAGTAGCGTCTTTCCCGTTCCCGGTGGTCCGTACAGCAACACGCCCTTGGGTTGCGCAATACCGAGTGCCTCGAACAGCTCCGGGTGCTTCACCGGCAGCTCGATCACCTCCTTGATCTCCTTGATCTGCTTGTCCAATCCACCGACCATCTCATAGGTGCTGTCCGGCACCTTTTCTACCATCATCAGCGAGACCAGCGGGTCGACCTTGTTTGGCAGGATCTTATGTAACGTGTACGAGTCCGAGCGGAGTGCCACGCGCAGCGTCGGCTTTAGCGTCGAAATGTCGATATCAGCCGCAATGTCGACAACTGCCCCGTTATCAGCATCGACAGAAAAGAACAGAGGAAATGGGCGTAAAAAGGCGCCTGAGATGCCAGAGAGGGGGACGCGAAACGCACTGTACTTTCCCTCAGGTTGGACTTTCACCAGCACTTTGTTCTTTCCCATGATCCTCACTACTTCTCCGACATAGCTTCCGGGCTCGTGAAGCAGTTGTAGCTCTTCCCTCAGTAGACGAACTAAAAAGGTCCACAAAAAGAGGAAAAAGTTCGTTCAACGCGCGGATGAGGGACTGTTGGGGAATGGATGAGGGAACTCACCACGCGCGTTCAAGGCATTCCGTTGGGCCTCCAAGCGGCGCAGGTTCTGCGTCTTTTGATTGATGAGAAGTTCAGCCGCTTCGATTTTGGCCTGGTAGTAGGATCTGATTCCACCAGCTGGTGTCGGTGCTTGTACTGCGACGGGCATCTTTTTCTGGTCTTATGGATGGATTGCGAGACCTGGTTCGAAATTGAAATTGGAAATCGAGAGTTAACGCGACGCGTATGCATTCGTCACACCTGTGACAACCGTGACATAACCTTAGGTCACTGTCACGCTTATCCTACGTCCTTCCTCCACACCTTCCCTGCAGCTGCATTGACTCGGAATTGGCATTTTAACTTTCGCACCCCCAAAAGCAAAGGCTGTTTCTAAACGCCATCGCTGACTATGTCCAGTATCCTTACTCTGTGGGCGACGATCGTTCGAACCTTAGGCTCTATCACACGCTCATTTTGACGGCGATCCATCCCAAAAAGCACAGGAGAGGGGAGATAGGCCCAAAGTAAATGCGGTTGGATTGAATGGTGCCTAAAGTAAAATTTGCTCCTTCCCCTTCTTTTTCACTTGTTCGGTCGCAGGAGTGCCCAACCTTGGACATATTGGCATAAAATCCGTGCGACACGGGTGGCGCAGAAATTCAAATACATTGGTGGATGCAATGCGATGCCACAACACGGCTTTACAACAGTCTGCATGCGCACTCCACGCCCATGCTAAACCGATAAAAAAAATGAATGAAAGGTACGGTATAGGTGCGATACTGTACCTCGTTGTCAGTCACGGGAATTGCCCGCCTCCCCTCATCCAAATGTCTGGGTCGCTTATCGTGATAGCGAAATCGACCTACCCAAACATATACAGCACGGTGAAAAAAATAAGATCAATATCAAATGAACATGCGATACGAAGCAAGGAACGAGCGCGTGTGCGCGCGATCATGATTCGTCCGTCGTCTCTTCTTTGTTTAAAGTACGGTAAGGCTTTACTGTAGTTCCCCGAGGGCATCAAGCTATTAGCTTTTTGCTCACTCTGTTTTCACGGGCCGACAGGCACTGCTGCACGGGATGTGATGCGTTGCGTGCTCACCAAGATCATAACCCTATGTTTTGTGGTGTGCATCGATGTCCGACAGCCGCGATATCGACTACCTTTTATGCTTCTATTCGTGGGGCAGGGAGCGCTCTAGGCCACGCCTCATGGTCAAAGAAGAAAAAAAATTGGCTGGCCGCAAGTTGGAAGGGGTAATAGCTGTCGTCCCTTCTGATGGGGGCACCACGTACACGGGCCAATGAGCCGATCCTGTCGATAATGGAGCATCAAGCAGCTCTCTATCGACTACTTTGACCCTTCTTTCCATCGGGTTCGTTGCATCGGAGGGATTCCATACCGCAGATAGCCGCCGCGACGTGTGCCCCCCATGCCCACACATACCGATCAGCACCTTCGCATCGGGTTTTTGGGGTGCTGTCTGGAAAAGTCTGCCGAGAATATTAGGAAGCGCCAGAACGTTTCGCGACTCGCCGGTGCTGCCGATTCCTGCCACGAGGCAGTTGGGCGTATCTAATCTCTGTGAGAGCGAACGAGCAAGCAAGCGAACATCGAGGGCGAAGGGGGGAAATAGTTAAATGCATACATGCAAGATAAGAATGGGGAGGGCGAATAAAGCCATATTAGTAAACATATCCTACGCGTCCAGATACGAAGTATTACAGATAGATGAGACAAAACGTAGCTGCCCAGGGTAAGTATATCTCGATCATGTGTGTGTTGTCAAATGGACTTTTTGGCTGGACTTCGGGAGAAATCCTGATCACATGCCATATTTCCGTTTTATCGCTGCCCATCCCGGCGCAGCTGCACCCACCACCTCCACAAAACGATCCATGTCGTGCTCCGGGATGCGATTGACGTCGATGCTGTTCCAATATCGGCACATTATGAAGACGACGTCTTGCGCGTCGCGCTCTGCACCCCGACTACATTCATGGGACGACGCCAAGATTGAAAATGAATCAGAAAGTAGAGCATGAGGAGCAGGCACGTGAAACACGGGACGCACATCATCCATGAGTTCAGTTTAGCTCGTACGAATTCGGAAGCGGTCAAGAATGGTACACGACTGACGGCTGCCACCGTGAGCGCATCAAGGCGCCGCGGTCCAGATTCTCCGGCGGCCAAGATTTCGATCTAAACGGAACGGGAAGGGGAAGACGGGAGGTTTTGTCAGTGATAACGGTCTAACTATCACACGGAAAAATGGAGGGAGTAATACCTCTATTGGAGGGATGCTGCGCTGGTATCTTACGTGCAACCTATGCAAACGCATCGTTTCAGCGAGATCGTATAACGCTTGGGACGGAAGCGCATTAGAGTGTACCGATTACTCCAGGGAGAGGGTGTAATGGACAGGTCCGCGCTGCCGGTCAGTGCCTGCCTGACCCGACGAAACGGGTGCGCTGTGCCGCCTTCGACGATGCAAAAAATTTCCTGAACAGCGATGAGGTCACCAAACGCGGTCAATCCGAGGAAGAACGACGCGGGGAAAAGTGTATATAAAAGGAGGTCTTACGTCGGCCTGCGGACTGTTCGCGAGCACTGCGACGAAGAGGCTCCCGTAGAAAGCGTGGGGTACGCCGTGAGCTCGAAGTGCATGAGAAAGGGCGTTGGCGGCTTCCAAGAGTCTACGCGTCTCAGGCATTGCGGGGAAAGGGGTAGGCAAGTTTATGGTTGCGAGTCATGATATGGAGAAAAAAAGGCAAGGTGGGGGGGCGTGCATGTGTGTGTGGAAAGGCGCCAACTCTATCGAGAAGCCCCGGGGGTGCACGGTGAATTCGTGGTGCAGGTTTCTGCACCACCTTAACGCGGAAAAAAAAATATGCAACAAAATGCACAGCCCAGGCCAGCCAAATGGAAATTTCATCTTGTCGAGAGATGCCGGGACGGACTGCCCCGAAAGGTGGAGTTTGTACACGTATGAAAGATGAGACGCCTCATATGTCCAGGAGACCCCCGTTCAATGGGGGGGTCACATGTCGAGCACGGCTATGGCCAAAGGTTAATTTCGCTCTGGTGTGCGTGGTGAAGGCGGGATGCATGCGTGCCTGAAAAGATCAGCATGGGATCAAGAAATTGCGTATTTCCCCGCCCGGCATGATGAGATGGCGTCTCGTGAGGGGGGTACCCTAACGTCCTTGCGGTCAAACAGAAGTGGGAACGGTGCCACCTCCAGTCACATGACCATAATAGGCAACCCCGGGCGCTGTACATCCCTACAAACACTGTCCTTCCCCACAACTTTTTTTTTCATCTCACATCCCCGGTTCTACTGCGCCCTCCTTCTCTCGCCGGACCCAAAAAGAAAGAAAAACAAGACAAAACAAAATCAACAGGTCCCGTACTTGTGCACATGGGACTTGCTTCGTTATGCATATCCAATAGGGCACATTTCATCAACCTCACATCGCGTTCCGTGTACGGCAGAGGCAGTCATGCCATCCGATCATCATCACCACCTGCTACATCATCATTCACCACCACCAACACCACTAACACCACCACTACTACCTCGACTTACGCACACCCAACATGGCGTCATGCGTCATCGGCCCACCATTTTTTTTGGACGTATCCAATTCGCGCATACGCGTACCATGCCCATCCCACCAACCTTCGCACAGCGTCGTGGGCTACAAAGTTTAATCTTCGACCTTCTTCCGGTTCTCTCAACGATGCGGACACACACGAGGAAACGGCCCAGGCGGCATTGCTGGAAGCGATCAAAGGCCGCCAGCAGACCGACCTCATGTTGCGCTGTGAGTCAGATCAAGTCAGACCCGGTCACATTGCCGTTTCGCAAACTCGCTCACCATTTTTTTTCATCTCCCACACATAGGCACCGTTCTTGACGCAGAGGGTACGCCATCCGATCACGCTCTCATGATCCATACACCTTCATATCATCGTCCATCTCGGGCGTGTTAAATCCATGCGTTGGACTCTATGAGTTTCGCGTTTACACGGCGCGCTTCGCTCTCGATGACGACGTCGCCTCGAGTTCTTTTACGCACTCCTTGCGAACCACGCAGCCGCCTTTCCAGACTGGCGCGCTCCCCCTGCGGCAATCGTCTGAAACGGATGGCATCTTCGCCACTCTTTCACCTAGCTCGTGTTAGACGTCGCTTACGTGTGCGGCCCATCGCTAGGAAGTGTGAAAACAATCTCAGGCCAATTCAAGAGGTCGGATTTGTGTACAGAACATCGTCTTAACGTAAGGACGCCTCCCCCTGTGAATACATGCATCAACTCAGGTGACCTTTAACATTTCGACAGCCACGAGATTTACGCAAGATCGATTCTAGGATCCCGAACCTCGTCCCCACCATTCTTCCGCGGCGAGAAGCCATCCTTGTAAACGTTCTTTTTCGCACTGCTATACCCCCCACCAGCTGATCGACTATTCATTAACCCACGTAAGGTAAATGTGCTACACATCCGAGCGCTCGTCAAAGCGGATGCCGTGATATTGTTCGACACTTACGGATCTTCCGACTCTCGACTCCATTCTGTGTTCCTTTACCATCTAGAAGTTTGTCCACCTGCTCTCCGGTAATGTCGTTGTATTATTAACGTGTTCCACATTCAGCATAACCTCAAGACCAAGGGCTACGGTCTGCCGTACGAGTTTCGGTAAGTGGCGTAGTCACAAGATCAGGCTAGTTTTCGCCCAATTGTCAACCCTCCAGCGCGCTGGAATCTATATTCATCTCCGTTGTGAGCGCCCTGGAGGCTGAGATGGTGTTCATTCGAAACCTCGTCGGCGGATTGCTCGCAGAACTTGAAGATGACATTAATCACGACAAATTTAAACGCCTCTTGCATTACTCCCGACGACTGACAAGCTTCCAGAATCGTGTGAAATTGGTAGCCTCCTCTTTTCCCCCGCCTTTAGCTCCCTTCAAGCTGCCGTTAACATTCTTTGGAACAGGTCCAAGCGGCCCTTGAGGAAGTTTTGGAACAAGGTGAGTCATCTCGGCTGTAAATCTAAGTTTGGGCCTCATGCAAAGTTTCGCCGTTCGTGAATAGATGAAGATTTGGCCGCGATGTATTTGACTGATAGGAAGAACGACGTTGTTCGCCAACTCAGCGATCACGAGGAGCTCGAGATTCTTTTCGAAACATTCTCAAAACAAGTCGAGGAGTTGGTGAATGAAGCCGACAATATCCACGTTCGTGGTACCCTTTGACCTTTATCGATATACCTCAACCGACGCACGTGTATCTGTTACCAAAGGGTAATGTCCAATCGACCCAAGAGATAGTCGAGCTTATACTCGACTCGAATCGGAATGCGCTTCTGGCTCTTGATCTGAAGGTGAAAGAAATCGCCGCCCTTCCTACCCTACTTCTGAACATCAACCCCCCCCCCTCTCTCTACCCTCTTCATAGGTCTCCATTGGTACTATGGGAATTGGAACGGGGGCTCTGATTGCAGGGTTGTTTGGCATGAATGTGCGCCCCATTCTCTTCTCTTCCCTACCAGCGTACCCGCCTTCTCATTGACCTCCCCACAGCTTACGAGCCATATGGAAGAGCATCCGTACGCCTTTGCGGGGATGTCTGTGGCATCCACCATCATCGCGCTTTTCGTTGCATGGGCCGGTCTTCGAAGGTCTGTTTTCCTGATGCTACCCGACCGATCTTTTGCTTCCGCTGACCCGATGCTCAGGTTGGCAAAGATCCAAAAGGTTGGCCTTTCAGCGTCCAACGGGAGGAGAAGCGCTGGCGGACTCCCACTGCCTGTTCGCCAAAGGCGTCCGGAAATTTGGCCATGATATCTTCACTTAGACACTTATTTCGCGACTAATTTAGACATTACCACACATGTACGACCAGGCATATTTTATATCCCAACATGCAATGCAACAACCAAAGTTGCCCGTGGATTATGACGACGACCACTATTTCACATTGCGTCAGAGGTCACGCTGGCTCTTTCACCCGTCCGAATGGGTAACGTGTTTGCCCCGCCTGATTATTAACTGATGGTTAGGTCTAAAGATGAAGCGGGTACGACGACAAAGCAGGCAGGACTCCATAGGCTTCCTTGGCTGGACTTCGGGTCCAATAATATGTAGCCACGCAGGGAGATGAACGTGATGAGAACAGAAATAGGCTGGACCTTCCGGCGTTCCGCGGGGTCACCCGCACATTGAGCGCCACAGTTCCTGAGAGGAAAAAGCTCCGAACAGCAGGAAGGCTTAGAGCATATACAGCAACATGTTGCGCCCCCTGCAAACAGGAGAAGTAATGCAGTGTCAAAGTTGCGGGTGCTGAGTATTGACCGGATCTGAGTCTGCTCTAAAATGAGGAAGCAATATTTTTTTTTCGTTCTTACCGCGTGAAGGGTAGCGTGGTTTTGGTATTTCTTTTCCTTTTTTCTTGGGCATTAAGATCACTGGGGAGATGGGTCTCTATCGGGAGGATCCAAACATGAAGGGACCCCCAAAGTGAAAGTTATCAGATGGAGGGCTTGTTTGTTGGAACCCCTGCCCGCGAGAGTGAACAAGTGTTGTTCCCCCCCCCCCACGCGTACGAGCTCTTTACCACATGAAAATGAAGAACGGAGGAACGAACTTCAAGATTCTATGCGGATTACAAGGATGATAGCGCTGATACCGTAAAGCCGAGAAGCCCGCGGGTTGCCCACCAGCACCCGAGGTTGCTGGTGCAACGTGGTCCATGTTGGCATTGTGGTTGCCCTCAGGTTGGGCCTACAGTATCGAGGTGATCTTGTACCCTTTCCTCGTTTAGCGAGGTTATATGCTTCTGCGGCCGTTGACAGAGCCTGCTACCCGACCAGCGAGAGTCGAAGGAGAGGTAGACATATGAAGTCGTGTGCACCCTTGGGTCTCGCAGTGTCGTAACCGGGATCAATTTGCCACGGGCGAAGAAAACCTGTGTTACGGTATAGGAAGACGAAGCGCACACGAACCCCCTCCACTTGAGGACGTGGCGCAGGAGGTAGGTGCGGTGGTGGGCGTCTCTTCGCACTCTTCAGATATTAACAACCATAGCCACCATTTCCATGCCCACCAAAAAATTTCTTGACAGACGAGCGGTAAAAAAACACAATTACCTAACGCCTTGTTTTTTGTTCCATTTCGCCGTCTCACAATTGTGTGTGGCCAGAAGTGCGATGGGCGTAACGCTTCGGCCCGGGTAGGAGGAGATTGGGGCAGGTCGGCCGGGGCCACCGGTTACCAAGATGGGACAAGATGACCTGGTTCGGATCTGCCGATGTGGCTGAACGGGGGTTGCTCTTCAAAAGTTGATATGACATGACAAGCTGATGTGCGTAGTTTCGGGCTTAGTACACTGGCTGCTGACTGGACCATCCCCTAGCAGGTATCTCCTCTTGCGCCGAGAGCCATTTCGCCTCCATCCATCACCATCTCCTCCGGCGCTTGCCCCGTCGCCCCCCTCCTCCTCTCCCAAGGAGAGCCTTTCTCCCCTTTTCCTCTATCTGCGACGCTGAACGATTTGCTGTTCACATCGTTGATCGATAGTCCTGGGCATCAATCACATTTAGGCCTCGACGTTGCGCGCGTACCCCCGTCGTTTATCGCACCGCACCGCATCGCATCGCATTGCCCCCCGCCCTCCCCCGCATTTGTTCGTAATTCCCACTCGTACCATCCATCTAAGGACGAGTATCACGGTCGTTGGGGCTGTCCTATCCTACCACTTTTGAACTGTGAGGTTTCCTCCTATCCTCTAGCCCCTTATTCCCCCGGCGCGAATCATTCGTGTGCTCTTTCTATCATTATTTTGTTTATTGTTTTTTTGTCTTGCAGCAGTTTCATTCGGCGCTCCCTCCCCCATCTTCTCTTGTCCATAATGTCCACCACCACTCCTTCGACGACGGCTACTCCAGCATCGACGAGTAGCTCTGCGGCTGCTAGCTCTTCACCATCCGTTGCTTTCCCACAGGCTGGTGAAATGTTCACGTGCGGTGTAACGCAGATCCATTGGACGTATACGGGTCCCTCGGCCTCTTTAAGTCTCAACATCTCGAACATCAACGTCGCACAACAGGCTCCGTTGACCCCGTTGCCCGCGCCCACGACCACGACCACGACGAACTCATCATCATCAGCCCCAACGTCGACGACGGCTGCTTTGACCAAGCGACAATTCAATGGTTATGGCGGCTCCTACCTACCGCCAATCAATTTCGTCCTCGCTACTGGCATTAACGCATCCTCGGACGTCTGGACGTGGGACTCGGTTATTGTTCCCCAGGGTTGGTATCAGATTTTGGCCAGTGCTCAGGGTGTTCAAGCCTCCTCGCCTGAGTTTTTCGTTGGCAATGGTTCGAGCACCGATTGCATACAGCAATTCGCTACGGCCTCTACACCCACCTCCAACCCGTCGTCATCATCATCTGCTGTTGGTTCCACCGCGGTCGCGGAATCCTCGAAGCATTCCAATGCAGGTGCAATTGCAGGGGGTGTAATCGGCGGGATTGTAGTCCTCGCTGCTGCCTTTGTTGCCTTCCTCTATTTTTGCCTCCGGCGGCGATCTTCGCGCACCCGTCTTCAGGATGAATACGGCAGGGGCCAGCGGTGGTCCCAACTGTCGTTCAGGAAATTGCGTTCTGGCGGTGACGTTAGGTCTTCGATACAGAAGCACCATTCGAATTTACCGCCTGTTGATGCAACTCAGACGTTCGTCGGGACAGACGAGGAACTCAGTACGATTGCTCACGAAAAAGCAATCGCTGCTGCCATTCCTCCCACTTCCTTCCATCCCGTCCGCACCCGATCTCAGCGTGGTTCTACTCAAACAAACGCTAGTTCTAGCAACGGTGCATTCTACACAGAATCCCCGGTCCGCCGTACCCCTTCGTATAAAGCTCAGCAGGGAGAAGCGATCCCATTGGAGCGTACGCATTCAGGTCAGAACTACGGCCACCCTCCATCACATTCAGAACCACCGGTCAGCCGTTCCGCCACGTACAATACAACTCCAGGTGCAGTCACATTGGAGCGTACGCCTACAGGCGGCAACGGTCCTCGTCGCAAGCCTGCGCCACGCTACGATGACGCTGCCGAAGCTGAAGCGGAGCGTGAACGCAATAACATTTCGTCGCAGACGACGCCGAGCTCTTCGCTTGGGACTACCAACGGCGGTGGCAACCTGGGCGATCCCCAGGTCTTGCGACATCAGAACAGCTTCGGAGCGATGCGTCCAATGCATGTTATGATGCCTGATCCGCCCACTGTTCATAAATAGGCAGAGCCGCGACACCGTATGTGCCTTCATTTTGTGTTCATCTTTTCATTCGGTGATGCTGATGGTGGTGTGATTCAGGCAGTCTGCTGGCCGGGCTGAAGTCGTTATATGTGCCTTCCACTTATGTCCGGTCCTTCAGACTTTTGTTCGAGTTTAAGACTTTGTTGTATCCCCTCCCCCTCTGAACTTTCCTTATCTTCATTCGTACTCTTGGTTAATGACGTCGAGAAAGAAAGAAAGATTATATTCGATTCATGGTGTACCCGGTTATTACTTCATAACTCACCTTTCTTGCTTATCCACTCACTTGCTGCGCATCTCATTTTTCTGGGTCCGCCACCGACCATTACAACAGGCTCACACCTTGAGGGTGAGGGTTTGATGCATGATGATTACCGCTTACCTCGATTGCAGGGTTGATTCTCACAATCAAATCATTTTCTTACTTTTCTCTTGGCGATTATGTGTCGCAACACCAGGGGAATGCTGTTGGGGCCCATCATCATGCATGCTCGGCGCGATAAATTTAGCACGGATCAAAAATAATATGTGCCCCTGGAACACGGGGACATTTTCCCTGCTCCCTGCCTCAATGCAGTGTCAATCCCGGCCAGCCCTGATCAGCCGAGGAACTCGTTTTGAATTTCCCTCATGCTCTCGGCTAGACTCCTGACAATGTGTGTGAGTACCACATTAATCAAAAAGCCTAAGCGGCAAAGCCCTCTAAATGACATAACTACAGTAGGCGTTTACGGCGTCGCGTACAGCAAAACCATGCACGAGCGGCGCGGCCATGTACGTGCGTGAGAGGA
>Ga0307510_10006083_pt1 | contig 14381 bp, 18 predicted proteins | sample 12_EM_MG_FD_207224 | JGI IMG/M metagenome (GOLD analysis project Ga0307510, IMG submission 207224) | Populus trichocarpa ectomycorrhiza microbial communities from riparian zone in the Pacific Northwest, United States - 12_EM | ecosystem: Host-associated > Plants > Roots > Unclassified | place...
ATGGCAGGTTTGTCCCAATGAGAAGTCGCCGTAGGTTTGTAGGTTCCTCTCATAGGCCAGCTAACTTCGTTATGAGAGACTACTTTCTCCATTATGCATAAATCCACCGCGTATGTACATACACATATCACCGTTAGTCCTACATGGGGGTTCTATACCCCATGGCGGGCGTTACCGGAATCCAAAAAAAGCTAGGGAAGCCATTCCGACTACAATGTTACCGCCGATGCCTTATCGAAGATTACTGTACTGGACGGATTAGCAGAAGAATCGATGAAGACCCGAATGTTCCTTACCTTGTACTTATAACTAATCAGCGCTTAATCGGCGCTTAACGCCACATCACATGTTCCTGAAATATGATCACTTGTGATCATGATCAGTCACTGCAGCCACGGTACTGCACCCTCCAACGAAAAACGAATCTGGTGGATCACTAGGTGCCAGTGTATTCTGCAGCTGCGATCTGTCAAAAAAAAGGTACGTGTCCATGCATCCAAATAAGAGTCGTCGTGATCATTGTTGTGCGCCCATGGATTGATCCCTTTGTTGTTCAAGTTGTTGCGACGATACTCACGTTTAAGGCCGAGCCTACTAATCCCCGCTCTGTATCTCTGACTACCGTGACAGAGCTAAGGCGACCTTCCTTCTCCCCTGGAGCTGGCTATCTTGTGCCACCCATGACAACACATCACCCTTCATACCAAATCATCTTTTTGGGTAGGTTCTTGACAGGCACTCGCTCAAGGTCTACATGGCCCCCACGCACAACCACCGCAACTAACCAAAGGTACATCACTCTCGAGGATCATTAGTCTCAGCTCGTAGCATTTCCGATTTGCCGAGCTGGACCACGAAACGACAGCGGCGAGGTGGGGGAGAACATGATCAAGTAGTTACGAAGACTCGGAGTCCTTCTGCACCGCCACGAGAACAATATCTGCTCCATTCTCTGTGAAAACAAAAGTACGCCCATGGTATATCTTGTATTAGTAACTCAAGAAATGATACATGCCAGAATGAACGGGGATGCGCAGCAGGGCGAGTGGCATAGGCCGGCACGAGGTAAGACGTGAGAAGTGAGGGACAAGGATAAACGCTGCTCGAGTGATGGACAGCAAGGCGATGCGGATGCGAGTGCCGCGCACGAAGGCGATAACAGTTTTTGCGCTGGAGATGAAAAGGGATCGTACGGGCGCACACAGAAACGTTCGAGAAAACGCAGATAATGTTTGCGCCATCAACGGGCGCATTTATATACCTCTCTAGGGAAAAGAAAACTTTTGGGGCGCTATCATGTAACCACCTTGAGAGAAATGAAGTATACCATGATCGTGCGGGAGAAAGGAAAGAAAAAAAAGAAAAAAAGAGGGCACAGGATGAGTAGATGCCCATGGAGCATGGAGCAACGGATGTGCCCCCCAGGCCCGTGAGGCGGCATTGATAAGTGCCGCCCGTTATCGATGGACGAGGACCCGTGCACAAGGGTACTTGTTCTGAAATGGAAAGGGACTGGGGCGACGCCCTGGGATACAATTGACACCGCCCCTCACTTGGGAGTAAAGAGAATGAAATCTAGCCAAACGGGACAAAAGTGACCGTGGGCGGCCAACCTCAGGACAGGTGAAAAAAAAGAAGTTGCGGTCTGACAATCAGAAACAGGAGGACATTGATAGCGCCAGAGAGATTGAACATTGAGACCCCCAAAAATGTAGCCGCCGACGGGACATGCATGTGACGGAATTGTGACCATCGTGCCACGGATAGAGGAAGGACGACGAGGGAATACGAAAAAGGGTACCTGAATGACATGTGAGTGGGATTTACAACTCAAGGAAATTGCCTACAGCAGTATTCTCAATGTGGTTCTCCTCTGTCCACGTTCAACTCTTCGATTGGGCTCACACATGCGGAACTTATACCACTTCTCCGTGTCGACCGACAGACGACCCTCCGCCCAGAAATATAGTGGCACGTACAACACTGCCGAAGCAAATAGGGCTACCCACAGCCAGATGTATTCACCAGCTAGGCGTTCGCTGGAGAACTGTGGGTTGATCCAGCACCAGTACTATACGGAAAATGTCAGCAGTAAGAAAGTGGTGAGAAACATGGAGAACGATCTCACAGGTGTGGGCACTTCATAGTTCCTGTGGGTGCCAACGCCAATGAAAACCAAGACCGCAATGAAAACGCAAGCGATGCCAACCATGACAAGAGCAAAGCCAGGTGCGTGTAGCCCTACACTCCACAGAGCCGCCACGAATGTGTGGACCGCAAGAATCTGGTAAGATGCGCGCCAATCAGTCTCAGACCCGAATGCAAAAGGGGACGAGACGACAAGGGTAATCAAGGCAACACCGAGTGCGCCAACTTGCTGGATGATGCCCTGTGCCGTGCAATAGGGCCCCGTCGTGACGATCCCGTTGTGAGCCCATCGGACATCAAGTATACCACCCCAGGCCTGTACAATATCAAATACGAAAAGGGAAAACTGTGAGGCATATTAAACAAGAACGAAGGGTAACCCGGAAAATCATTAAGCAAACCATGTAGACGTCTGCAGGTAATTGAAACAACTTCCGTTCACGATCACGCTCGGGAACGGTCTTCTTATACCGTCGTACGTTCCACTATTCAACATCGCATCTAGTCACGGGACAAATATGTGAAAGAGTCGGACGTACGGCAATACGGATAAACACGGCGACTACGCAAACGAAACTAAGCGATGATGCTTCGGCAGTCAGCTGCACGCGGGGCCATGAGTTGAGGATGAGAACAAACGAAGGGAGATGCTCACAGCTAAGCCGATACTCTGTCCATGTGTCAAACATGAAATTGAGGGGTTGGGACTGTCGTAAGAGGATAGGGATTGCCGATACTGTTCTGCATTACAGACAGTTCCGTTGACGCCATCGAGTGCGGTCATCGCGATGCGATGAGTGGATGTGGAAGAAAAGGACAAGTGATAGCTCTCGAGTGCCTGCGGAGAAACTCAGGGGAAAATGCTGGCTGCCTCAAACCCACCAGAAGCACCTTGGCGGGGCTGGGCACAGGTCGATCCGTGTGGGATCGGTGAGTATTCCAATGAGAGGCTGGACCACTGCCAGTGGGTGGTCCCGATCAATGCAATGAATAATAAGTATGATTCTACTGGCAGGTCACTCACTTGTGCACTTGTTCCCTTGGCAATGACTACGGATCCCGTACGGATCGACCCAGATCCATGAGCTGTAAGTGAGGGTGAGCACCAGTGCATTTGGAAATGGTCACGGATCAGATATCGGGTCTGCTCGTGTTTGGCCTGCTTCTCGCGACCTGTCAACGACGAACACAACGATAAGCTGATTAAAGTGGTCTAAGAAGCAAGCCTAAATAGTGTGTGGTTTTCGTGGCCGAACGGCGTAGGAATCCTTTGGGCTGGTCGATGAACCCCGGTCGTGGCAGAATCCCTGGCTTTAGCAAGCAGGGAATAAGGACACATTCCGGGGCCCAGGGGGTGTGATTGGCCTCACGCTACGGAAGTCACAGAAGTGTTATACGTGGCGAATACTTTGAAAGCATCAGTTGAGGTGAGCTACTGGGGAAGGTGAGGGAATTACGACGCGAAAACTGCCCCCGGCATTGCCGCATTGTCGGCAATGAAACGTAGTTTGATAGGTCCGCGGAGGGTTGATCGTAATCAGCCAACGATGGAGTCAGATACCTTCCCTGAGTGTTGTTCTGAGAAGTGCCTGTCTTCTACAAATAGCCTAAATCAAAGGGAGTAGTCGGGACCAACCTGATGAGGCCATAGGCTGCGGCTGGGACTCGGAAAGATGAAGTACTCAGGTGCAACATGTTGGAGGTTGAGGCACATTTGCACATATCCCAACGCCATATCTAAGAGCATCCTTGTTTCAAGCGAGCGAGCGTCATCGTGCTCTGGGGACACGGTCCTGGCGGGGTACACTTTTTTTTGGATCCGTTACTGTGCGCCTCGGGGATCCCGGGTACACTACTAGTCCAGTATCCAGTAGTGCAGCGTGTGGTGTGTTGGTTGTCCATCATTCGTTCGATCTGAGTTGTGTACAGCATGATGCCGCGTTGCATCACTTGCATGGAAAGTAGTCCTAGTGTTGAAGGAAACAAGATGAGAGAAACGAGCTAACTCATGGTGCTAATCCCGTAGTGAGTCGTGCCAGACAGGACGGCGGACACATCAGCTGAGTATAGTAAATAGATACTAAGTCGAAGGGTTGAGGTGAATGTGCATAGAACGGAGAGAAATTTTAATGTATAATTAGCCCCTGCGAACGCGTGTGGAGGTGCATCACGTACCACTACATCAGGACCATTGCGCTGTTGATGGATAATCAACTCGTGGTCGTCCGAGTCACCGCATGCGGCGCTAGCGGAAATGACCAGCGGATCAATCGATGGATTCCGCAATTGTGATGGGTTGAAATGCAGGTACACCTCTGGGCATAAGAAAAAGAGTCGCTGTAATTGTTGTGACTTATTCACGATATTGATAGACCATGGAGCACAGAGCAGAGAGGCGATTTTCGCCCTGTTCTGTTCTGCGCGCCTGCCGTCCGAGTCCGGGCCGAGTCCCTGAATTTCACACCAGCGCTCGCTTACTAAGCGCCATTGTGTTATTTTATTCATTCTGAGTCATGCGGCGGTCCGAGTCTCTAGCCGATCATGATGCCAACTCTCTCCTACCTCCAGCCTTGTCATTACCGCCGTCTTGTAAGGTTGGCTAGATCATAGCCACTGAGGTTCGATCCCACCTGATGCCTGCTGCGGAGCTCTTATCACCCCCAGAGCTAGATACCGTATGCCACCACGTCTAGTAGACAACGGGTTTGGAAGCTTTCCCCCAGGTGTTTCTAGTGTTCGACAGCAGGTACTACAGTATGGACCTGGCGGGTTCCGGGACTGTTCCGGGTAGGGTACCTCGCAGTGGCCGCCTGTTCGCCCATGCTCGCCTACAAATGCATCGCCCCAACGCATCGCCTCCATCCCACAACTACAGTACTAGTAGTATCCACTCTGTGGTTTGCTCACGTTTCTGCTGGAAAGGTATTCCCACGTCGCCATGCATGAGGTGACGACGCACGGCCTCCTTCTACTTCACATATTTTGGAAACAGGTGGGGGGAGGGGGGAAAACGGATATGGCATCTCAGATACTCATAAAGTCCTCGGAAGCACCTTTTACCGCTGGTTGATGAAAGAAACCTCAGAGCAGAGAGCAGCACAACTCATCCTTTGGGGAAGCGCTTCTCTGGCAGAATGAAGTCCCACCCCGATAATGCTTTTGCGCGGTAATTTGTGTCGGCGTTCCGATTGGTAGAAGCGCTGCACATAGGACCGATCACTGTCGAATGTCAAGGCACTACGTTGGCAGACTTGAGACGTGAGCGTGTCCATTGTTCCATGGTCACACCGCGTCTCCCGGGTTCAGATTGAGGCCGGGTCCACACGAAAAGTGACATGTCGCAGCTACAACAGCCATTAATATTAAAAATGCGATGTCTGTACAAATGCGGGAGGGACTAGATATGGACAACATTGATGGCAGGAAGACATCAACAAGCTGCAAGTCGTCAAAATGAAGATAAAAAAAGTCTAACAATGAAAACAAACAAGAACGGAGGCGAGGCGAGGCAGAAAGAGGGACCAACGAAAATCAAAATAACAAAACATATAGGCAAGAGTCCCCTGTGCATACGTCATGGTACCCGCTGGTCCGTAGAAAAGCGTATCGTATTTACAGAAACAAAATAAAATAGAAACCTCCCGTAGGCCGCATGATCTGCTATTTTGGGACAAGAATAAGGCATAGACACACCCGCGAAGTGTGCGCAGGGAAATGTCCGCAACGACAGTTACGTCTCGATGAGCGTGCTCTCAAGACCCGCCTTGCTAACGCGGCGCATCGGCTGGAGGGTATTCTCATCGACCGGAGCACGACGTGCGTGTCGGTACCGACCGGTCGCATCCTTCACTTCCATTTCTTGCCCAACGTCCCCATCGACGCTGCGCGGAACAGGAGGCGTCCCGCTACCACTACCGCTCCAAGCTGGTGGAAGGCTTTCGCGCATGTGGGACGGCCGCCGCGCGCCCATGCCCATACCAATTGGGGCGCCTCGATGGTTTCCATCCGTGTCGAGGTGGTCACTGTCGGACCCAACCCCGCCCGCGGATTGTGGTTGCTTGACGACACCAACGGATTTGCTGCCAAGCTCCGCCTCTTCGAAATTCATGAGTTCTGAGACGAAACCGATGTTTGGGGAGATGCCTTTTCGCCGCTCAAGAACAAAGGTGTAGGCACGCGACAGCGTCCAGTGGTTTGCATGGATTAGGTAAGCCATCACGGCAGTCACCGAGCGGGATTTGCCAGCTTTACAATGCACGTAGGTTGGCGCAGAGTGTAAGCTCGCATCGTCTATCATGCAAGTTAAGAACACGGCGGAGCTGTGGAGGATGGAAAGGAGAACGCACCAAGGGCATCGCAAGCTTCGCGTACACCATAAATAATGTTGTCCTCTTCGACAGTGTCGCGCATAGGAATCTTCACATACCGCTCGAACCGTTGGCGTAATCCAAGTCCATGATCATCGTCGCACTCAGCAGCGATATTCAGAATCCTGCGCACGCCAAGGGTCTCAAGTTCGCGGGCATGCTCTTCGGCAGTGATCTCGGGCCCTAAATAAAGAAAGTTGGGTAGGATGGTTGAAACGGTAAACTTCGGGATTGCATCTTCCGTTGATGGGGGAGCAGAGAGGTCTGGACGCGCAGTGATTGGACTTCGAGGATGAGGGGTACCTGGAGAGGAAGGCATTATGGGAGAGGGCGGTGGTAGAAGGAACTCCCCATGTCTTGCGGATGCGGGCGGCGTATGATTGGAGTATGTGAGGGTGAGGTGAGATGGTGAGTGCGCACGTGGCGAGCTGGCCCCGCCACTGGGCCAGAGTCCAGAAGGAGGAGCAGAAAGCGTGGCTGAGCGCAGGGTGCGCACATGGAGTTTTGGTGGGCCGAGGCGCTCGGCCGATTTTGTATCGAGTCTGCGAAGTGCAGTGAGGGACTGCTTGCGTGGCGGTGAGGGACGTGGAAAGACGGATTGCGAGGGAGGTGGAGAAGGTGAAGCGTCGGTGATGTTCCATGAAGTAGCCTCTGTGTTGTCGGGCAAGATGTTGGCGAGCATTGGGACCGGTGATGAACCTGCACTGCGTTCGACTTCGGGGAGTGTCATGGAGCGTGCAGCTGTGGTTGTATCAAGCTGAAAGAGTCCTCCGTTTTTCTTTGGTTTGGGTAGTAAGGAGAGCTTGGGTGCTGGAGGTGGTGAGACAAGAATAGGATGTTGCTCCTCTTGCAGTTGATCTGGCGGCTCTGGAGAGGTACTGTCTGGTGTAGCAATAAACTTCTTCAAGTCGGGATGGGCGCGAGCGGCGAGCATTCCACCTTCGAGAAAATCTGCCCTACCGCGGACGAGGAGTGGCGATATGACGGGCAGGAGAGCCCAGGCGGTGACTTGTGCGTTTGGTCTTTCTTGAGGGTTCATCTCCTCATCATATACGATCACGTCTCCGTCCCAGGAACCTCCGGGGGGCATAAGGTCATCCCAAACGTTTCTGCAGGTATCCGTAGTGATGAATTGACGGAGGGCATCGATGGAACCAAAACCAGCACCAGGTTTTCGAGAACGCTTGAGAATCAGAGAGGGGATGGCGAAGTTGACGCTAGATTTTATGTGACAGCCGAGAAAGGCAGCGAGAGGGCGAGTGTCGATGAGGAGTGGGCGGCGGGTGTGATTGTCAAGGCGGGAGGCAACGGAAGCGGGGTCGATTGAGCGAGCAGGGCTCCGTGGTAATTCTGATGCAGGGCGGTCGAAGATGGTAGGACCGATGTAGTGTGCGGTAAGTGGTGGAGATTTAGGGTCGGATATGGGGGTATAGTAGATGCTGGGAGAAGCGATGGTAGAGGCTGGGCTAGAAGAGCGGGGTTGTGTGAAGTCGGACCAATTGGAGGCGGATGAAAGGGGGCGAGTAGGGGAGCGAGGGGGTGAAGGTGAGATGGGGATGGGACGGAGACGGAGATTTTTCTGTACGCTGCGTCTGAGCTGTTCGAGAACGGCAACCTGATTGGATATGTCATCGGGAGACTTTATATGGTCTGAATCGCTTTCTGAATGGCCGTAAGCCGAGAACGTAGCGGATATTGGGGTAGCATATATGGGAGATGTGGGGGGTGTGAACTTGTGAAGAGAATGGGGGTGATCAATATCGTCAATGGGGGTGTCCAGTTCGATAATTGAAGGCGCCGTGGCTGATCTCTTTGCTTGTGGAGATAAGGAAAGATTGGGAGGACGAGCCCGCTTTGCTTGAACGGTGAAAGTGGTGCGAGCGGCCGGGCTGTTCATGGGTACGACGGACGATTTGGTCTCGATTTGATTGGCGTTTTAGCCTGTCGTGCGGTGGTTGAAATTTGGGTTAATTATGTGTCAGATAACTTGTTATACATTGAGACTCCGCCAATCAATTAATTTTTATTTACATTCTCTCGCCGGCTCACAACTCGCTCATTCCTCGTCTCGTCTCAAATGTCGTCAGCAACTAAGTCGTCCTCTGACTCCAAACGTTCACACTTCCCCCACCAATCAAAGATACCTGAACAGTACCGTACTCAAGTACAGCAGCTGCAGGAATTTTTCCCATCTTGGTCCGTCGACGGTCTGTCCTCACTCATCTTCCATCTACGCATCCTTGTTCACCACCTTCACCCTTAGACCTCATCTCGACCTTGGTCGATGTAGGCGGAGACACTTTACTTGCTGCTACACGTATCACTGAGGGTCAGTATCTTGCCCTTGTCCCCACTTATTTTCGCTCATTCCTCTACGTTAGGACACGCGGAGCAATGGGGTGCTGTAACACGAAAAAAGGACAAAAAAACCTCGGCTCATCAAGGACAGACTAAGGACTCCACATCCACTCGGGAGAGAGGGGAATCTCGCGGAGGCAGGGGCGGACGTGGTGGACGTGGTGGCCCCGGTCGTGGGGGCGCTGCCGGCGGTCGCTCTTCCAGTGCTCGTGGCGGTCACCGCAATCATTCTCACACTCATGGTGGTGTTCCTGCATCGCCTGCCGCGAACGGCGACGCACCCCTCTCCGCTGATCCCTGGGGTGAAGTGACTGCATCCACTGCGAGCGCTGATATTTACACAGCCTGGACAAGCGCCTCGGAGACCCAAGCTGGAACATGGGGTAGCAGCACCGAGTCCACTTGGGGTGCACCCTCGCCAGCCAATGGCTCTGCAGCTGCTTCTCCTGCTGTCAATTCGCAACCTATTCCTCCTGCCCGACCAGCTGTCAAGACTCCCGCTACTTCCAAGCTTTCATGGGCGCAAGTCGCCCGGTGTGTATTCGTTGTTTCCTCGGCTTATTTTAATTTCATACTCTTTGTTCTACAGCGCCCCAGAAAAGCCACCTCCCAATGCCCCTTCGAAAGTTTCGCAACCTGCACCTCCCCCCGCGGTGCCCCCCGCGCCCCTCGAACCCCCTCGCGAGCCTACCCCTCCCCCCGCGCCTACACAGGAACCTGAACCTGAGCCGACGACTGAGGCCCAGACGGGTTGGGAAGAGCCTACCACTGTTCAGAATCCTCCTTGGGAGGATGATATACAACCTAAAATCTCCGCACCCGTCGCAGAGCGTTGGGACACGGCTCCTGTGGAAGAAACCGAAGTCGTTGATGACGAGAAGCCTGCACCGCCTGAACCAGCACCGGCACCCGAGCCAGTTCCCGAACCTATTGCTGTCTCACTGCCTGCTCCCCAGCCCAAGGAACCTGTTAGCGGCCTTCACGAAGCAATCCCAAAGCATGTAGCACCTGTACAGCCAAGGCCAAGCAGCGCAGCACATAGGCATAGCGCGCGGTTTAAAACGGATCAAGCAGTCACACTTCCGACTAACTTTGGCTCTGGCCTCGAGAAAGTCGGCATGCAGTTCGGTAGCCTCAGTATCGGTGGCGATGAGATTATCGATACCAAACCGTGAGTAACCTTACTACGTAGTGATTGCGCAGCAGGCTTATGCCTCTATCTAGTGAGCCCGTGGCACCACCTGCTCCCGAACCGGTCGCCAAGCCACCGAGCGAGTCCCCCGCAGCACCCGAGCCCCAGAAGGCGGCCCCCTCAGTCCCTCCGCCCCCACACTTGGAGGCTCCTGTCGCGTCCTCTTCCGTCGCATCCTCCCTCAACTCAGCACCGAGCTTCACTCCCTCGAGTCAGCCTCAAGCAATCCCTCAGCAAGCGCAGGCGCAGACGTCGGTCCCCCCACAACCCTCATCCTCCCATCTTCCTACATCGGTATCACAGCCAGCACTCACCACACCCTCGGCTGCACCTCAAGTCTCCCCTCAGATGTCCGGTTACCCCCACCAATCTCAGCAGCAGCAACCCCAACCACCATCCCAAACGCCACAGCAGCAGCAAGTATCACCACCTTCCCACAACAATCACCAACAACCTCCCCACCAATCGCTACAACACCAATACGCCCAGCATGGGCTCCCAACTCACCTTGATCCCGCACAAGCGCAACACCAATCACCGCTTCCCCAACAGCAAGTACCCTCGTCTTTCTATCGCCAGCCAGAGGCGCAGGGGCCCTACTTCCACGCTGGTGCCGGAACACCACCCACATCTCAAGCACAAGACAGCCCATATGCGGCGTTCGGTCAACTAAGTCAGCAAGCCCCCATTTCGCAACTCGGTGCGTTCAGTGGAGGAGCTGATTATGGCTATGGCGACAGTCAACAACGGGTAAGTCATCCTGCCCTGCAGCGGCGCATGCGGAGAATCTCTAGCTCTGCTTCCAGAATTTTTATGACTCATATAGCCAACAGCAGACGGGCGCGTTTGGTGCACGCAGTGGGCTGCACGATGACGTCAAGGGTTTACCTGGGCTCCAACAGCAGCAGCAACAGCAACCACAGCAGCCGCAACAGCAACAACAAGGAGGGCCTGCACCTCCCCCAGGTGGCGCGCAGCAAGGTGGCCAGGGCTATCCGCCCCCCATGCAGTATTACCAGCCGTATCCTCAAAATCAGTACTATGGTTCGCCCTACAATTTCCCGTACACCGTCCCGCAACCATATGTCAAGTACCCTGTCTTCCAACCTGGACCTGGCTCCGCGCCGAGCCCTGCGGGCCCTCCAGGCAAGCAGCCTCAGTCGTACGGTCAAGGCCAGGGTCAGGGCCTGTATGGACAACAGCACCAGCAAGCCTACGACGAACCCCAGTTGGGTTATCACCCTCACGCGCACGGCCACTCGCACCAGCTGAGCGCAAGTCTGGGTGGTGTTGGCGTCTTACCCGGCGCAGACTACGGCAAGCCGCTGTACGCGCATCAACACCAGCAAGGGCTTGGTACACGAGGAGCCGCCGCGTCACCGGAGACGGCTTTCAAACCGTATGCCCAAGGCGCTGGCGCTAAGGACGTCGGTGGTGTGGGCGCTGGCGGCTCGGGAGGCCCGCAAGGCCGTGGAGGCGCCCCCGCGCAGGCGGCCGGGTTCTACGGTGCTGGCGCAGGCCGATTCGCGCAGGGCCCTGGGGCACAGACACAGACCGGCGGACCAGGACAGGCTCAGCAAGCTCAGGGGGGCCCTCAGGGTCACCTGGGGTACCCGCAAGCTGCGTCAGAGGGCGCATTTTACTCGGCTTATGGCCCTGCCGCGGCGCAGCAAGGTCGACAGTACTGGCAGTGAACACACGTCGCATTCGTCTCTCTTACATTTGAGGTGAAACCGCGTGCTGCCAAACTACCGTTGCCACTACCACCGCTCTGTTACTCTCCGTCCCTCGCCCTTTGAGTGCGTGTATGGTGCTTTTTCCCTTCTTGTGTGTGTTATCTTGCGTTCAGGCTCGAGCCTCCCATGTCTCTCCTTTCTCCTCTGTCTTTTTTTTTCTTCATTTTTTCCTTTTTCTTCTGATCCATGTCTGGCTATCATTACGTCTCTCACATTTCTCTTCCACATCTCTGTCCACTCATCTTGTACGTTAATCGTCAATACTCTGCAAAATCGAGACATCGTGCAACCCGCGGCAGTCAACCCAAGTGTTGTGGCAAAGCGTAAAATCGCGATGAGAGAGGACGTGCATCACTGCTTCTTACGTGTTCGAAGAAGCAAGGGCTGTACATACAGGGAGACGAGGCGAGTGCATAAGCGAAACAAGCAAATAAAACATAACGATGATGTAAACAGCAGAGATCGAAAACATAGTAATCTGGAAAACGGGGAAAACCTTTGATCTTCATCAGCCGGCGCTCTTGGCGAAAAACGAAGTGATCTTGGGTGTCGAATTGGACGATAGTTCGGTTTTCTTTACCGCTTTCTTCTTGCGTGGCGACGTCGTGACGGCGGGCTGTGTGACCAAGAAAGGACCAAACAAGGTACGCATATACGCACCGCAAAGGGAAGGGTCAGTCAGAACCCAAAGAAAAAGAAAAAAAAAAAAAAACGAAAATGATGTGTGGGAGGGAATCGGACGCACGTTGGACTTGTTGTTCTTGGAAGCCGTTTGGGAAGAAGAGGGCTGTTGCTGCTGCGAACCCGACGACAGAGGTGTGTCGTCTCGCTCGTTCTTCCTCGTTTTTGGCTTTGCGGTCTTTGTGGAAAACAAATTTTCGTATTACTGCGTGAGAAAGAGAGGAATTGAAGGGGGAGGGGGGGACGATACAGTACCGGTTGTGAAGAGGAGGGACCTGGCGAAGAGAGAATTTCGATGTCGCTGCCGCTCTTGTTATCCTCCGCAGGTTCGCCCGCGTCGACATCGACATCGACATCTACGATTTCCATAGGTTCGATCGGGTCCCTCTTCTTCTTGTCTGTCTTGACGCGTTTGGCTGGCGAGGGCGAGGTCGGAGAGGCGACAGTCACAGGCACTGGCGTCGTGCCCGTCCGAGTCTCCTCCTTCACCTCTGCGGGCGATGGCGACGACGACGACGACGACGGCTCGTATTTTCTCTTGCCGGTCCCTGCCGCCTTGGCGGATTCTTTGGCTTTGGTCTGGCGCATGAACATCGCTTCGATGCCGTCCTTGCGCTTTTGCACCGGCTCGATGAACGTCGATGATTCGACGCCGACTTTTCCGACCTCTGCGGCCACGGCGTAACTGTGTTTCAGTTCAGAAAAGTTTTCAAAGACCCGCACCGCACGATAGGATATGGTGGATGTGTCGCGAATGTGAAAGTTCCGGGATGGGATTGATATCGCATGGGAGGAGAGTGGGTAGGTGGGGGGTTTAAGGCAGTGCAACGGGCGCGGCGGCTCACCATTCGAGTGGAGAGTCCGAGTCGTTGTATGGATCGAGCAGACGGCTCAGCTTGGGATCCCACGTCTGCGTCGAAGTGTCGAGCCAGCGGTCGAGCGCTTCTTGCGAGTTGAGGATGACGGGCTGTCGGTCGTGCAGCCACGCGAAGCCGCTGCTCGCAGCCGTCGTCACGATCGTGAAGGTCCAGAGCGGTTCGGACTGGCCTGTGTCACCACCACCAGCCAGCATCGTGAGAACCCCAGGAGAAGGTCGAACGAAGCGCGTTATTTGCACACGAGCAATATACTGTGAGATGAGATTTTGTTTTCGAATGAAATGACTCATGACTCACCGTCGAGAGTCGCAGAGTCATAAAGCCCGGCGAATAGCATCAGCCGCTTGTCCTTATGCCGCGTAAAATGGGGAACGCGCTGCGCGCCCTTCTTGAGCCATTCGTAATATCTGTGGAAAGTTTTGTATTTTTAGGAGACTGAAGTGGGTGTGAGGGCGCACCCCTGCGCGACGACGACGCAGCGCTTCCGCCCCTTGACGCTGCCCCACATCCCGGCGCCGCCCTCCTCGAGGTTTTCGGCGCGCGCGTTGATCGTGTTCAGCGTCGGGGGTTCGGCCTTGCTCCAGTGGGGGACGAGGCCCCATCTCATGGATTGCATGACGAGCGCGGGCTCCTCCGGTCGCGCGCGACGGACGACGGGTGCGTGCGTGCGCGGTGCGACGTTGTACCGCGGCACGTAGCGATCTCTGTGCACCCATTGATCGACGTGGAGTGCGGGGTAGCCGTCGAGTTGCTCGACTTGGTCTGCCTGGTTTATTTTATTTTATGTTTAGGGAAGGGAAAGGGGGGCGATTGTGGTGCTCACTTGAAGTGCGAGAGCGAATCTGCCGCACATAACAGTAATAATAAGGTCGTGGTGTGGTCAGACGACGGGCATAGCGGACCGGTGGTGTCTCACGTTTATCATCGCAGTTTCCTTTCCTGTCTGGGTGAGGTTTTTTTTTTTTTTTTTTTTTTTTTTAACTTCGATTACCGTGCGCCTCGGGGTACAGAACCCCATGTA
>Ga0307510_10006084_pt1 | contig 14380 bp, 5 predicted proteins | sample 12_EM_MG_FD_207224 | JGI IMG/M metagenome (GOLD analysis project Ga0307510, IMG submission 207224) | Populus trichocarpa ectomycorrhiza microbial communities from riparian zone in the Pacific Northwest, United States - 12_EM | ecosystem: Host-associated > Plants > Roots > Unclassified | place...
AGTATATTTGTTATTACAACTAATCTTTATATTCTTAAGAAACAAATAATATGGGTTCTCTAGTTACAAATATAATAGACCAGTCCCTATAGTTTCACATACCTAGTAACCTGGTCCCTCCATTAAGTTTTCTTTAGAGAAATGCTGAGGTGTCACCGATAGTTCGTTAGTTTTTGACAGTGAAATGTGATTAGAGGATCAGTTAATTATTCTGAAAACTTGAGAGATTAATTTGTTAGCTTTATAAAAATAAAGAGACTAGGTTATGATAATTAACTTAAATTTTTACAATAATATGCCTGAAACGCTTGTAAATAAATACGCAGTTTGTAAGGAATCTGGAAAAGATGAAAGTCATGTGTATCTGGTTCTGTTCTCTGGTGTCCAACACGCCTCGCTTGAGCCGACCTCACCTCTCTCTCTCCTCTCCTCCCCCGCCTGTCTCCGCCTCACCGTAAAACACCACCAACACCAATAAGGGCTTCATATCTCCTCCAGGTGCTTACTTCTCTGTTATTTTTATTCTGTGCTATTTTATTTATTTAATTATCGGTATTATTCTAAGAGAGAATTCGATTTTAATAAATAAATAATCGGATTCGGTTAAATCCTAGCTCTTGAACGCAATTCGAAGAAAGATACAATCGACCAATTCGAATGTTTTCTTTTCGATGTGTTAGCTAAATCCGCATGAACTGATCAGCTTTTTGTCACCTTTATTATGATTATTATAATAATTAAGCTCTCAATTTTGGAACCCTAATTTTTTCTTTTTAGTTTTGCTTTTTAGTGGAAAACTGAAAATAATTCCTTTTATTTTCGCAAATGAAAAAAAAAAAGGAAGAAAAGAAAATTTTATACAGTGCTCATGCTACTGAAAATAATAATAATAATAATAATAATATGCCTTGATAACCTCCATGATGTGTCCTTTCTAATTTGAGGATTTAATAGGTTTCTTAAATTATTAAATAGCCAACTAGTGTTTTTTTTTTTTTAGAACTGCCCAGCTAATATGAGTATGCGGTGAATCTTCGTTTCGAAATGTTACGCCTAACTAACTACAATATCGTGATACTTGAGTTGAAATTTAAGAGCATGCAGAACTGGAAAACGCATGCTTTCGTTCCCTTCACCCCAAAGGCATTCTAGTGCATTGAGTTAGGAAGAACATTTTATAACTTAACTCAAGGTCAAGCATTTAGTTCGGTCAGGGTTATTGCGTTGTCTATTAAAAAATAAAAGAAAGAAATGCCATGTAAATTGTATTATTTCATCTGGGCTTGCTAAGTTGATTCTTATCAGTCCAACACTTTGCAGTTGATGAAAACATGAAATGTATCATGGTTAATACTGTCTTCTTCTTCTTCTTCTTCTTCTTCTTTTTTTCCTGGATTAATACATTTTAGACAATCTTTTTGGGATGGATTAGTGTTTCTGGCGTCTTCATGCTCTACTTGTGCTGGGGTATTTAGACTGCTGATATTCAATGGAGACTGGAAAGCCCTTGTTTTCTGATTTTGTTTTGTTTTCTGATTTTGTTTTGTTTTCTTCTTCCTTCTTTATTCTATTGAGGATGTCTTATTCCTATCTTTCTAGTTACACTTTTTGCTCCCTCAAATATTTAGTTTTTCAGAAGTAAATAAATACATTAATAACAAGTGCGGGAGGATGAGAGGGGGAGGGGGAGGGTTTTTTTACAGCATGTATTTACATGCAAGTAAAAAATGGTAAGCACCTGAAAAAGGCGCTGTGCTGAATCTAATTTGGTAAGAGGTGACGAACTGATATCTAGAACATAAATTAATCTATCTACTGAAGTAAAGCAATTAAATATGTTTACAATGTTTTTAAATATTAAATATCTATTTTGATCTGAAACTGTGGACTTAAAACAAAAGGAATAGAAGTACAAGTTTGTCACTGTTATGATGCATCGATTACGGATTACAAGCGTCGCTTGAAAACATCAAGTTAAATTGAAGCGTTGTGAGTTTGTCCATGGCTTGGCTTACCAACACTCACCATCTGTTGATGTGGCAAGTTCTGAGATGGCTGACTGGTTTTTGTATACTTGGTTTTAGAAGCTCTATGAAGATTCAAGCCCAACACTTTACCTAGAATGCCTGAATACCCAAGATCCTAGCACCTTGCCCTGAATGGTGGTGTATCTTTGCTATGCCTTAGATTTTATGCATGCTACGATGATAAATTTGGTAAAATTCCTTAATAAAGAGCCTGCTATTAAATGGATCTTTTTCCCTAAGCTATTCAAGTCTGAATAATCTGATATTCCAATTTTATGACTTTGATGCGGTCTTACACCTGCTGTTCTTCTTTCTTTTTAGGGTCTATTCTAACATGTGACATGATCTTTTGTTGTGGTGATAGAAGTGGTTTGTTTTTGGTTGGCTAAAACCCCATGGATGCCAATAATTGGAGGCCTACTGCCCCCGGTGGAGAACCTGTCATGGACACGGGTGATTGGAGAACTCAATTGCAGCCGGACGCACGCCAAAGAATAGTCAACAAAATGTAAGTGTTTGTTTCCTATTATGTGGCAGTGCTGCGAAATAGCAAATTCCATATTTATAAGAAAAAAAGAGAAGAGGAAAAGGTAAATGAAAATCAGCATGACTGCCATGAGGCGACCTCAAGTATAATACACATCTTTTATATTTATTTATTTTTCATTATTCCATGGGTGCTTCACAAGAAGCAAACTTGGGCGAATCAAAATTGTTCATGGAGTAATTTTTGTTGGAACTTCTTGGGTAATCTCTTCTTTTGATATCGATCTCTGGGATGCCTGCATGAAGCTTGTTCCGCTTAAAATTTCAAGGTTAATCCATTACTATGAGCATGCATGTTTCGATTGGAAACTCAAGTTGCATCTGGACTTAAAATGAACAGTGTTGGATTTGGGCCTTCTATTTGTTTTAACTTCTATAGGGTTTAAATGATAGTAATCTTGGAGCACAAAAGCAACAAACAAAATTCAATTAGCCCAATAGTCTATGGTTTCCTAGTCTCTCATTATAAAGTTGAAGGTTTTGATGACTTAGCTCCACTCAAAACCATTTAGACAGCTACCGCTGGCACTTGCAATGGCCAATCGGTACCATAGTTTATATATTGCAGTGTGAGATAAGGTTAGCTTATTGCATTTTCATAATTGAAAGGATTTCTGTTCTTTTCTATTTCAATTATAGCACAGTATAGAAGTTTTCTTAGTCAGAAGTAAATGCAACTGTAATGTTTGCGCAGAAACATCCCTGGTTACCTGCTAATTTGATTGTATATCTTAGAACTTTGCCGTAAATGAAAGGTGCTTCTAGTTCAAGAAAATGAAGCACGAAGGTTGTATATGGGAATTTAAGACAAAAGGGTGGTCAACTAAACTCCTATACTATGCACCTTTGGAATAATATGGGGAAAGGAAGTAAAATAGATGTCTATGCAACTTCATTCCATATTTGACTTGCCTGACACTTGGTTATCTCAATATTTGTGTTTATTTTTTGGCAATTGAATCAATTTATGCATTTTTTTATATTGGTGTGGTTTATGAGTTGAGGGTTCTTTCTTGCTGCTTCTAACTTCTCTATACTTGTCTGGTCATTAAAAATTAAATGTAAAGTATTACATGTGCAGCATGGAGACATTAAAAAGACATCTTCCATTTTCTGGTCAAGAGGGATTACAAGAACTCAAGAAAATAGCCGTACGGTTTGAGGAAAAGATTTATACTGCTGCAACAAGTCAGGTACTTTCCTGATGCTAGGTTATTTAATTTCAACACTCGCTAGACTTGAATATACACATGAATAAGTTTGTAGATTGATGCATGTCCAAATGTGTGTAGTGTGCCCATGCTCCCTCACTATTCATTGTGTATGCAAGGTTGATTGGGAGTTCACATCTTTTTGTTAAGTCTCTTGACATGTGTTTTATTTAGTGTGACCAGGTCCTTTTCAAGTACAAGGGAAGTGGGAAAATAGCAGCTCTATGGCACAAATAAAATAATATAGTGAAGCAATAAATACATAATTAAATAAAAAGAGGGGAAACAGAAGTAGATCCTATATGAAGGTAGTGTTTGGGAACGCGGTTGAAATCGTATTTTCCAAAAACTTGAAATTATTATTTTTTGTTTAAAATTAATTTTTTAATGTTTTCAAATCATTTTGATATGCTGATATCAAAAATAATTTTTTAAAAATAAAAAAAAATATTATTTTGATGCATTTCCAAGTGAAAAACACTTTGAACCGCAACCGCTACTGCACTCCCAAACACCTCCGAAGATGCAAAATACATAAAGCTTAGAATATCAGAAAGATAGAGTAGATATCCTCCCCCCTTCTCTTCTATGTAACGTGGATTGCTTTGAGATCTAATGTTTTGTTATTGATATCTGATTTCAGTCTGATTATCTGCGTAAAATATCTCTGAAGATGCTTGCAATGGAGAACAAGTCTCAAAGTACCATACCCAATTCTTTGCCACCCAACTCCACTGGCAGTGGTAACAAACCCCTGGATCCAGGAGGTAATAATGCAGCCAAGCATTGAATTTCTAAACATCTCTCCTTTTGTTTTAATTTTTGTGTTATCAAACTCTTTTACTTTTTATTGCTGCATATTTCTATGTATATGTCTTGCATTTTTTAAAAAGTTGAGCAGTTGATGAATTTTAGGCAGGAAGTGCAGATTATTTTGCTCTCAGCCTTCTGATGCCTTGAATCAAATCCATCTTAATTCTTTCCCTCATGCCTCTACGAATAAGCTGCCTGTCTTTTTTTTTTTTTTTTTGTTGACATGGTTTTCCTTTTTGCTTTTTATCTTGAACAGGATCTCACAGTATGCAGTCTCAAGTTCACAATCAAGGGCCATCACTCACTATCCCATTGCCTGCTAATCAATCTCAAGAACGCCAGCAATTGTTGTCACAGAACATGCAGACTGGTATGGCATCTAGTGGAGTTCAAAGTTCTTCTGGTTTAACGTCAGCATTGCCTCCCATCTCCAGTTTAACCCAGACTGTCCCCAACTCTGTTGGCCAGAATCCTAACATGCAGAGTATCTCTGGTGTTTCACAGAACCCAGTGGGGAATCCAATGGGACAAGGGGTGCCCTCCAATATGCTTGCCAATTCTCAGAGACAAGGTAGGCAACTAGTTGTTCCACAGCAACAACAGCAGCCCCAAAATCCTCAGCAGTATTTTTACCAGCAGCAGTTACAACAACAGCTTTTGAAGCAGAAGCTTCAACAGGGAAATCCCCAGCACTCACTTGTGCAATCTCACGTCCAGCAGCAGCAGCAAAACCTATTACAGTCAAATCAGTTGCAATCTTCTCAGCAGTCTGGTGTGCAAACACCATCTGTTATGCAGCCTTCAATAATGCAAACGGCTCCTCTCTCTTGTCTTCAACAGAATCAGCCATCTTCTGTTCAACAGTCAACACAACCCATGCTTCAGCAACATCCACAACCAGTCCTCAGGCAGCAGCAACAACCTCAACAGACTGCTGGTATTCATCAGCAGCAGAGGTTGCTAGGCCAGCAGAATAACCTTCCAAATCTGCAGCAGCAGCAATTAATGGTTCAACAAAATAACCTATCAAGCATGCATCAGCAACAGCTGGGCTCTCAAAGTAATGTCTCCAGTTTACAGCAGCAGCAGCTGCTTGGAGCTCAGTCTGGTAACTCAAGCATGCAAACTAATCAGCACCCTGTACACATGCTACAACAGTCCAAGGTTACGCTGCAGCAACAAGCACAACAAAGTGCAGGTACTTTGTTACCTAATCAAGGGCAGCAGTCACAACCACAGCTGCCACAGCAGCAATTGATGTCACAGATCCAATCACAGCCAGCGCAGCTGCAACAGCAATCAAATCCATTACAACATGATCTGCAACAAAGATTTCAAGCATCAGGTTCCTTGCTTCAACAGCAGAATGTGACTGATCAGCAAAAGCAGTTATATCAATCTCAAAGAGCCCTTCCAGAAACGTCCCCAAGTAAGTTATTTCATACGTGCAGCTTCCTAGCCTTGCTCCAACTGTACTTTTGCAGTTTTGTGTTTTCATGTAGATTATAACTTTTGTTTTCCAATTGATGCATTTCCATCTGTCACAGAGCTTTGAGTTTATGGATAGATGAATCTCTCAAAAATATGATAATGGTTCAAGTCAGTAATGCCCTTGTTGGTAGTTCTATGTGCTACTGCTGCCATTTATGGCATTAGCATTGTCACTGCTATTGAAACCATTGCTGCAGTCACAAGCCAGATTTGCTACCACATCATGCCCTCCAGTGCATTGCACCAACTGTCTACCTTTCGTTTTGAATTTAATGGATGATAATTTAAAAATACATCTCCAATTGGACAATGCATTTGACACTAGGGGAACTAATTAGCTAACTGATTTTTATGGGAAGAAAGATGGTGGATTAACTCTATGAGGCATTTGAGGTGTGGTATACTGATAAATCATTACCTTGCTGAAAAAATCCCATGATCATCTCCTCAATGCTAATTCTGTGATGCACATGAAGTGTTTCATCCTTAACTTCAAGGAACAAGGAATGTGATGCATGGCTACTCTATATTCTATGATTGAGATGGTTGATTTTAAAGATTTTCTTGGTTAGGAGGTAAAGAGCACTTTCTGTTTGTTCAGGCTTGTAATCCTTTCTTGGCTACTTGAAATAAAAATGCGATTTCAATTTTGCTTTTCATGTTCTCAAGGCTTCTTGTAGACTTCCTGATTATTTGGGTGGTATCCTTCTTGTGTACTTCCTGCATATTGAGGTGCTACTGTTTTCATCTTTCTTCTGTCTGTTAAATTTTGCTACCATCCAATTCTTGTTTGTTGAACTGATATGACTATAGATTTCTTCTACTACTTGAGTTACTATCTCTTGCTTTTCTTCTGTAAGAAAGTAATTGAGCCTTTATATATGTATATGTATAATGATCACTTGTGGGTGGCAGGAGCATATTGTTTTCCATAAAGTCTCTTTGATCTGACTGAACGATTATATAAATTTTATATGGAGTTTCCAAGTCCAACCCGAACTTATATTCCTACATAAGGAAATAAAGCTCATTATTCTTTTGGACTACTAAATACTAGATAGAAAATAAAACCAGACCTTTAAGATTCCATATTTACTGTGAAAATTACAGAAATACAGTTTGTCTACAAATATCACACAAAAATACACAAATTCTGATCTTTTGTTGTCTGAATCAAATTTTTTGTAGCATCCCTAGATTCTACAACACAGACTGGACATGTGAATGGCAATGATTGGCAAGAGGAGATCTACCAAAAGGTATTTTATGGAATTTACTGTTTAGTAGATGAAAATTTCAAGTATGTCATAGCCTTGCAAAACTTCAATGGAAAAAGGTCTCCTGGGATATTATGGTACAAGGGAATTTTATTCAGCTATGGTTGGGATTAGTTAGGATGCATTGTAATTTCCATAGTAAGAATGATAAATTATTGATAGATGACTAAAGGTGAAATATTCACATTGCTAGGTCAAGGGAATTGCTTTCTTGGTTCTGACACTGACAACAATTTTCTCGCGAACCTTTGTCTTTTGAACTGTTTTTTCTGTACTCCCATGTTTTTGTTGTTTGGTGAGTAAATCGATAGCTATTCACAAGGAATGCTATGGTGAAAGGACACGTGGACAGGCCACATGTGCAAGAGACCCACTATTTGCAAATCATATTATACCATATGTAAAAATTATAAAATAAAATGGGTCTCTTATGCCACATGTTAATTTGAAAAACATAAAATAAGTAAACATTAATGAAGCTTTGAGGAGAGAGAAAATAAGGAAAAAAATTAACTGAAAGCTTCATATCAAGATTTCTTACAATATAATTGTTTTTTATTGTTTTCGTTTAAACCAATTAAAAGTTTGTATTTTAAGCTTTAATGTAAGAGGCATATTGAATATTTTTTGGTTAAGTAAAACTAGAAAAATTACAAGGAATTGCATCCATGTTAGATCAATCCTCATCAAAGCTCCTTAAATTATTTAAAAATTTATGTTGATACAATTGTTGAATAATGTGTCATTTACACTGTTATTATTTTTCAATTAAACTATTTATTAACAAAATGATAAAATCATGTAATTCAACTTTGTAATTTTTCTTTAACTTGAATATGCACTGGGAATGTAGAATATATTATGTGTACATATACATGATTTGTTTTTTGTTTTTTCTTATTTTATTTCAGCAAATATCAATTGTGAAATAAGCATGTTTTGATTGAATAAGTGTAATATTATAAAATGTGTTTTGAGCTAATAAGTAAATAATTTAGATTGTTAATATTTTTGTATAGAACCTTTAAAATTTGGATCAATAACCATCATTCACAAGTATCTGATTTGTTTTTGTTTCTGTTTAAATATAATAATAATATGAATAAAAACAATTATATCAATTAGCATAATGTTTCGATAAGATCATCATATAAAATATTAATATGGTAAAAGATATTTATATTTAAAATAATCACACTATCAAAATCGGACCATGCTAGGCATTGCGGAAGCATTGCTAAATAATATAGCTTAAAGAAGTTCACAAAGTTATGAGAAAATATATAGGTATACAACTCTACTTAAAATTGACTAAGAAATAAATCGCAGATGATGTACTTACATATTTCAAGAAGTTACTGCCCAATGGGTGGGCCTCTGACTAGTTATTATATTATTTCCTATGAGTCCAATTGGTAGTATTTCTTACTGTAATCGACAGACTTGAAATCAAGAGTGACATTATTTTTGAATGACAGTATCATATGTGAAGTGAACAGTTATCTGCAGGATCACAATCAAATTCATTCTAAACATGTGATTGGTGCAAGAAAAAAATAAGTGGACCCAATCCATTGAGTCATGGCCATATCCATAGTTGTTGAATTTTATAGAAAATGCGATTGAAATTCTGAACTGTTTAGTGGCTGTTGTCTTAAGTCATAACCGCAGATTTGATGAGGACAATTCTTCTGTACATTGGAGGGAGTTCTAAAATGGGACAACAGTGGTTGTTGATAGTGGTACATCTTAGGATCTCAAGGCTTATCAAGTGTTAATTTGTAAGGGCTATGAAATGTTACCAAAGTTGTGACATCCATTGTCTTGAGTGAGAACAGTAGAGGACAATGATGAGTAGTTTGCAGGGAGGCTAAGCAACTGAATTTAACCAGCCCCTGAATCTTGTCTGAAGGTCTATAAATTACACAAAGTCCTTTACACCTTTCCATTCAATCAATATCATTATCCTCTTTTGAGTTTTCATCTTTGACATCACTTCACTATGAAATCTGCTCTAATTTATGTCATCCTCTACTTTTTTTTAATTGATTCTCTTAAGTTTGTCCGTGATGCTTTCTTTCTGATTGTGGCACATGAAGAAATCAAGCATTTGACTGATTATGTCTTGCTGGTTGTTATGTACTTTCTAGATCAAAGTCATGAAGGAGATGTATTTCCCTGAAATAAATGAAATATACCAGAGAATTGCTGCCAAGTTACCGCAGGTAGATTGACTATGCAATTGCCCATGCATGATTCTTAGACCACCATCTTGAGCTTTTGTTTGTAGCTTAATTATGGCTTTTTTTTTATTTGTTGTTCTCATTAACATTGCCTGTCTATATCATCTGCACAAATTACCCCCCAACCACCCCAAAACCATGCATTCACACAGAAGAAGTGGAATAAAAAACATTGTTTTCAGCAATGTTTTGGTAGAAAGGGTCAATGTGATTTTCAATTCTTGTGTTTTTGTTAACTTTGTTTTCCAGCATGACTCTCATCCGCAACAACCAAAGTCAGAACAGCTTGACAAGCTAAAGGCACTTAAGACCATGTTGGAGCGCCTGATAATGTTCTTACAAGTTCCGAAAAACAACATCAAGCTTAATTTCAAAGAGAAGTTGGGTTACTATGAGAATCAGATTTTAAATTTTCTAAACACAAGCAGACCCAGAAAGCCTGTTCCTAATCTTCAGCAAGGACAGCTTCCCCAGCTTCATATGCAACCTATGCAGCGACCCCAATCTCAAGTTCCTCAATTGCAGTCCCATGAAAATCAACTCAACCCCCAGTTGCAATCAATGAATTTGCAAGGTTCTGTACCAACAATGCAGCAGAACAATGTGCCAAGCTTGCCGCATAATTCACTTTCTTCTTTATCTGGGGTTTCTACATCACAACCAAACAAGATGAATCCAATGCAATCAGCTTCCAATTTAGATTCTGGACAAGGAAATGCACTGAGCTCATTGCAGCAGGCATTTGTAGGATCTGTACAACAGAATCCTGTGAGCAGTTCCCAACCTACCAATTTTAACACATTGTCAACACAAAGTGGGGTGAGTATGCTGCAGTCGAATATTCCTCTTCAGTTGAATTCCAATATGATTCAACAGCAGCATCTAAAACAGCAGATGCTACAAACACAACAGCTTAAACAACAGTTCCAACAGCGTCAGCCGCAGCAGCAACAGCGTCAGACGCAGCAGCAACAGCATTTAATGCAGAAGCAACAGATGCTGCAGCAGCAGCAGCAGCAGCAGTTACACCAGCAAGCCAAGCAGCAGTTGCCTGCACAGATGCAGACACAACAAATTCCACAGCCGCATCAGATGAATGATGTAAATGAGATGAAGTTGAGACAGGGGATTGGAATCAAGCCAGCAGTCTTCCAACAACATCTCTCGACAGGTCAACGCACTGCTTTCCCACATCAACAAATGAAACCAGGATCCTCATTTCCTATTTCTTCACCACAAATGCTCCAGCATGCTTCCCCCCAATTACAACAACATTCTTCTCCTCAGATTGACCAGCAAAATCTACTGCCTTCTCTAACTAAAACTGGAACACCTTTGCAATCTGCAAACTCGCCTTTTGTTGTCCCATCTCCTTCAACTCCTTTAGCTCCATCCCCTGTGCCAGGAGATTCTGAGAAACCCATTTCTGGTATCTCCTCAAATATTGTACACCAACCAACTGTTGCACAAGCAACGGCTCCATCCCTTGCAATTGGCACTCCTGGGATATCTGCCTCGCCTTTGCTTGCAGAGTTTACCAGTCCTGATGGTGCTCATGGTGGTGCTTTGACAACTGTTTCTGGCAAGTCGAATGTTATGGAGCAACCACTTGAACGCATGATTAAAGCGGTTAGTCATGCTCTTTTTTTGGTTTTACTCTATTATTTTGGACGCACCTAGAAAAGAAAGGAAAAACCGTTAATATTTGAACATTTTCTACGTTATTTTGTAATTACAAGAAAATGATTCTGTTATTTTATTTCTCAGGTGAAATCTCTTTCTCCTAAAGCACTTAGTGCATCTGTCAGTGACATTGGCTCTGTTGTCAGTATGATTGACAGAATTGCTGGCTCGGCACCCGGTAATGGGTCTAGAGCTGCAGTTGGTGAGGATCTGGTAGCGATGACAAAATGTCGCCTTCAGGCAAGAAATTTCTTCACCCAAGATGGGATGACTGGATCGAAGAAAATGAGGCGCCATACAAGTGCCATGCCCTTGAATGTTGCATCATCAGCTGGCAGTGTAAGCGACAGTTTTAAGCAGTTTACTGGTCCAGAGACATCTGATTTGGAGTCGACTGTAACGTCAAGTGTCAAGAGGCCTAAAATTGAGGTATTACTATCGTTCTGCGTTTTAGTCTGAAACTAATAACAATGTTTGTTATATGTGGGTTTACCCCTATTCTATTTAACCTGTTGTCGTTTGCTTTCTTAATGTTTCTAATTAATGTTTGAATGTTTCTGCTCGTATATCTGGCCACAAATATTATCTTATTATGTTAAAATATTTTGTTTTGCACTTCCATAGAATGCCATAATTTTAATAATTCTCTCTGCAATTTTGAATCCCACAATTATACTTGTCACTCTAAAAATATAACACAGAAGCGAAATAAAAAGAATCTGCAGCTGGCAATAATTAAATAGTTATTTTGGCTCAAGTTCTCCGCAGTAAATGTCAAAAGAGGAAGGCGGTTTATCATTTAATAGGGTATTCAAGGAAGTTGTACAAAAAGGATATAGAATGACAGTCATGATGCTAGAAATTTTTTACTTCTGGTTCGTTGTGAATGCATGCTAAGTGCTGTGTGATTGACACCTGACTCTTCATAGGAAGGCTCATTTCAGCTTTTATTCCAGCTGAATAAACAGAGTAGCTCTTCTTGCAGGCTAATCATGCCCTTTTGGAAGAGATAAGGGAAATAAATCAGCGACTTTTAGACACAGTGGTTGATATTAGTGATGAAGATGTTGACTCAACTGCAGCAGCAGCTGCTGCTGAAGGGGGTGGAGGAACCTTTGTCAAATGCTCATTTATCGCTGTGGCTCTGAGTCCAAACTTGAAAGCACAGTACACTTCAGCGCAAATGGTGGGCTTTCAAACCTGCTAATATGAAGTTAATAAACTAATATAAGTGTAATGGTTTCTCTGTATTTATTTTGGTTTATTCATGTGCAGTCAACAATTCAGCCCCTTAGATTGCTTGTGCCTACAAATTATCCGAATTGCTCACCGATACTGTTAGACAAGTTTCCATTTGAAGTCAGGTAAGATATAGGGACAAATTTGTACCATGGCTGTGCAATTTAAGCATTTTTTTCTGGGTTTCCTGAGTCTGATCACATGAGATCATCTAGATTGTCATGCTAATAGGGTGACAATACTGCCTTTAGATCAAGAAATTAAAAGATAACCCATCTCTGGAATGATGAGTAAACCTGTAAACTGTTTCGAACTGCTCACTAGAAATGAACCCTGAATGATTTTGCTTTAAGTTTATATCCACAGTTTATTTTGTTGATCGCTCTAAATATTATGCTGATCCATACTTGGAGATAATCCACATAATAGTTGTTTAAGTTTTTCCTTTGTTCCACAGCTTTTTATAATCTGACGTCTAAATATTACTCTTGTTTCTGCTACAATTCGGTCTTGTGTGACTCTTTAACAGTAAAGAGTACGAGGATTTGTCAATAAAAGCTAAATTTAGGTTTAGCATCTCTCTTCGAAGCCTTTCACAGCCCATGTCGCTTGGAGACATAGCCAGGACTTGGGATGTCTGTGCCCATGCTGTTATTTCAGAGCATGCACAACAAAGTGGCGGAGGCACCTTCAGCTCAAAATATGGTTCTTGGGAAAACTGCGTGAGTGCAGCATGATCCAAAGCTGTTCTGAACAGGATTTTGTCGACATAGCAGTGGTGGAATATGTGATGGGCTGCTTCTCCTGTGATGACCAAACTTGAAGTTTTGGATTGATTGGCAGGAATTTACCAGAAGCATAAATTGCCTGAGGTTCATCTCTTTGTGAAGACTCCAAGGTTCTTGTATCATAGAATAATATTATTTGTTGTTTGTTTGTTATAATGCATTGTATTATATGTGTATTAGGTTATACTTATAATGTTCGAATATACGCTGCATTGTTTGTAACAAATTTCTAATGTTAATTTCATGTCATTTGTGAAATCTTCGTGGGGTCGGTATTAGGTGTCAACACACAGCAAATGAAACTTCACCCCTCTCTTTATCTATGCCTTGTTTCTCTCCATTTTTTTCTTTTAAAAAAAAAACCATCTTCAATCATCCATGAACGACTACAAAAAGAAGAGCATGACCCTAGATTTATTCATTACAAACAGCAAGATGAGAATTAGATTTTCCTTTTTTCCCCCTAATATGGGGATTTATTCATTACCCTACATTAATTTTTGTAAATTAATGTTCAAATCAATCTTTGTTCCTTCAGTAGTGTTTCTTTTTAGAGGACAAGCTTTCTCATATCTCAAAGATGGGTGCTCGCCAATTGCTACAAGACAATTCCTTTTACAGTAAAAGAACAAGAAAGGGACGCGAAGGATAAAGAAAGAATGAGAAGGTAAGTGAACCCCATCATATATATGTAATGCTTTTTAATAAATTCAAGTGTTTTTTTAGAGCTTTGAAGATTATTCTTGATAATGTCTGCCACGAGAATTTTACTTGTTTTTTTATAATTCAATTGTTTCTATTAAGATTTTTGGAATCTGTTTAATAATTAGACATAATTATTAAATTCTTTGATTGGTTATGGTATTACCTTTTTGTATTATGCCTTTTAATAGTCCTTTGTTTTTAAAATCTAATTCATATAATATTTCACGCGATTAATTGGCTGGTTTTTTTTAATTAATATTAAAAAAAAGCGAAGTTGTTCAATTGTTGTAGCTCTAAACTTATTGCAATGTTGATTCACACAGTCCAATTGTTTGTTTTTTTCATGTGGGGCGCCCC
>Ga0307510_10006085_pt1 | contig 14380 bp, 14 predicted proteins | sample 12_EM_MG_FD_207224 | JGI IMG/M metagenome (GOLD analysis project Ga0307510, IMG submission 207224) | Populus trichocarpa ectomycorrhiza microbial communities from riparian zone in the Pacific Northwest, United States - 12_EM | ecosystem: Host-associated > Plants > Roots > Unclassified | place...
ACGAAAAAGATTCACATGAGTTTAACCAATAACATCACTGTTTTCCTTTTTCTATCACAGATATTAGGGAGCCTGTCTTTTAGAAACTCAGCATACAGTATTCTCAAAACCAATGCGGACAATATATATGAAAGGGTTGGGTGAAAATATGTTTTGGCAAGAATGAAAGGTGAGACTTCCAATAAAAGGAAAAATGCTGGTTTAGTTATGACTCGAGACATATAATCAAGAAAATGGCACAAGCACTCAGTAATATATAGATCCACTGCAAGTTGCTTTGGCAAATGATATCCACTTATATAATTCCAAGGGTCTATGAGTCTATAGACTTTAAATGATGTAGAGTCTGAGCAATGTAAGATACCTTTTCCAATGTGGCCTTCTCGAGGAAGCGAGAAACCATCCTCCAAACACTAACAAAGAACCATGGCATACTTAAAATGAAGCACTTTGCCAAACGCTCTGGATAGTAAGCCTACATGACAAAAATTCTAAAAAAATTAGATATTCATACAGTGTAATGAATTTTTCCCAGTCAGCAATCAACCGTGTATACTCCACCAGATTGTACCTTATGGAACAGAAGTTTTTGAAGCAAACTTTATTCTGATATGACTAAAATGTGTTCAACATGGAACCAAACACATATCCTAATACATTCACATTATGCCAAAAAATTTATATGTATAATTTTTGAAAAAAGATCTCCCTATCAGGAAAAAAAAAGGAATACAGAGTAATTCGGAGGAAAAGGTGTATTTAATTTTGTGTAGTTGCTTTATTTACTATTGTCAGAGAGTCATGGCAATGAATCCAGGAAGCATTTCAGGTTTATTTATCCAGGTTATTCCGGTAATTACATGGGTAACATTGTCTTGAGATCATCTCTCTGAGCAAATACTTGGGCTGTTTCTTTTTTGTTTCCTCCCACCACTCTTCATAAGTCAATCCAAGCCTTTCTTTTAAGTGTAGGTTGCATCACTTGGTATAAGCTAAAGTTGATGTTTCCCTTCATGGAACAGAAGTCCTTTTGAGCATGCTTTCTTCGAGTTTCTTCGAGTTTGACTTAATACGTTTGAATCATAACCCAGGTCATTCTAAAAGTTTATGCCTAGTTTCACTTGAGATTGTTTTAGAAAAATATACCTATTAGGGAAAACAGGAGACAGCATGTGGAAAAGATTTCATTTTTTCACAAGAGAAGATTTACTAGCAGATAAAGTTGCATCCTTCATCACCAGCTTCACTCAACTTAGAAGTCAACAAGAATATATTCAAAAAAATAACCATGACAACCATATGTAACAACAAAACAACCCAGTATATCAAGCTACTGACCAGCTGAACCAGCACAAACATGGTACAAGCAGACCAAACATGCAGTTTTAAAACTAAAGAAATGAGGATTCAGATTTTAGTGAAATGTGCTCTCTGTATTGCACTCCAAATGTATGCATATATCCTCGATGCTTAATAGACATCATATGTAACATGTAGTAAGTTTGAGGTGCTGAAAAGTGAACAGAGTTATCAAACAAAATTCCAGACCAGAACTCGAATGTTTAAACCATTTGATGCATATCACAGAGGAACAATAAGAGAAGCAAAACATATAAGCTCCAGCACTCATGGCATGATAATAACATAAATTACCGCTCACTTGAAGCATAAATATAACTTGGCATTCATCAAATGCAAGACGAAGATTGATAAGAAGAGTTTTATATCTTATACAGAACAGACATAAATGATCTGTAATGAGCATCAGCTTCCATGAAATCAGTTCTAAAATCCAAGTTTAATTCCTTCATCTCCTCAATTATATATACCTGAATTGAGGCTACCTTATCTAGGCAACACGCAATTTTTTGTTTCTTTCAGCACCTGGCGAAAAAGAGGCAAACATTTTATGGCGAAACCTGTGCTGTCTCCTTGTTATCAATGTTTACAAGTGTATTTTGGTATCGATGCACATTTAATTGATAACCATTTTCTGGCAATAAGGGAATTACAAATAGACTCGTTAAATATACAATGGGAAGCTCTCAATTATCATCCAAAATTTTCATTTTCCTCATTCTCCATCTCCTGTGTAATATTAAAAGTGTTAAGCTATCTTTTCAGCATGCAAACTCTGACTCTTAGGCTCCTTTCAATTGCCATTTGGCAGATGGAATATATTTTAGTGGTCAAAATTTCATATGAAATAATTACCTGCAAAAGTTGAAATCCGGTGATCAATCCACGCGCATCAATGTTCTTATATGCAATTTGCTGCAGATCAAGTATGGCAATCAACTTTTCATTTCCTATTTCTCTTCCTTTGAATGAGCTGAAACAAGGTCAGAAAACATATTATACTTCTTTATGCCATTAATGTATTACCAAAGATCAGAGTAACAGGCTTTGGGAAGCATGCCACACGAATATATGGCATACAAAACAATTTTGGAAAAGAGGATGTTATATAGAAGTAATAAATGCATTATATTTACTTGAAATGAAGAATCATGTTTCCTGAGTAACCAGATCAGAGTTGAAATCAGGAATGAAGATTCAAAGTAATATATCAGCATGCAAGAGCACTGAACAACTAATTTCAATCTGCCTCTTTAGTTTCCCAGAACAGCATGCAATTGCATCAGGAATGAAGATTCAAAGTAATATATCAGCATGCAAGAACACTTAACAACTAATTTCAATCTGCCTCTTTAGTTTCCCAGAACAACATGCAATTGCTGGATTCTTCTTTTTTTTTCCTCCAAGTCTTGGCTTGTAGCAATTCTCAAGTATATGCATTTACGTTATAAAATTTCAGATTTGAAATTTCTCCTCTGCTCACTTTGTTCATTTAGTAATTTCTGATGCATATAATTGAAATTCTATTAAGATAATTTATCTAATCATCTAGAATATCATGATCTTCATCTGAATGGACATAGACTTGGCACTGCTTCAGGAAGCCAATACTGCATGTGTGGATATAGAAACCATCACTTGAGAAGAAAACTAAGTTGTAAAACTTTTTTTTTTTTTTCAAAGTACATAAGAAAAGAAGAATACTTGTGTCCTTTCATGTCAGCCCCTTCTAGTCTAGCATTGAAAACAATAATCTTTTAGCCTACCCTCTTTTCCATCATTCCACATGTATTCCATACATAAGCTACTTGTCACAACTGTACACGTCACTTAAACAACAAAATTCTCTTTGCCAGTGGTTTTAAGAACAGTTGTCAAAAGCAATGATGGCTTTGATTTTATTACCATTGTTTCCAGTAACATTTCCATGCTATCAACACATAATACAATGAGCAAATAGCATAAAGCCACAGCAATAAGCCATCTTTCTCGAAATATATAAATCATCATGTAATAGCCATCTAGTTTAAGAATATGCTTCTTTTGTAGATTTGTGGACACATCTAATACGAGAGAAAGAGAACTTGGAATCCTGTTGTCTATTAGAATAAATAACACAAGGCAAGCCCAAAACAATCACTCCTGAATTGTTAAACCATGCCTCTAAATGACCCCATACTGGAACATCTATTCATAATTTTTTTTATCACATTCATTATTTAAAGTAAATGGTACCTTGCGATGGCCTTGTCTAGCAGATGAACAACAAACTCTGCATGAAAAGGCAAAACAAAAATGAGTCGAAGGCTCACTTGCTGGTTTATCAAGTCCAATTATTGTTTCCTTTAAATGTAAGCCTAGGCTTAGTATGAAAATACAGAGAACAGCAGGTTGAAGCTGCTCTCAGAATGGATAGCTACGGCTGCATTTCAATTCACTTATCCTGTTATTGTTAATATAATACATTATACACGTAACACCATAGTTCCTAGCAAAAATCACCTCTGACCAATCCATGTGTAAATAGTGCGCGTGTTCACTAAGAGAGGAAAAGGTAAAAGCACAGATGCCTTCCTGACACACACATAGGATGGTGGGGTGGGGAATTAGTTTATACATTTATCTGTTTTTTGGGGGGATGGAAGGGAGGTCGTTCATGTACTAGCATTCTATGGAGCAGCTTCAGAGTGGCCTCCAATGAAAAGACAGGAGTCCCCTGTTCACTTTTCCTGAGCAAAATAGCTGTGGATACAGAATCAGTTGTTGTGAGAATTGAAGAAACATTATCAGGTCAAACACCAAGGGCATGAAAATACAAATATGAAGTTTATTTACTGAAGGATATTAGCAGATTAGGATAAAACTCTTGAAGAACAATAGGTGACCAGAGGAAGGCCTACGGGGACAAAGAAACTTGAAAGAAATATCTTTGAGAAGCAGTAATTTTCACCCATGAGACCAAGTAATGAAAGTGCCTGCTCCAATAAACTATAAAATAAAATTGTGTCAAGTGATTCATAAGTTTAACTAGCACATTTCTATGATATAAGACATAAACAAGAAAGTTGCTTGTTGAAAATAAATGTTAAAAATGAACGTTTCTTTTGGGGCAACCAGAATACAGATAGGCCCGCCATACCCTAAAATAATTTGGCCATCCTTTGTAAATTTCCTCTTTAGTGTTTTGCGATTATCAGATTGGAGATTTTCTGGTCACTGGCCCAGGCTCCGATTATTTTTATTGAAGGGTCCCATTTTCTGAAGCTTTTCAAATAATTACAGATTTAATAAGAACATCATCTTTTAGAAAAGGCCATCTTTAATTTCCTTTAGGCAGTAAACACCTACAGCATATAGCGAGTACAATACCAGATGGAATCATCCAATATTGAAATTGAAAAGAAACATGCACCAAGAAGTCTAGCTATATTAAAGCCCCATGATTCTCGGACAGCAAACAAGTGACACAGTCCAAAAAGTCCTGCTCATTCTCCCACCTTTATGTCACAACTTTTTTTATATGTACCATGGGCCGTAGCGACAATCTAGATTGAAAGTACCATGACACCAATCAAACCAGAATTTTAACCACTAAAACCGAGCTTTAATAGCATGCATGGAAATTTGTACAAGATAATCATTAATCAACTGTAATAGAAACAGTAAAATTATAAGACTCAGGGTGATTACTCTTAAATTGGAGTTGATCCTTCGAGGGAAAGTGCTTGTTTGCTTTCACGAGCAACACTGGGTATCCATCCCTTGACAGACCCTGCAAAAAGACTTTTCTTCGTCTCAATTCATCCTGAACTTCAGAATCTGGGATAGACCCGTTTGGAACAAATGCAGCCCTCCATTGCAGCCACTGTGCAAACATCTTTGCTGCCTTTTCTGGGTCCATTGATCTTGCAATTAAGAACCTCACCAGTGTTGGGTCCCCATACTTCTACAAATGCAAATCCCGAAAATCAAGAACCGATGCATACAAGGACAGGCGCAAGTATATGCTATGCGAGTTAGAGTTGGTGAATTATGTGAAAGGTACCTACCTCGGTGGAAGAACCAAGCTTTTCAACTGATTTCCTCAGCTGGGTCAGTGCAATTACTTGTTGGGTTTTGTCCATTATAGGCAGGAAGGCTGATGATACTAGTAGAAGCCTGTCTGCTTCGGCTTCAAAAGAAGAGAAGGGTATGAAGTCGGCAGGTCTCAAAGTTTAAAGCATTAAAATTCGCCAGACACCGGCGAGGAAGGGGAAAAGAGCATGTGAAGGAGAGAGTTCCCGTGGACAAAAGGAATCAGAGACCACACTAAAAGGACAAAAGAGTTGGGATGGGAAAGTGACTCGATGATTAATACTCTGCACAACCCTTTTGTCAAAATTCGAAGGATTAACGAGCCTGGAACTTCCGAAGTCCCTGTACTCTTGAGTTTTTCTGAAGGAGTTCCTTGTCAAAAATATATCTTAATCCCTGTACTTCAAGTCTAGCTACACCGTTAGTCCTTCCGCTGACTTTGGAACACCACTTGCAACATGCTCTCAGTTTTAAAGAAAGTCGAGGATGATATAAAATAAGGGATAACAAAATTAAGACTCTTTAATAAATAAAAAAAAAATACATGAATAAATAAATAAATGCATGATTCCTCGAAGAACAAGCACGGAAAACAACATCAATTAACATTAAAATGTTTTCTAAGAAGCCAAGATTTTATTTTTCATCAAAACACCTAATAGGAACACCACCTATTCTGCTTTAAAGTTTTATTTAAAATTTTATTCTTTTTTTTTGTTTGGATTTATTAATCTATTATTTAAAATCTAAGATTATTATTTTATTTCTTATACATTATTAATCTTGATTTTCTTTTATTCCATTTATAAAAGGGACCGGGTCTTGAATGTTTTCGTAAGTTAATTAACAGCATGTATCTGGATGGTGTTAATGATTAATGAACAAAACTAAAAACGTGTGGCCCTGATTACAGTAAAATATGTACCGTGGTTGTTCGTTAAGCCCATGAACGAAAGCAAACGTTTTCCTCTCACTTAACGACAGCGGGAAGTCAAGTTAAAAACCGGTTGTGTATTGGCCACGTACGCAACGATGAGTGTGATAAATAATCAAACAAGGAATCGCTGAGATTTTATGTGCTTTGATTTTTCTCTCCCTTCGTTTTCTTGTACACGCACTCAACAATCTCTCATGTGTTGCTGTTTAGATTTTACAGTCTTTCTTTTAGTTTTTGTGGTTGAGTAATTAATTATTGAGTATAATTTAATTATGTATAAAATTCAACCATAAAAATTAATTTTTTTATTTTTTATAGTTTTTTTAGTGGATCTCATACCCAAACCTCAACCTCCACCTCTAAAATAAAAATACAAAAAATACAAATTGGTAATAAGATTTTTATATAATTGTTTTTGTTTTACATGCATTTCAATAATAAAATATCATTTAAGAGAGTGAATTATATTTTAATATATTTATTTATAATTATTTTAATAATTTATATGATTTAATTAATTTGATAAGTCTAAAAATACGAATAATTTTTAATTAACTCAATTTAATATTAAAAAATAAATTAAAAAAATAACTCAAGATAAATTCATTAAACTTATAATATGAGTTATAAATAGTAGCAGTTATAAATATTATCTAAAAATAAATATTTTTTATTTTTAAAAAATAAAACTCATTTTCATAAAACATTAAAAACAATATAAATAAATAAAAATAATATCTTCCAAAATTAAATACATCAACACAATCACACTACTTCTACATCACAAGAAAGCTACCTCAGTGGAAGAACCAAGCTTCCCACCTGGTTTCCTCATTTAGGTCAAAGCAATTTCCTGGGTTCTCTCCATTTGAAACACAGCCTGATTCTAGCAGGGACCTGCTTTAGTTCGAAACAGAGATCGAGGAAGACATGTGTTTATGCAGTCTCTTAGGAAGGTTCAGAAGTCACACATGGAGAAAGAGAACAGTTGAACAAGGGGGGAACAGAATCACAAAAATCCTGCCGCGGGAAACGTGACGTCCAATGCTATTGCCTTTTTTCTCTTTTTCTTTTTCTTTTTCTTTTTTTTAATCAGCTGTACAAAGCTCTGGTTCCTTTTGAATTTCAGTACTTCCATGACTAACCATCAGAGCAAGCAATGCCATTAGCAGCACAAAAGCAAACAAATCTTTCCCTTTAATCTCTTCTTGCTAGGCAATTAATCATATGGTCAGCCTAGTCATGCTTGGAAGCGAGACACTAGTTAAATTATTCTCTCTACATCTTCCCAGCATGTGACCGAAGGTTATCATTTGCCATTGTCCAAGGGAAAAAACAGAAAGGAATGCACAAATACTGGATCAGAAGCATGGTTTAAAAAATGATCATTTATCATCATTAAACCACGTAACTACATAATTATGGCGACAAGATACATCACGATGGACAGGCATTTCAAGCTGTTGTGGTCTGATACAATCTTATTTTCCCTACAGCCTACAGGCTAACTAGAAGATAATACTAGCACTTCGTGCTTCTACAACTTCAACCCCAGCATTTCAATGGAATTTCACAAAATGACAAATTTGCCAAACGATGGACACTGGGGAGGCTCCACAGTGCGCCTGACGCAGGCACCATAAATAAAAAGTCTACAATAAATAATACCCGGACTTCAACTTGAATCTGGTGCTACTAAACAAATCTGCTCTAGCTCTACCCGTGGGAATTAAGATTCGAACTCCTCCTGAACTCTTTGGTGATATGAAACGAATTCTTTCTAGCTGTGGGAACCTCACAAATACAAACCTGCAATGAATTGAAATTAGATTAGAGAACCAGCCTATGAAAGACCATACATGCAGTTCTCATGGAGATTTCAAATAATATCACAATAAGACATGGTGATCGCAAAATAGCGTCTCAGTGACAGCAAAAGCAAAGAAATCATCTACAAAAGCTAGATTTGATAAGTCTACGTGCACACATAAAATGGCTCTCGTGGAAATAAAATTTTCTATCACTGGCGCATCCAGTTGGTTACAGCATAAGATAGATAGTCTAAACCAAAACGGAGAGTAGCAATAAAAAGATGCATGGTCCTCTAAAAGAAATGAATTTTTGAGCAACTAGACCACTCAGGTAATAATAATCCAAAACACTCGTGCTACCAACTTGTATTTCTATCTTGAATGAGGTAGTATTAAAAGGACAGAAAGAGAAGAGTGTAACATCCACCAATGCCAGCAAAACAAACTAAAATTTAGTTCTGCAGGCAAAACAGTTCGTGAAGTGAGATTGCTAGCTCCACAGAAAAGACCACATTATGATCCTAAGCACATGCGAAAACTATGAAGCTAGCCAAATTGTATATTTAGATCAGACTAAATTAATGAAGTAAAATCCCCAGTCCAAGTAAGATCGATATCGGCAACAACAGCATATTGAAATTCCTATATACAGGCAATAAGGATAAACAAATTTATGTCATATCCAAGTAGCCAAGTTACCTATTCTTTGAAAACACTCATGAGATCACTTGTATTTGGGGGCAATTGTGGTAATATTGGGATGAGAACTTTGGCGTTATCCATAAATTCAACATTTGGCTCCTGCTTCACTGCATTACTGTTTGGCTCCTGCTTCACTTTATTACCGTTTGTCTCCATATATAATTTTTCATGTTCCAAGTTGCTCATTGTTGATTCAAATTCATCCACAGCCAACCGGCTTGGAATGCTAGTACATTTACCAACAAACCCAAGATTCCTAAGAGGTCCTTGATCAAGCACTTCACTTGACTTAGCACCATAGGAACCTTGGAAGTTAGAGATATTAGGACCAAGTCCTGGTAATTGTCTTGCAGCTCGAATTGTCATGGTTGAGCTTTGACCTTGCTGAGAGGTATTGTCAGGATTTACAGAGCATGATGACAAAGGAGATATGGAACCTGAGCCCGAGTACCCACTTACACCTGTGGTTTTGAGATCCCCATTTGATATTTGGCCAATATTCAATGAGGAATTATTTGATTGAGGTGACAGAAGACTGTAATCAATCATAGGACTTCGGCTATAGCTGCAATTCTGATTGACTGAAGCAGGACTGTTTCCAGCTTGAAAAGTGGCTGATGACTGGGAAGGGACCACAAGGCAAGATGGCTGTACATTAATTATACGGCTAGGCTCTGGTAATGATGGCAGCTGTGGTGATTGTTGCTGCTGTTTCTGCTGCTGCACCACGTCCATTAACATGTTACTATTTTTACTGCTCATCCCTCCAAGATTGCTAATGGGTCCTACTGTTCCAACGCTGTTAGAGGGCCAGGCTACAAATCCTGTAGCAACTTCCTCAGCAGAGACCACATTTTGTGGAAAATGTTTAGACATGTTGGTTTGACATTTTACTAATGGCTGACCAAATGCCATACCATGTTCAGCAGGAATACATTTTGGACCCTGCACGGATGCTTGTAAAAGAGCTGGTTGGTCCACTGTTGTAACCATGCTGCCTGCAGGATGACCAAAAAGCTCGGCATGCAGTGCTGCTAATGTTTGTGGAGGAATCTGGCCAGAGGCGGCCAAAACTTGGATGTCAAATCTTCCAAGCGGATTAAGCTTTACATTTGAGTCCAATAGTCCACAGAACGGATTAGAAATCCCACCTTGTTGAGCAACCCCACTTAATCTCTTCAAATATAGTCTAAACTTCTGAAAATTGATATCAGAAGAAGCCAAACTAAAGAGTATTAACACAATGAATGACTTCAATACATCTGAATTGTTGAAATATAACTTCATACTGTTCTGTATGAAGACATGTTCTTGTATTTAATATTTAAAAATCTAAAAATTCAATAGTTATTGCAGTATCCTATGAAAATGCATGTAGGAAATTGAGAGTCAATCCATAAATTCAGTAGAAAATCTCAAAATTAAATTCCAAAGGCACAAGTAGATGAGAAATAACCAAAAGTATATGGGGAATTATGAACTTCACTAAATATTGAAGGATCAACTAGAAACTTATTTGGTGACTCAAACCATGATCCATTCACCCTAAACATGCAGTAATACATGAAAAATGAAGCAAACAGTAAAAAACAATTCTATGTATGCTATTACTTTTATCAAGTATGATCACTATGCTTTCACTTAAGTCAGGTTCTAGTATCTATGACAATTGGTTATATTTTTTGTCAAAAAAAAAAATAGCAACACTTTTTGTGCTTTCTTCACATAGCAAAATATAAACAGCAAAAGGTCTACATGAAAGGATGTGTCATTTTACCCTTAATTGCTCACGGCATGCTAGATCTAAGTAGTCATGTTGGTGGTACTAATCCTCTCAAAGCAAATGAAACTCATTCACAAACCCCATCGGTTGTTGTCATGTCATATGACAAGGCATCCTTTAGAGCACCAAGGATACAAGTCCAATGCTTGCATGAGAACAACCCAGAGGGACCAGCCCCAAAACAAAAGTTTTTTTTTTTTAAAAAAAAGGAAAGAACCACAAGGAATTATGGAAGATTGAGAAGTAGGGAAAAATACAAACCTGCAAATGACTTGCAACATTTTCTCTAGTTAAACCAGGCACATTCATCAACTCAAGAATTCGCTTAGGTACAGCCTCTGAAATGGTAGCCAAAAAGTTGCATTGAGCAAAAGATACAATGGCCACTCAAATTTAGCTCTTAAATGACATTAAAGCATTTACATGTCTCATTGCCGAAGTATAATACACATCTTTTTTTGCTATTAGAATGGCTGTTACAGATAACTACCCTCTTATTCAGCAAACGTGTGGCCTTCTAGCTTGAGAATGGGTAGTTAAAGCCCATCATTGTTGATTGGTTAGCGAATTATGCTTTTTCTTCACTGTTAGGTCTTTTAACGCTAGTTTCCCCTCCAAGAGGGTGTCTTAGCTTGTTATTAGGAGATTTGTGTGGGGCTATTTTCCCTCATTTGTGTCCTAGTTAGTCATGCTATTCTATCTTTCTTCTACCATATGCAAACACACACACACACACATCTAAATTATTCCTCAAATAGAAAAACACAAACAATTAAAAGGGAAGGATCATTAAAGATCTTACTGTCGATTCCAAGATGGTTTACAGCACTGACAAATTGCTGATGGAGCTCCACTGACCACACAACACGTGGTTTCTTTGATGCAGAGGGATCATCATTTTCAAGTTCAGCGTCATCTTCATCTTTAGCAATGCTCCTCTTCTTTTGGCCTTTCAAAACTCCTTCTGCTCCTTCACTAACAGAAGATGCATTTTCAGCATCATTCCCTCTTTTATGCCGATCATTATCCTCAAAGCTTCCAGAATGTTCTTGTTCTTTGTTCTCATTCCACTTTTTCCTAATAACATGTTGCCATATATTCTTGAGCTCTTCTTCACGTATAGGTTTAATCAAGTAATCACAAGCTCCATGACTGATTCCTCTCATTACAGCACTTGTTCTCCCATCAGCAGACATCACTGCAGGACAGATTATTGTGTCAACAGTTTGATACACAACTTAGAGATCCTTACTGAGAAAAAAAGGAATATACACTCACTAATAACTGGGAGGTCCATTTCCAACCCAACAAGCTCAAGGAGTTTAAATCCATCCATATCAGGCATATGGACATCACTTAGTACCACATCAAAACAGCCTTTCCTTTCCCTCAAAAGTTTCAAAGCAGCTGTGGCCTGGGAGCATGTAGTAACTGCAATCAACAAATAAAATGAAAATATTTTTTACAGGTACAATAGGAAGTTGTCAAATTCGCATTTAGTTTCTAGATTTAAACTCTTCTTCATTCTACAAGTACGTCTAAAAACCTTTAAAATTGAAGTGTTTTCCGGATCTTATTCTTGTGTTTTCTTGAAAATCCATATGAGGATAGTTCTTTGATATAATACCAAGAACTGACTTTTGTGCTATTATCACTACTCACGAAGCAATAATTTATCTCATGCTCTTCTGCTGGCGGAGGTCCAATTTTGTGTTGTGTTACTTGGATAAACAGTTTTCTCCGTGGAGCTCCCATTGAGATTTATTCGTAACTTCAAGAGGATTATGGTCTTGTAATCCGGAGAGAAAAAAGGCAGCATCAGAGTGCAGTCTCATGGGCCCAATTCTGCATTCATGCAAAAAAAAAAAAACCAGAGGATGGACGGGATGATTTCTACCGAGGAGGTCAGTGTCCTTGCCTAAGGTTCATCTGTCTCCATAACTCAGCCATTGATCTTTTCACTTTCCTGAGTTAGGTGGCTATGATCTTGCAATTGTTGTGAGCTATTATCTTCATCTTCTGTTATCTCTGATCGGAGATGTGACATCAATGCTGGGTATTGTTTCAATCATGCGCGGGAAGCTTTCTATAATATGAGTTCAATAGCATGCTGAAATCAATTTTGAAATTGCAGAGACTCAACTCTGCAGCAGGATCAAACTTGGGTTTTGAGTGTTTATACCGATGTTTTCAAATTTTAACCAATTAGGCTTAGATTTGGTAACGAAGAACTACAAGTGCATTTTGAGCGATATAAGAAACCTTTTTTTATTGAGATTGACAAGTAAATCAACAATATGGATTGATTTGTGTAGCTTTCTTAACTTGTTCAATGAAAGTTCATCTGGTTACCTCTGTTTTCAACTTGCAAGGGACTAAACTTCTTCTAGTTTTTTTTTTTTTTTTTTTTTTGAATTTCGATTGAATGGTTTCACCAGTTGCAGTAAACTTATGGGAAAGGTAGCTTACCAATTTGCAACTATCATTCTATCTCTATCAGTAACTAACCAACTTCCATCCAAATTTAACTCACTCACACTCACCAGACATGAACATGCATCAAAAAGTAGCCCCAGAGAACCCCATTAATCTCCTTCCACGCCTATTTCTGTTCAAATTGAGCAATCAGAAAAGGAAACAGGGTATACTAACCGTGATAAAGGCAGCGGCGAAGCATTTTCTCAAGCAATCTTAAGCAAGTGATGTCATCATCCACTACCAGAACCCGTAAACCAGCCGGGAACTGATCAGACACTATTACATCTGCACCTGCACCTTTACACGATCCATAAGTGCTTGCGCTCGTGCCCAAGCTCGGCGCTACTCGCTGCAAAGCAGCCATTACAATTCCAAACAGAAACTGAGCCACTCACTAACCCACTACTAATCACACTCTCTGCTGCCAAATTCTGAAGTTAATAAGCTTAAATTAAACATGTCCAATGGCAAAGGCGTAAAATTGGAGGAATTGGGTGTGGATTTTGAGGACGCTAGATCTTTTGACGGAAACCCTGGAATTTTGAAGGAAAAAAAAAAGAGAAATCTCGGGAAGTTAGAGGATATTTAGAGTTCAGATCGATAAATAGTGAGGGAAGTTGGGATAAATTTCCGGGATTTTTTGTTGATTCAATTCTACAAGGCGTTGAATTCCAGTAATGTGAAGCGAAGGGAAAGCTGAGAGAGAGAGAGAAGGTAGGAAAGACAGTTGGATAATGCGTGACCGTGAGGGGCAATAAAAGAGGTCCTTTTTTGTAATTATAAGAATTTATTCATTTATTTAATGCCAGAATGAATGATAATATTGATGGGACATGGGAGGGCCATTTCCGGGTTATTGCAGTGCAGGTGTTTTTAAATATTTTAATTTTTTTATGCATTAATATTAAAAATAAATTTTAAAAAATTAAAAAAATATTATTTTAATATATTAAAAAAAACATCATGAAAAGCAAATGTCTGGTGGCTGCTGCTGCTAAGTATGTTTTAAGAAAATTATTATTATTATTATTTTACACTTTCTCTATTACTTATGATCAAATTTTCATAATTTATGCTATATGTTTACAATTAATTAATAATTCCACATAAATGTCACTACGTGATGGCTGAAGTCTGTAACCATGTATCTACAACCAAGACCATGGTTTAAAACCATGAACATTATTAATTAGCAACAATTCTTCATAGTTGAACTTTTATTATTATTATTAGTGT